>Ga0335398_10006826_pt1 | contig 14244 bp, 2 predicted proteins | sample BON03_FD_205742 | JGI IMG/M metagenome (GOLD analysis project Ga0335398, IMG submission 205742) | Freshwater microbial communities from Lake Bonney liftoff mats and glacier meltwater in Antarctica - BON-03 (spades assembly) (version 2) | ecosystem: Environmental > Aquatic > Freshwater > Ice >... | reverse complement strand
CTTGCGCGGCGGCGCAGGGGCGGCCGCGGCGGCGCCACCGCGAGACGCGCGCCCGCCGCGCCCGCCGCGCCCGCGACCGCGAGGCCCCGTCGTCGCCGCCGCCGCAGCGCCGCACCCGCCGCGCCCTCCCGCCCGCCCTCCCGCCTCTTCCTCGTCGGCCACCACCTCCTCCTCCGCGAGCCTCACCACGTCCTCCCCCTCGTCCTCCTCCTCTTGGCTCGCCCCCTCGCCACCTCCCGCCGCCGCCATCTCCCGCAGAGCGCCCCCCGCGGTGGCCGCCCGCGCCTCCCGCGCCGTCATCATCAGCCGCGGGTCGAAGCCGCGGCCGGACAGCTTGCCGACGGCCGCCGCCATGCGGCGCGAGCGGATCTTTGCGAAGCGGCTGCGGAACGATCGCACAAAGTCGTCGAGCCGCCCCTGGGCCTGGCGGCGGCCGTACTCGGCCAGCACCGGCAGCAGCAGGGCGTCGGCCTTGGCGGCTTCCCAGCCGAACCGCTCGCCGCAGAAGGCGCGCAGCAGCGCCGCGTCGGGGCGCGCGAAGCGGAAGCGGGCGGCGTTGGCGTCGACCGAGGGGCGGGCGTAGGCGCGAAGCACGGCGGCGCTGGGGAACTGGGGCGGCACGAGCCAGCTGCGGCGGGCGCCGCGGTGGGCGCGGGCGAAGGCGCGCTGCTGGTCGGTCTCGAGCACGGAGGCGGGGCCCTGCTGCTTCAAGGGGGAGGCGCCGTCGTCCTCGTCCTCGTCTTCCTCCTCCTGGGTGCTGCCGCCGTCGCCGTCGGCCGTCGCCCCGTGCTCGTCGCCGTCCTCCTCCTCCCCGCCCGAGCGCCGCCCGCCCTTGCCCTTCCTCCTCCCTCTTGCGCCGCCCGCCGCCTTTTTCCCCGCGCGGCCCTTATTGCGCGGCCCCCCGCCGCGCCCCGCCGCCCGCCCCGCCATCTCCGCCAAGGCCTCCTCGTCCGGCGCCTCCACCCAGCGGCGAAACAGCTGCAGACCGGCGTCCCCGGGAAACGCGTGCAGCACCTCGAGCGCGTTGACGGCGCCAACGCCCGCGCACCCCTCCGTGTAGTCGCTGCCGAGCAGCAGCGCCAGGCGCGCCAGGCGCTCGCGGTCGAGCCCGAGCTCGCGCTCGACGTCGTCCATGCGGTACTCCTCCACGTCGACGCCGGAGCGCTGCTCGGCGAATAGGCGGCGGAAGACGCGCCGGGCGCCGAAAAGAAAGGCGTCGCTGTCGTCGGTGACGACGCCGTCGACCAGGCCGACGGCCTCGAGCCACGCGCACTGCGCCTCGGCCTCGACCGGCGCGATCACAAACGGCAGTCCGAACAGGCGCAGCAGGTGCTGGCACTCGGCGTACATCTCCGGCGTCGGCGCCTCGGCGTCGCGGGCGGCGGCGCGGCGCTCGGCGCGCAGGCGGGGCATCTGGCGCTCGAGCTCGCGGAGCTCGGCCGAGATGTCAAAGAGGGCCGGGGGGCGAGGGGGGGCGTCGTCGCCGCCGTCGCCGGGCGGGGGGGGAGCGGCGGCGGCGGCGGCCGTTGCTGCGCCCGCGACCGGGTCGCCGCCGTGCGTCGGCTGCTGGTACTGAAAGCTGTGCTGCTGCTGCTGCCGCTGCTGCTGCTGCTGCTGCTGCGTCTGCGGCAGTTGGTAGGGGGCGGGGGGTCCGCCGGCACCCTCGTCCTCGTCCACGTCGTCGATGCCGTAGCCCGTGATCGCGGGAGGGACGGCCGGCGCGGGCATGGGCGCCGGCACCGCGGGGGAAATCGGACCCTCTTCGTCGCCATCGGCGGCGGCGGCGGCGGTTGCGGCCGCGGCGCGCAGGGCGGCGCGAGACGAGAGGGCCTTTTCAGCCGCGCGCTTCCTCTCCTCCTCCTCCTCCTCTTCCTCGTCCATCATCACGAGCGCGTCTTCTTCTTTTGCCGCCGGAGGAGAAGGCTTGGCGCGGGCCGAAACGGGGGACGGCTCCGGCTTGATGATGACGGCCGGTGGCGGAGGGGCAGCGGGGGAGCGCGGCGATGACGGCGCGCCGGGCGGCGGCGGCGGCGAGGGCGAGCGCGAGGGCACCGCCACCACCGCGTCCGGCTCGCGCTCGGCTTTTCTGGGCGCCGCTGCCGCTGCCGCTGCCGCTGCCGGCTCGCGAGCGCCCGTCATGGGAACGTCCGACGTGACAAAGTCAAAGTCGTCGGCGGTCGCGGGCACGGCGGTCGGCGGGGGCTGCTGTGACGGGTTCTGCGACAGATGAGCTGGCGCCGGCGGCGCCAGCGGCGCCGGCGCCGCCTCCGCAGCCCCCTCGGGGTGCGGCCGCGGCTCCTCCTCTTCTTCCTCGCTGCTGGGCGTCGCCTCCTGCAGCTGCCGCGTCGCCACAGACTCGGCCCGCGCCGTGCGCTCGCGCGCCCCGCCGTCGCTCCCGAGCTCGAGCGCCGCAGCGGCGGCCTCGCCGCCGCCCCCGCCCCCACCGCCGCCGCCGCCGGCCGCCGAGGCGGCGACGAGCCGCTCCCGGAGCGCGGCGACGCTGCCCGGGCTGCTGGGGGCGACGGCCGGGTCGGCCTCGAGCTGCGCGGCGCTGGAGGCGTTCAGGGTGCGCAGGATCGAGACGGGGACGGCAGGCTGGGTGGTCGGGGCGGGAGGCGGCGCTTCTCCTGCCCGAGCGGGGGCCGGGGGCGACGGCCGAGGCGGAAGCGCAAGCGGCGGCGGCGGCGGCTCTTTCTTTGCCGCCGCCGCTGCCGCCCCCGCTTCCTTCTCGCTCTTGTCCTCCCCCTCCTCCTCCTCGTCCATCCAGACGACCTCGTCCTCCTCGTCCACCTCCTGATTCTTGCCAGCCGCGGCAGAAGAAGGACCGGCGTCGGCGTCGGCGAGGCTCAGGGCGATGGCCGCCTGCAGGTCGCGGTCCTCCTCGCCGCCGCCGTCGCCCCCGTCGCCGGCGAGGGGGGCGCCGCCGCCTCGCGTCGCCTCGGCGCCCGCCGCGCCCTTCTTGCCGCCGCCGACAGACAAGAGCTCGACCGCCACGGGCCGGGTCGCGGCCACGACGGGCGCCTCCTCCCCGCCCTGCTCGCCCTGCCCGTCCGCGCCCCAGTCGCCCAGCTTGCGCCCGAGCTTGAAGCCGTGGCTCGACGACCAAAACTTGTGCCGCGCAGCCATGCGCTCGCGCCAGTGCTGCTGCTGCTGCTGCCCGCCGCCGGCCGCCCCTCCTGCGCCCCAGCCGGGCCGACCTGCTTCGGGCGTTCCGCCGCCCGCGTCGGCGTCCTCCCATTCGACGTCGCTGCCGTCGCCCTCCAGGTCGTCCACAGCGTCGTCGTCGCCGTCTGCGCCGTCGCCGTCGTCGTCGTCGTCGTCGTCGCTCCCAAAGAGGGCGGCGTCGTCGAGGCCGTCGCCGTCGCCGCCGCCGCCGTCGCTGCCGCCAGTTGCTCCGCCGGCCGCCGCGCCGCCGCCCCCCTCGCCGTCGCCGTCGCCGTCCTCGACGTCGATGCACACCGAGATCACGTTGGACTGCGCCGGCGCGCGGCGCGGCGGCGGAGGCATCGCGGCGCCGTCGGCCCCCGAGCCGCGACGCCCGGGGACCGCGGACGAGAAGGCGCCAGAGCCGGCGGCGGCGGCAGCGCGCGGCGGGGCGGCGCGGGGCGGCGCCGGGGCGGCGAGGCCGAGCGCGGCGGCGCGGCGCATCCCCACTTCCGCCACGGAGCTGAACGCGGCGAGGCCGACGCCGCCGAGGGACGGCAGGGACGAGGCGTCGAGGCGCCTGGGCATGGCCGCGACGCCGCCGCGGGGCCGGCCGTCGGCGTCGACCGTGTGCGCCTGCAGGGGGCCGCCGCCGCCGCCCCGGCCCCGGCCGCCCCGGCCGCCGCCGCCATAGCCACCACCGCCATAGCCGCCGCCCTGCCTCCCCTGAGGCTGCTGCGCGGGCCGCTGCGGCTGGCTCTGGCGCTGGAAGATGAACTCGCGGCGGTCGTCGGCGGCGATCCGACGACCCACGGCCGCGCCGCCGCCTGCGCCTCCTGCGCCGCCATCGCCGCCCGCCGCGCCCTCGCCGCCATTCCCGCCGCTGCCGCCGCCGCCATTGCCGCCGCCGCCCGCAGCGTCGTGCGGCCCAAAGGCCAGCCTCCCGCCGCCCATCGCCTGCTTGCACGCCTCGATGCGCGCCCTGAACTGCGTCGCCTTGACGTACGCCTCCAGCTGTACCTCGCTGAAGCCCTGCGGCGCCCCCCGCGCCGCCTCGGCGAACCGCTCGCGGTTGGCCTGCTGCCCGGCCTCGCGCACGCGCTCCAGCACGGCGAGCTGCACCGACTGCGGCAGCGACGACAAGGCTTGCGGGTCGAGCGCGCCGAGGTCGCCGGGCAGGGCCACGTGCGCCAGGTCGACGCCCGGCATGTTGAGGAGGCCGCCGCCGCCGTCGTCCTCGTCCTCTTGGTCGTCGTCGTCGTCGCCGTCCTGGGCGTGGGCCGCGCGCGTTGCGTCTGCGCGGGCGGCGGCGGCGGCGAGGGCGGCGTTGGCGCGCCTTGGGCGCTGCGACCGGCGCGGCGGCTCGCCTTGCTGCTCTTGCTGCTGCTGCTGCTGCTCCTCCTCCTCCTCGGCGGCCATCTGCGCCGCCAGCTCCGCGTCCAGGCGAGTGGTCAGGCGAGAGTAGCGCGGGCGCGCGCCGGGGCCGGCCGACGGGCCGCCTCCCTCCCCTACGTCCTCTCGCTCGTCGCCGTCGTCGTCGTCGGCCAGGCGCGAGGGGCCCGCGCCCCCCGCCCCTCCGATTGCCGCCGCCCCCTCCCCCCCCTCCCCATCCTCCCCCTCCTCGTCGTCGTCCACAGCCGTGTAGTTAAGGCGGCGCGGGGCCGGGCCCTTGCCCTTGTCGCCGCGCTTGGCTTGCGGCTGCTGCTGCTGCTGCTGTTGGTCGGCGACCGACGCCAGCAGCGCGGCCTGCAGGTCGACGTCTTCGCCGTCCGCGCCCGGGTGCGGCGGGGGCGCGAGGGGGCCGGCGGCAAACGAGCGGACTTCGCCGCCGCCGCCGCCGCCGCCCCGCCCTCGGCGCCGGCCCGCGCCTGCCTCGTCGTCCTCGTCCTCGTCCCCCTCCTCGTCGGGGAGGCCCGCCAGCCGGCGCGCCTGCTTCATCTGCTGGAAGGCCGCCTCGGAGCGCGAGAAGGGGTCGCTGGCGTCCTCGCGCCGCAGGGCGCTGCTGCCCGCGGCCGCCGCGCCACCCTGGCCGCCGCCGCCGCCGCCCCGCCCGCGGGACAGCATCGCCGCCGCCCGGGCCGCGGCCGCCGTGGCCGCGGCCGCCGCCGCCTCGGCCTCGCGCGCCTCCTCCTCGGCGCGCCTCTCCTCTTCGTCCTCGTCCTCGTCCCCCTCGTCGAACTCCTCGGCCTCGCCCTCGTCCTCGTCCGCCCCCTCCTCGCCGCTCCCAGGCTTGCTGCCGCCGCCGACGCCGCCGCCGCCGCCCTTCCACGGCCGCGCCAGCCGCCGCGCCGCCGCCGCCGTGCGCTCGCGCCCGGCCCGCCGCCGCCGCTGCTCCGCGCGCCGCCGGTGCGCCTCGGCGCGCCCCGCCGCCCGCTGCGCCTGCGCCTGCAGCAGGGCGTGCTGCTTCAGCTGCGCCATCAGCACGCGCTCGGCCGCGCGGCGCACCGCCACCTCCTGCACGTCGCGCCGCGCGCGCCGGGCGGCCAAAGCAGAGCGCTTGAGCGCCGGCGTGGCGCCGTCAAACACAAAGACGGGCCGGACGCGGTGGTGCAGCAGGCGCAGGATGCGGCGCAGAAAGCCGAGGAGGTGGGCGTTGGGGATCATCTCGCCGTCCTGGTTGCGCATGGCGCGCATGAACTGGTACAGCCAGATCGACGCGTCTGTTTTTGTTGTTTGAGTGTTTGTTTGGGTGGGGGGGGGCCAGGCCGTTGGTTTTTTGCCGACACACACGCGGGGCGGCGTCGGCGTGGGGGGGGGGAGGCGCGGCGGCGGCGGCGGCGAAGGACACACAAAGACTCATAACGCACCAATCGCGAGCTTCTTGTTGGCCACCGTCTCGATGTTGACGCGCCGCCCGACGGGCTCGAGCACGGTCCACAGGCCCTGATGTGTTTTTTTTGTGTTTTGCGGGGGGCAAGGCGGCGGGGTGAGCGCGAGCGAGCGGCGGCGACCGACGACGCGCTCGTCTTTCATTTTCCCCTGCCTCTCACGCACCGTGACTCCCATGGCGCCGTTTTTTGGGCAAGGCCGACTCGATGCACTCCTTCAGCAGTAACGCGGTGAGAAGGGTGCGGCACGATCGCCGCAGGGCGCGCGTCGTTCTTTTATCGTCGGGCGCGTCACAGCGCCAGAAGGAGAGCAATCCGCCGCAGCCCCAAAGAGGGGCGGGGTGCTTGTGGAAAGCGGTGTAAAATCAGGTGCCGGTCGCTCGTTCGTATGTGCGCCGCGATGTAGCGAGCCCTCCATCGCGTATTTTTGAGGCGTCGCCGCCATCCGGCGCCGTCGCGACGACGAGGACGTCGCCGCCCGATCCGCCCGGTCGCCCCTTCTTCTCTGCGCCTGCGATCCCACAGATGAGGCTCAAATGTCCCTGCATTTTCCCGTTCTTCACAAGACAACCCGCAGCATGCACTCTTCTTTTCTCTCGTGACTTATCATACAACCCCCCAGAAAATCAAACTTAACCGGCCGGCGACCCCGCCGACGCCGACGCCGACGCCAACCGCCGTCGCCGAGCGCGCGCGGAAGCAATCACTTCTCCACGCGCCCGCGGCCGCCCATCCTTGGCCCGACCGCCCGCTCGATGGCGTCCCTGCTCAAGCGCCTGACGGGCGCGGTGTCATCGGCGGACGCCTCGTGGAAGCTCACGCTGGTCTACGGAGGGGGAGGGGCGGAGGACGGCAGCACGGGGGGCGACGCCCACCTGCTCGCGTCCGCCGTGCACTTTGCCTCGCTCCCGCCGCCCAGCTCCGCGCACGCGTCGCCCGACCGGCCCACCTCGGCGTTCCGCCACCCGCACGGGGGGGGCCGCGGGGCGTCGTTCCCGGACAACAACAACAACAACGCCAACGGCGGCGGCGGCGGCGGCGGCGGCGGCGCGAGGGTCGTCGAGGTCGTCTTTGGCGCGGCCGACGCGCCGGCCGACGCGCGCCGCCGCCTGCGCGCGGCGCTCCGCGCGGTGCTGTCCGACCTGGTCGAGCCGGAGCGCGTGCGGCTGGACGTCGGGGTGCTGCGCGACCGGGCGGACGAGGACGGGGACGGGGAGCAGCAGCATCAGCAGCAGCTGTGCTGCGCGTCGCTGTCGGTCGGCCCCGCGCCCAGCGCACAGCTGCGGGTGATTGCCTTTTCGCGGCGGGGGGCCGGCGGCGCGGGCGGCGGCGGCGGCGGCGGCAGCGGCGGCCCGCCCGCGCCGCCGGCGCTGGTCGAGGCGCTCCTGTCCGAGCTCGACCTTCGCACCGTGGTCAAGGCGGTGGGGGCCGAGGGCGTCGCCAACTTTTGGTGCGAGGAGGCGCCGCGCAGCCGCCGCGACGGCGGGGGGCGCTGGCACGCCGACGACGGCGGCGGCAACGGCGGCGGCGGCGGCGGCGGCGGCAGCGCGGGCGGCGGCGCCGACCCCCCGCGCCACCACCTGCCCGGCGCCGGCGGCGGCCACGCGGCTTCGTCGCCCGCGCGGCTGGCGACCGCCGCATCCGCCCCCGTCCCCTTCTCCCAGCACCACAGCTACCACTCGCACCTGCGGGACGTCCACAACCTCAACAACAAGCAGCAGCAGCAGCACCAGCAGCAGCAGCAGCAGCGGCATGCCGTCGTCGCCTCGTCTTCGTCCGCCGCCGCCACCGCGCCCATCGCCCCGTCCCCGTGGGCGTCCGCCGCCCTCCCGCCGGGCGTCGGGGCGGGCAGCAGCGGCGGCGCCGACGCCTCGGCAGCGCTCGCGGCCTCTGTCGCCGTCGCCAGCGGCCTCGCCGCGTCCCCCTCTTCCCTCTTGCAGCAGCAGGCGCAGCAGCAGCAGCAGCAGCTCCCGCCCCCGCCGCCGCCGTCGCCGCCGCCGCCCCTGCCGCTCTCGGCCGTCTGGCCCTCCCTGCGCGCGCTCGTCCTCAGCAGCTGCGGCCTCCAGGCCCTGTCCCCGCGCGTGGGCGAGCTCGGCGGCTCCCTCCGCCAGCTGCGCCTCACGGGCAACAAGCTGGCCAGCCTGCCGCCCGAGGTCGGGCGCCTGCAGCAACTCGAGGTCCTCGCGCTCGACCGCAACGCGCTGGCCGCGCTGCCCGCCGAGCTGCGCGCCTGCGCCCGCCTCCGCGAGCTGCACGCCGAGGACAACCGGCTCGCGCGCCTGGCCGCGCTCGACCTGCGCGCCCTGCGGTCGCTCCGGTCGCTGCAGCTGCACGGCAACCCGCTCGAGTACCTGCCCGAGCTGGCGCCCGCCACCGCGCTGCGGTCGCTCAGCCTCGCAAACGTGCGCGTGCTGGCGGACGAGGCGCTGACGCGCTGGGACGTCGAGGTCTCGGCGCCGGGCGGCGGCGGCGGGGGCGGAGGGATCGGGGGCGGGGGCGGGGCGGCTTCGTCCGCGCTGGCGGCCTCGAGCGCGGCCGCGAGCGCGCTCGTGCGCGGCAAGGAGCAGCACCGGCTGGCGCCGCTGTACGCGCTGCTGTTCAGCCGGGCGGCGGTGGCGCACCCGCTGCTCACGGGCGCGCTGGCGCGGCTGGTGGCGGCCGACGTGGCCGCGACCGCCGCCGCCGCCGCGGTCGCGCTGAGCGCCTCGTGCGGCACCGCCACCGCGGTCGCGGCCGCGGTCGGGGCCGCGGGCGGGGCGGGGGGGGGCGCGGCGGACGCCTCTGCTGGCGGCGCGTCTGCCCCTCTCCTTCTCCCCCCGGCGAGCGGCGGCAGCATCGGCGGCGGCGGCGGCAGCTCGATCGCAGCTTCTTCCGCGCCCGCCGCCGCCGCCGCCGCCGCAACAGCAGCAGCAGCGGCAGCAGCCGCCGTCCTCTCTGCGGCGCCCGGCGGCTTTGGCCCCCACCTGGTGTGCGGCGGGCTCGTGCTCCCGCGCGCCCTGCCGGCGGGCTCCTTCCCGCCGTCTGGCCGGGGCGGGTCGGTCGCGGCGCTCGAGCTGTCCGCCGCCACGGCCGCGCGCGCCGCTGTGGCCGCCGCCGTCGGCTCGGGCGCCGCGGGGCCCAGCGCGGCTGCCGCCGGGGCCGCGGCTGCGGCAGCGGCGGCCACGACGACGTGCGCCTCCGCCCCTTTCCCCGCCTCGGCCTCCTCAGCCTCCGCGGCCGCGGCCGCGGCGGCCTCCGCCACCGCGGCCGCAGCTGCCGCAGCCGCGGCGGCCGCGGCGGCCGTCGCCGCGGCGGCCGGGGCCGGCTCCGCGAGCGGGTCCGGCGGCGCCGGCGCCGGCGCCGGCGCCGGCGCCCCGGGCCTCGCCACCGCGGCCTCGGGCGCCCTCGAGCTGCTGCTGCGCGAGGACGTCGCGCTGCGCCAGCTCGTCAGCCTGGCGGCGGCGGCCGCCGACGTGACGGTCGTCGAGCAGGCGTGCGCGGTGCTGTCGTCGGTGGCGGCGGCGCCGGGCGGGGCGCGGCGACTCGTGCGGCACAACGTCGTCGGCGCGCTGGAGGCGCTCCTCGGGGCCGGTGGTGGTGGTGGTGGATCGCCGGCCGGCGGCGGCGGCGGCGCCAGCCGCGCTCTCGCCGGCGGCGGCGGCGGAAAGCCCCCGAGCCCGGGCTCTGCCGCCGCCGATCCGCTGCCAGCGGCGGCGGCGGCAGGCCTGGCGGCAAGCCCGACGGCCTCGTCTCCGCCTGCTGCCGCGTCCTCCCGCCGCCCCCTCCCCCCCCCGCCGCCGCCCCATCCCCCCGCGTCGGCCGCGCTCCGCGAGCGCGAGCGTGCGCGCGCGCGCCGCGAGCGCCGCGCGCGCGCACTGTGCGGCCTGCGCCTGGTCGCCGCCATCGCCAACGGCGCGGCCGACGCGGCCGAGGTCGGTCCCTCCGACGCGCTCGCGACGCCCGCGCTCATCGAGCGGCTGCTGCAGCTGGTCGAGGCCTCGGCGCGCGGGCGCAGGCGCAGGCTGCGCGAGCTGGTCCGGCGCGAGAGGGAGGCCTTGATGCTGCCGCCGCCCGCGGCCTCCTCGCCCGACCGCCCCCGCCCCCGCTCCGCCGCCGCCGCCGACAACGACGACGAGGCCGACGGCCACGGAAACGACGACGACGACGACGACCTCGGCTACTGCATCGACGACGACAACGACGCCGTCCTCTGCTCCGCCCTCGCGGCCCTGTCCTCGACCGCTTTCGAGCCCGAGACCAAGCGTCGCTGCCTGGCGCGCCCGCGGCTGTTGAAAGCCCTTGCGGGGGTGGCGGCGGCGGCGGCCCGCATGCCCCCCCGCGCCCCGGCCCCCGCGCCTCCGCCGCCCGGGGCCTCTGGCCTTTTTTCCGACAGCGGGGGCGGCGGCGGCGGCGGCGACGGCAATCCGGCCGCCGACCTCGAGGCCGAGGCGCGCGCCCGGGCCGAGGCCGCGCTCGCAGGCGCGGCCGCCGTCGGCCCGCCGACCGAGGGCCGCTCGACGCGCCTGCCGGGCTCGTTCCGCGTCGCCCCGGGCACCCCCCTGGCGCGCCTGCACGCCCTGCGCCTCCTCGCGTCCCTGGGCCAGAACGAGGCCCTGCGCGCGGCCCTGGGCGCTCGCCGGCCCATCCGCGGGCGCGGCGTGCGCGTGCTGGCGCTCGACGGCGGCGGCATGCGCGGCATCGCCACGGTAGAGACGCTCCGGCGGCTCGAGGCGGTGGCCGGCGGGACCCCCATCCACGAGATGTTCGACCTGATCGCCGGCACGTCCACGGGCGCGCTCATCAGCTTCGGCGTGGGCGCGTACGGCCTGTCCACGGACGAGATCGGGGAGCTGTACAAGCGCCTGAGCGCGCGGGTCTTCAGCAGCGCGGCCGCGCCGGACGACGGCGGGGCCGGCGGCGGCGCGGGCGGCGGCGGCGCGAGCGGGGGCGGGCTCGGCAGCGAGCTCGGCTCGGGCGACTATGGCGCGAGCGGTGGCGGCGAAGGCGGCGCGGCGGCGGCGGCGGCCGCGGCCGCGGTGGCTGTCGCGGCCAACGGCGGCGGTGGTGCCGGCGTGTCTGCGACGGCGGGAGCCAAGGGAGGGGGCGCCGATTTGGCGGCGGCGGCCGGAGCGGCAGCCGGCGGCGGCGGCGGCGGCGTCGGGGGCTACGTCGGCGGGTGGCGCGACTCGCTCTACCGCGCCTACCAGACGGGCACGCAGAACATGCGCGTCGCCGTGTACGGCTCCAAGCACGACGCCGCGCCCTACGAGGCCCTGCTGCGCGAGCGGTGCCGCGGCGCGTCCCGCGGCCTCGTCGGCGAGACGCTGCTCGACTCTGCGCTGCTCGGCGGGCCAAAGGTCGTCGCCGTCGCCTCGCGCGTCAGCGTGCGGCCCGCCGAGCCCTTTGTGTTCCGCAACTACGAGCTTCCCCTTGACTGCGCGCCGCGGGCCGAGGAGGTGCGCGCGTGCGGCGGCACCGCGCGGCCGCTGGTCTGGCAGGCCGTGCGCGCGTCGTCGGCCGCGCCCTACTTTTTCGACGACTACACGATCGCTGGCGCGGGCTTTGCGGGCGCGGGCGGAGGCGGGGCCGCGGGCGGGGGCGCGGTGGCCGCGGGCGGAGGCGGAGGGGGGGGAGGAGGAGGAGGAGGAGGAGGAGCTGGTGGGACGGCAGGGTCTGCGTCGTCGGGAGCGGGGGCGGGCCCGGCCTCGCCGGCGCTGCCCGGGCCCGCCGCGACGCCCGGGCAGCAGGCGCAGCAGGCGCTGCGCAACGCGACGGCCGCCGCGCTCTCGCACTCGGGCGCGGGGCGCTACCAGGACGGCGCGACCACGTCCAACAACCCAGCCGCCGTCGCGCTGCAGCAGGCCGCGCTGCTGTGGCCCGACGTGCCCGTCGAGTGCCTCGTCAGCGTGGGCTGCGGCGGCCCGGCCCCCGGGCAGCCGCGCGAGCGCGGCGCCTTCGTGGTCGACACGGGCGCCGTGCTCGTCGAGGGCGCGTGCTCGGTCGAGCGCATCGACGAGGCGCTCGGCGCCGCGCTGGCGCTGGCGCCGGGGGTCACGTACGCGCGCTTCTGTCCCTACGACCCGCGGTGCGCCATGGCGCTGGACGACACCAACCCGGCGGCGTGGCGGCTGCTGGTGCAGGCCACGCGGGAGTACCTGTCGACGCCCGCGGTGGCCGCGCGCATGGAGCGCGTGGGCAGGCTGCTGAAGCCAAAGGCGGCGCCGGCCGCATCCGCGCGGGCGCGGGCGGGACCGCCGGCGTCGGCAGCAGCCGCCGCGCCCGCGACCGGCGCGCAGGCCGGGTCAGTCTTGGCGGCATCAGCGGCGGCGGCGGCGGCGGCAGGGGCGGTCTCGCCTCCGTCTCCCCGCCACCACGTGTCGCCCGCCCGCGCGGCGCCCGACCTCGCCGCGGGGGCGGGCGCGCGGGGGGCGGCGGGGGTCTCGTCGTGGCCCGTAGCAAAGGCGCACCCGACGCTCGCCGTCGGCGGCGGGCCGCGGCTCGGGTACCGCCGCGGCGTGCTGCTGGTCGAGGCGGCCAGGGGCGGCGGCGGGTACCTGGCGACGACGCACGTGGAGGCGGTGGCCGCGGCCGTCGGCGCGCGCGTGCCGCAGCTGGTGGCGCGCGTCAACATGTGCGCGGCGGTCTCCCGAGCGCTGCAGCAGCGGCGGCGGCGCCGGCAGGAGGCCAAGGCGGCCGAGGCCGAGGCAGCGGCGGCGGCAGAGGCGGCGGCGGCGGCGGCGGCGGCAGAGGCGGCGCGGGCATCCGAGGGCGGGGTTCCACCTGGCGAGCAGCCTCAGCCGCAGCCGCCGCCACCGCAGCTGCCGCCGCAGCAGTCGGGGTCCTGGCTCGACCTGATCCTGCCCGCCTGGGCGAGCACGGGAGGAGGAGGAGCAGGGGGAGGAGGCGCTGCGGCGGCGGTGGCGCCGCCGCCGTCCTCCGCCGCCGCCGCCGCCGCCTCGGACAGCGGCGCGCTGCCGCTGTCCTCCTCCGTCGTCCCGCCGCCGCCCGGCTCCGGGGCCGACAGGCCGCCAGCCCAGCTCGCGCGCGCCAACTCGCAGCAGCTGCCGCCGCGCGCCCCGCTCAAGCAGCAGCCGTCAGTCGCGGCGGCGGCGGCGGCGGCCCGGCCCGACGAGAACGACGACGCCGACGCGGACGACGACGGCGCCGGGGCCGCCGCTTGCGCGACCTCCGCCGCCGTCGAGGCCGTGCTCGCGGCGCTGCGCGACCACGGGCCCTCGGTCGGGGTCATCCACATCGAGGCGCACGTCTTGCCCGCGGCCGCGGCCGCCGCGCGCCTCCCGGGCGTGCCTCACTCGGCGGCGACGGCGGCGCTCGGGAGGAGATACAGCGGCGGCGGCGGCGGCGGCGGCGGGCGCGCGCCCACCCCCGGCCCCGCGGCCGGCGACCCCGCGGAAAACGACGACGACGACGACCAGGACGAGGACGACGAGGACGGCGTCCCGCCCCACGTCCTGGTCGCCAGCTTTGGCGCGCCCCACGCCTTCGCCGTCGCCGAGCCCGGGCCCGAGGCGGACGCGCTCGCCCGCGCGCTCGGGCTCAGGCACGGCGTGGCGGCGGCGGGCGTCGTCCCCGCCGGCGGCCTGCTGTCGTCGCTGCTCGGCGGCGGTGGCGGCGGCGGCGGCGGCGACGAAGGACCCTTGCCCCTGCGCTCGGGCGGCACGCTCGCCGTGCTCTCGCGGCAGGCCGTGCGGGCGCCGCCGCCCGCCGACGGACGCCTGCTGACCTCCTGGCTGCTGCAGGCCGTGTCTCCGTCGGCCGTGCTGCGCGCGCCCCGCGACTTCGGGCCGCTGCTGCCCGCTTTGGGCGCGCGCGCGGTCGTCTCGTCTGGGTGGCTCCCGCACTCGGTCGTGCGCGCCCTCTTGCGCGCGGGCGCCGCGGCCGTGGTGTCCGGGCGCTCGCCCGAGGCCGTGCACGCCGTGCCGCCGGGCGCGGCGGCCGAGTTTTTCGTGCGGTTTTACGGCCGGCTTATGGTCGGCGGCGGCGCGGGCGCGGGCGGCGGCGGCGATGGCGGCGAGGGCGGTGGGGGGGTGGCGGCCGCGGTGCGCGACGCCGAGGGCCCGGCGGTCGCGGGCGTGTGGCGGTGCTGGGTGCTGCTGGAGGAGGACTGCGATGACGGGGTCCCTGATGCTTGATCAACCCGCCCCTGCCCGCCCCTGCCGCCCGCCTTCACCGCCACAAAGGCGCTCTGGGTCGCGCGGCGCGAGCCGGACGTCTGGCGCGCGGCGCGCCGGCTGATGCTGCCGCACGACTACGTCAACTACTGGCTGACGGG
>Ga0335398_10006817_pt1 | contig 14253 bp, 14 predicted proteins | sample BON03_FD_205742 | JGI IMG/M metagenome (GOLD analysis project Ga0335398, IMG submission 205742) | Freshwater microbial communities from Lake Bonney liftoff mats and glacier meltwater in Antarctica - BON-03 (spades assembly) (version 2) | ecosystem: Environmental > Aquatic > Freshwater > Ice >... | reverse complement strand
AAAAAAAAAAGAAAAAAAAAAGAAAAAAAATTTTTCAGCACACCGATACCTCAAATCTAAAAAGATTCGAGCAAATAGAGCTTCAAGCAAAGCTACTAAACTATTTCTTAGGAAGTAATAAAAGCAACATCAATCATTCGTGAGCTATGGTTGCCCAAAGATGTTGGAGACGTAACATGTAAAAGACACAAGGAGTAAAGACACACTCATCAGTATGAAGTTGCTTCATACCAGCCTTCTGACAAATTTAACGACAGAACATATAATATTGGCGAGGAGCTTGCACGAGGCCATAAATGTACTTGAGCATAGACAAGTAATTTCCGTCACCAATTTCGTAGCCAGGTGGACCTTTCATGTAAACACGCTTCGGCAAGGTCGCTTGAGTTGAAAGCACACACGGCGTCAAGATCCAAAGAATGCCATCCGGGAAACTTGATGATGTGAGCACGAATAGTAGAATGAGAGCAGGTGGGAGAAAAGCTTACAAAGTAGTTGCGTCCTTTTCATTGTTAGTAACCCATAGCGACGAGGCGTACACGATGACGCTCGTATGCTCCATCTCTGTACTTGAGTTCAAACACTAACGCAAGAAATGAGCTTAGCACCATGTGGCACCGAGGACAACTTGATAACTTTCCAGCAGCGCATTTTCTTCAGCTCTTTAATCTCCTTGATCATAGTCTTGAGCCATTCGAAATAATCAGGCGTCTTGCAGCACATCTTGTAATCGCCGGGCTTGGTTAATTTTTCGGATAAAAGGGGAGCTACTTGGATCGGCTTATTACCTTTACCAAGATAGCAAGCTACATGAGCAGCATGAACAAGAGAGTATATGACGCGAGCCTGATTTGCCCTGGCTTGCTTTTCAAACCATGACCTAGGCAGCACACTTAGCACGTCCTCGCACGTCATGAAGTGCATCTCGCCGTCTGCCACAAACTCAAGCTTGTAAAAATCTTAGACAATATCATACTCAGCCATATGTCTCCCAGCTGCTACTGTAGCCTGAGAAATTTGTCCTGATGCGTTTGTCTGGGTGGACTAGTGAGACTAGTACCCAATACCAAGTAGCACAGTCTTGTTAGCATATAGGCCTTGTTCTATCAATGAAGCAAGTGACTTCAACTTGTTAATCTTTGGCGCAAGATGGGATAGATTACTACGATCATCATCGCCAATCAACATCAGCTGTTTCACGCCGTGCACCGAGGAACGTGTTGCATAAACAGGATTTCTACCGTCATCCTCGTCTTCGATGATGATTGCTTTTAAAATCACTCTTGGAGAAACAATGTAGTAATTGCGTTTGGAACTCTCTCGTCTTTTCTTACCTAGCTTCACATAGTAAGTGGCGTTGTTTACGTTGTTTGTCCTTTTGCAGGTGATGGAAAACTGAAAAACATTCATGTGGATCTAACGTGATTGGTATGAGGTCTCCTCAGTACCCACGCTCCTCTACCCCCTAGACCCATCCCCCCTCCTCTTTCTTTTTCCTTTCCTGTTCTGTTTTTTTTTCCTTTTTCCCCCTTTCTCTTTGCTCTTTTTCATTTTTCCTTTTCTCTTTTTTTCCCTTCAAGGCTTCTTTCTTCCCCTTACCACCTTTTTTTCCTATTTTCCTTATTTTCTCTACCCTTTTTCTTTCTTTTTTGCGTGTGCGTATCTTTGTAACTTAGAGTGTAGGTCTAGAGCGAAGTAGTACCGGTAGGACGAAGGTAGCTGTTGTGCTCAGCTGCAATAACAAAGGAAACAAACTGGCCCTTAAGCTAAGTGCAGCAATCACGCTGACACCGCAGACCTCTATTAGAAAACAGAAACGATCCTATTTACAATCGATATCCCAATGCTTCAGGCTCTTATGCCACGCTTCACGCAGCGCCCTCTGCACTTGGTCTTGACGTCTACGGCTCCATGACATTTGACGTCCATTGTTTCTATCTTTGTTCTAATAAAGGCGGGGGAAATCCCAGGGAAAGCCTGGACCTAAACTCGGTGGCGTAAACTGCTGCAGGCAGAGACTAGGAAGTCGAGAGAGAACGAAAGACGTACATTTTTTAAGAAGAATGGAAGGTTTATTGCGAAAAGGCAATGAAGAGAAAGACTTCTCTTGAAGAGAAACAGTTCTAAGGACATGTCACGTTAAGTCATGGATGCCTAACTTTGCGTGTCTCCCTCGAGAAAATGGTACACGCCATAGAACTCGAAATAACAAGAAGAAGAGCAATCAAAACAAATCTGAAACAAAATAAAGACGAGAAGCAGCAAAAGAACTAACTAGGGATAGGGGTCCACGAAATCACGCTCGCGAAGTTCGGGGTGGTCCTCAAGATAGGGACTAAGATGCTGAGAACTGGAGGAAACGCGTTTTGCGAAGCACTCTTGCGGACTTTTAGCACGGGCTGCAGGAGAGTCATTCGCGAAAGTATTAGCAAGAGTCTCCATCCTGAGATCGGCAGCTTCGTCAGAGTCAGGGCCAGTATCAACATCACAGAGCATGGCTTGGTTGCGAGGTTTGCGGCGAAGGGCAGCAAATTCCTCACGCCATTTAGGCTGTGGGTCGGCATAATCGACGCAGTGCTGCAGACAGCCAGGGCAGTTCTTGCATTTTTGGCCCAGAATAGTTGACGGCTGGCCGGAAAAAAAGGCTGAAAGGCGATGAGTCGGCTGTGGTTGGTAGTCGACATCCTGGTCGAGTATTTTGACAGTCTCGCGGGCCATGCTTATGATAGTCTTGAGCCTGTCGGGTTTACCACTGGCACTTTTGTGCCAATGCTTTTGTCTCATTTTGATCAGTTCAAGATGAGCGGCCGCCCAGGTATTATTCTTTTGACCTGCCGTTTGGATTCCTTGCAAGAGGAGCATAGCAACCAGATCGTCAATTGTGAGGTCAGAATCAGACACAGCTTCGAGGGTTAGTCCAAGTTCTGTGTCGAGGCTGGGCCAGTTGTCACCATTAAAAGAACCAGCGAGCGTTAGAAAATTCATGGTGACATCACAGACAAAATCAGTAGAGGCAGTGTATGCTGTGCGGATACTGTCCCATGTAGCGGTGGCAGGGAATTTACCGTGTTTGCGAATAATTTCAGCATGCACAAATTCTTTGGTGTGAGCAAATTTCAAAAAAATTGACAGAAGGATGTTGATGATGTCGTTGTGAGCTATACGAAGGTTCATGTGTCCGAAATATTGTTCGAATTCAAGGGCGGAGGAATCCGAGTCCGCCTTCAATGTGTCGGACAATGTTGCGTAGTTGCTAGGTGCAGACGTTAGGATGAAGTCCGCGGCCCCAAGAAAAACGAGGAGGGAAGCAACCATATTGTTAAATTTGCTTTTGGTGCCATCATATTGTTTGACAGCATCCGGCACCGAGGTCATTGTCAAGCGGGTCCAAGCTTGGTAGCGTTTACCAGGGTCGTCACCAACGAGGTGTGAGGCGGGCGCGGAGGTGGCGGTGCGGGTAGTCCTTTGTTGTAAGACGAGACAAACGAGGGGTGTAAATGGTCAGAGCTCGAAATGATGGCGAGCAAGATGAACGCTGCGGCCTCGCTGAGCAAAGTTGACCCTAGTCCTTTGCTGCAGCATTTCTCAACATTCTCTCCGAGAATGTACTACTCTGTCGCATATTGGCAGTCGTGTGGCGGCGGTGCTGGTATACGGAAGCAGGCAACGTTTCTCCACGTCAGCAGACCCCAGCCAAGGGGGGACTTTCGAGGTGTATTTTGCGAGGTGGCTAGCTTTCACAGTCCGCACATTCGAAGCCAAACGAAGACGGGCTGTGAAAAGCCTAGTTTGTTCTCGACGCGGAACAAAGTATCGCAGCAGCGATGGTTTGCGAAAGGTCTAGACGACGGAGAGTCTCCCTACTCTGAATAGCAATGGAGAAAGAGTCTCCCGACCAAGATTGGTCGAACTGAGGACGGATGGCGTGGGAACCACGGCAGGCGAACGCGGGCTCATTCCAGGGAAAGTTTAGACCTAAACGCGGTGGCGTAAACTGCAAGGGCAGAGACTAGAGAGTCGAGAAGATGGCGAATGTCGGCATTTTGGTAGCGAAGGTTTATTGCGAAGAGGCAATGAAGAGAAAGACTTCTCTTAAAGAGAAACAGTTCTAAGGACATGTCACGTTAAGTCATGGATGCCTAACTTTGCGTATCCCTGAGAGGTAAACCCTCAAATATGTCTCAGTTGACTAAAGAGTACTCAACCCCAAGCGTGACTGATACGAGTCACGGTCTACACATGTCAGAGTCACAGAATGACTCTGATACCCCCCCTCACTCAAATAGTCAATGGTATACGACATATGACATGTTTGAGCGAAAGACATGTCTAAAGAATTAAATCGTCAAGAACGGAGAATCTAAGCACCTTGACATTGCGCGCACCCCCCATGGCTTAAAAGCTCGAGAGAAAGGTATAAGCAACAATGCAACAGATATGACACATTAATAGGATAACAAAGCACATACACCATCGAGACCAGGAGAAACAACCTGAATATATGAGCAGAGGCACGGGCGTAGGAAGGGCCGAATAAAAATCATTTGCTGCCAACGTGCCTGTCACTAAGAAGTTGATCGGTAAAGGATTCGAAAGTTACTCGTGGCAAAGCTTTGGTCCCAATGTCGAGTATCTGAACTGCAGTAGGGCACTTTTGTGCACTGATGATTCCGTTTTGAATGAGTTTCTGAATGAGGCAGACACGAGGGACAACCTGCTTGCTGCGCCCAAGTAAATGCATGTTGTGCGCTGAGGCGACACAACCAGAGGTGTCTTTAGAGATTGAAAGGGGCTTAAACTGCAGAAAATCAAGTTCCACGGCAGGCTGGAAGGCCCACACAAACGCACAAGAACAGCCAGCCAACACCATGAGCTCCATCGCAGCCATGCTTAGCGCCACCATTTTGGAAAGAGTCGCATGCCTGAGAAAAACGTAGCACTGTTGACGAAGAGATGATAGGCAATCGAGCTGTGCCAATAATTCTTGTCAAGAACTCAACTGAAATAAACAGAAGATGACAGAGAGGAGATGCAGATTTCGTAGATGTTAACAGACGAGAGCATACGATATTTCAACACCAGGAAGACTTGCGATCTGTGATACCAAGTAGATAGTGAAACCAAAAATCTGGCATACGAGAGATGAACAGGCGTTACTTTGAAAATGAGCGAGTAGAGTAACTCCTAAAAGAGTAGAGCTGTGGCAGATTATTGAGGGCAACGTAAGAAAGCTCCAAGATAAATGCAGCGTAGGCATGCACAACGAAGTTATCTGGATTGTCAAGGATGGGCAGAGAGTCCAAGTCGGCGCCTGGTGTCATGGCCATCACGAGAAACTTTTCAAATTCTTGTCCCAATTAATTCCTCGCAGTTGTGTCGAATACCGCCATTGTCGACTTACATTACAAGGATCATCACAGCCACAGGATGACAAGACGATTTTTAGACGCGCTGCAAGAAATCCATGTTAAGAGAATTTGCCAATGATGAGCAAAACTTGGGCGTAAATTGTCCTCTGATGTTCGACGAACGGGCATTAGTCCGAAGACAAGCACAAGAGCAAGGCCAAAGACTTCACGACGAAGAAAAATCACATTGACAGGAAACTTGCACAAGTTGATGTGAGCTCTTGCACAGAGAAGCTGTTCCTCATTCATTATCATAACCAGCTGGCACCTTCATGTACAAGTGTTCGCTCTAGGCGAGAGTACTGGAGATGAAAGCACCTACTGTATTGTAATCCAAAGAATGCCAATTTGAAATATCCGTAAGAGCCGATCCACGACGAATTGTCTTTCGAAAACAAGTGCGCACAAAGCGTTCAAAGAAATCACGGCTTGGGTCCTGTTGATTGTTGAATTCAACGAGGTGAACATGATGGCACTGCAAACACGGTTATAAAACTTAGCCAGCGGCCAAAGATGGAGTGACAATCACTCCATTTTCCGAAGCACAGTAATTTCCTTGACCAAGGTCGGCATCCAGTACTTGTAATCAGGCGTCTTACAACATGTGTGATAGTCAGACAATTCCGTGAAAAAATGAGAAGACTGCGCTTGAATCGGCATAATCCCGATACCAATACAGCATGCTGGATGTGCAGCACAAGCAGAAGAGTAAAGAACTGGAGCACGATAAACGGCATCTGTAACCAAATCACGAATTTGGCACAAGAATGTCGATTCATGTCGAAAGAAATCATGTGATGCACGTAGCTGGAAACAGCGCACGTGATTGTACAGATATTGAACGTAATTGTAAGACACGACCTCTCACTAGCTGCCACCAGAATTTGGGGGCGAATCTTGATACGTTTGCCAAAGAACAGAGTCTTGTAAGCTCACAATACTTCAGTCAGTCAAAATTTGGTTGAAGTATTAATCGGAGCAGACCATGTCTTGGGCTTAGAGAGGGAAGCTGATTTTTCAAAATTGTTTGAAAATGACGGTTACCACACGCCGTGAGAAGAGCGTGTCTGAATGGCAACATTATCAGCAATCTAGTCGTCACTGATGCCAAGGTCTTTCTCACCACCATTATCGGCACTTTCAGACGTATTAGTCACCAAAACTGGCAATCAGGTACGAGAACAGCGAGCGAGAGATGAGAAATCGACCTTGTGAAAGAGATTAGGAGAAACGTCAATGTGGGTGATTCCCTCAGCAACCTCATTATTGAAATCCATCGGATCGAATTCCGATGTACTCATTTCAGCAGCAACTTTCGAAAAGGGCTGAGACAACACCACGAACTCATGCAAAGGATCCAGTGCTGCATTTATGCCTTGATCAACATCGCCAGAATCGTCAGAGATGAGTATTGCTTATTCGGACTCTGGTTGCACTACAGTACGTGATGGAACCAAGCGTTTCAGAGTTGGCTGACGGTGCATGCTGTGAGCGGGAGAGACAAAAGAGTACTTGACACGAAGAATGAGAGAATTTGTCTTGCCGCGATTCCTCTCTGGTTGATGGCCAAAGTCTCCCCCACCTAAATGACAGCAGGCCGCACCACAGAACGAGGCGGATCGTCAGAACTAAAAGATGAACTCGAAGTAATTGAAGAAATGGGAGATGGGCAACAAGTAATGCATCACTGGCAGAAAAGTTTAAATCTGAGAACTCATGGGCAGAACTGCTACTTGACGCAGAGATCAAGTTGCCAGCAGCAGCTGCTGAGTAAAGAATAGCCGACAGCGTACTTGCGTGAACCATCAGAAACAACGGTAACGTTGAAAATAGTAACGTAAAACTCGTCAGGCAATCTGACAAAGGAAGAAAATGTCGGCGAATATAACGGCAAGAGAAAATAGCCGGCATTGGACTTGAAACAGAACTGCAGCACAGGAATGCATTCACGCAGAAGAAAATTCGAAGATACGCTATCGGAATCGGGTGTCAGCATGGCCTCATCAGTTTAAATAGCCGAATGATCTGGATGCTGTAAGTCGAGCTGAGCGACACTGAAATGCACTAATTGAATCGCCAAACGGTGTAAGTGAGTCACCCGTCCGAAAAACAGATGCCGCTGTGTAATGGAGGGCGATTGTAAGAACCTTATTATCACTATTACCATTTCGCCGCTGTGATTAGCACCGAGAATAGAGCGGCCGAGTCGAAATTGCATTTCTTTAACCCCCTTTTATATGACAACATGCGACTTCATCTCAATCATCTTTGACATCAGACTCAAAATCTTTGTAGCAATCTCTAACGTGAAAGATGCCAAATTTGAAGTCTGCAAGTACACATGAGCAACCGCATGACAAAACTTAGCATCAGGAATGCGAAGAATACGATCATCGAACTTGTCATAATAGTACAGATAGTCATGACGCACAAACTGCCTCATTTGAAGACGTAAATCCAGGAATCACACTCTGGCCATTCCTTGCATCCAGAGACAATTTGTGCAGGAAAGAAAATTCGGAGCAGCCTTTTTAATAGCAGGCCTATCTGCAGGAATCCACTTCTCAAATTCAGACTTGCGCTGAGTGAGCAATACAGAAGTCTAGTCCACTTCAAGGTCCAGCGCTTGTTGGGATCGCCTCCTTGCGCCATGATGCTCATACGCACAAAACGAATGTCACGTGATCTCATCTCCAGATATTTATCTGCACGTACTCGTGACTAGCAGCAGATCGATGCAACAGCACGCAGCAAAGTTCACTTAGCAAAATGCACATACAAGAGAATGTATTAGCTAACAAGTGTTTTGTACAGACACGACAAGGTTGCACGATAGAAAGTATGCAATGCTAGCGCGGCTATTTTCCCCCCCATACGTGAAGCCCCTTGGTGACAGTACAGAATACATAAGTATTTCCACCAACCATCACACAAGCACGATTGAAGTGAGAGCAAGGTGCGCAAATAAAACAAAGCATTCCATAACGCGCACAACCGAGCACGTAACACAAAGGGCACCACAGCATAATCTAAAATGCAAGAAACATCTCAGGCATGTGAACAAACTGGTGTAGTAGAGTAAATTATTTGCACGAGAATGCCGAGCACGAAACTGCATACCAAGTACTGAGAAACGTGTCTCAACCCCTTGCCATAAGCAAGAGAAAGAGAGAGGATGAGGAAAAAACGCACCAGCATAGTACGTACACGTTGCAGCGTACCATCTCGAAGGCAACGTAAGAGGCTTCACACTTGACCGAAAGAAGAGCGAGAAGTGACCCACGCCGGAAAAAGTGAGTACTGGAAAACTTGTAGTTCGTCGACAGTCAATGTATACCCCGAGGGGTTAGCGCCACCGCGAAGTCGGTAAGACCTAGGCCGAAGAGAGGTAGGCAGCGTTCCGCAGAGCAGCGTCTCTTGAAACAACAGCCAACCGGCATCTTGAAAAAATTTATCGCAGAACGACGATGAAAACCCCAGCCGAACATCAACCCGCATGCCCTTCTGGCGAGGGCCTTAAACCACTTAGAGTGTAGGTCTAGAGCGAAGTAGTACAGGTAGGACGAAGGTAGCTGTTGTTCTCAGCTGCAATAACAAAGGAAACAAACTGGCCCTCAAGCTAAGTGCAGCAATCACGCTGACACCGCAGACCTCTATTAGAAAACAGAAACGATCCTATTCACAATCGATATCCCAATGCTTCAGGCTCTTATGCCACACCTCACGCAGCGCCCTCTGCACCTGGTCTTGACGTCTACGGCTCTATGATCCTTGACGTCCATTGTTTCTATTTTTTTCTTTTTTTAATTTAAGAGTGTTTATTAAGGAGTAATCTCAGCAAGAGGAGTAAGCAACATTAAAATCGAAAGACACCCACTTCTAATAAAGGCGGGGGAAATACCTAAGGGGTAAATTCTCAAATATTTCTCAATTGACTAAAGAGTAGTCAACCCCAAGCGTGACTGATACGAGTCACGGTCTACACATGTCAGAGTCACAGCATGACTCTGATATCGTATGTATGTGCGTGTGTATTTGGCCACTCTTTACCCGTATGGTGACAACAATAACATCCATGTGTGTCGGCCAATGATAACGTCAAGCTTGTAAAGACAAAATCTTAGATATGTGTTCGACAAGAAAATAAATAAAATGAGATGAATATGAAATATATAAGAATTCATGTATATGAGTACACAGAACGGATATTCGCTAGCAACCTTTCTTATCGAGACAGAAAGCCGAAATACACAAGTAGATTCTAAAAAAAAAACATGGCAGGGATGGCCAGCGATGGCCCCTCACACCATTGACCTTCCTTGCGCCTTGGCCTTACCACCCCCAGCCATTGAGACGCCACCACGCTCAGTACCTGCTGGTCCCACCCAAGAAGGCCTCATGTTCTCGAATCTCACCCCGAGCGAGTCGCAACTCTCTCCCGCCGCGACGAGGAGCGACAACATGCTGCTGGCTTTCACTCCGCCCTTTCACTGCGCCTCGATCTTGCAGCCTTCAACCCCTCGTCAAGTTTTCGCTTTTAAGTCTTGGACCATCTCTGCTCCAGTTTGTCTCAATCGTTTCACTCTTGCTGAATAATGGAAACCTCATCTTTGAACCTGTGTATATGTTTCTACCTTTTCCTCTTTTGCCTTTGCTTTTCTGATAGAAATGAACTTCAGCTTTAAGTCCCTGTTTACAATTTGGTTGTTATCACCACAGTGATTCCACTATTACTTTTACCTTAGTATAGTTTCTTGGCAGTATCAGAAAGATTGAACAATTCTGATACTTGCCAGTGTGCCGTGCCTTCTGTGTGTAACGCCGTTGGTTTGCTCATCTTCAACGTGACTCAAGCTTTGCCCCGTCTTTACCTTTCTTGAGCAGCTGATGACAAAGAGATTGTAAGTTGTTTACACATACACTTGTTCTCCAAGGATTTCCATCGATGTCTTCGCGTCAGCCCCATGTATTTGCTGATAGTAGGATTACTGTGTCATTTGCTTCGCATATGCGTTGCACATGCGCCGCCAAAATCTTGCCCATCTTTCCTGATTGTACACTTAGCCTTTCGAGCCAGACGCCGGATGGCAAAGTGATTAACAAGAATCATCGAACAGTATACATCCTAGAGTTTGAACGGTCATCTAACAGAAATGAGGATTTTCTTGGGGTAAAGCAAGATGAGGCTAATGATCAACACAAAAGCATCATCGAGGCGCTAAAAGCGGTTGCTGCCCCGGAATGGACGTTTGAACAGATTAATTTTGTGGCAGGGATGCGTGGTGCAGTAGTGGAAGACGATTTCGAAGAGAGTAGCATGAACACGTTGTGGCAGAAGGAAGAGTTTGAACAGATATGCAGCAGAGAATCGCGGACGGAAAATGCAGCAGAAATTGAAAAAACGATCTCTGCGAAAGAGCACGAAAAGGAACGCCATGATTTCGACCCAACAACGTTGTATAAAATCGTTTTTGGAATGGTAACAAAAGATTCGTTAAAGCTTGACAATATGGAGATGATGCATCGCTGTTGCTCGTCTGTGTCTTGATTTTTTTGCGCCTTATTGTTTTGCTCCTCTTCTTTACCACCCTCTTCTTCTCTTCTCTTCTCCTCTTTTCTCCTCTTCCTACTCACCCTCCTCTCCCTCGACCCATCCGGTGTATGTCTCCAACCCCCCATAAATGATTCTTTCTCCTTTTTGTCTTGCTCCTCCTCTCTACTACCCGACTCCCTCTTCACTTCTCATTTTTCCTCCTCCTTCTCCCCACCCTCCTCTACCTTGACCCATCCTGTGTATGTCTCCAACCCTTCACGTGTTGGGCCTCAGTGACCGCCCGCCGCCGCCGGTGCAGGCATGCTGTCACGATTGGCCTCGAGCTTCATTTTCTGCAGTTCATCGCACGCAATCGCCACGAAGGCGTCCACGTCCACCTGCTTTCCACATCACACCACCCGTCAGTCACGCACACACGTGTTTGCATGTGGATGCACGCAGTAGTCATGTATACACAGGCAGCACACGTGCATGACACGTGCACTCTACACATGCATCTATGTCTACATGTGTTCATTTGACATCGGTGCGTGTGCGAGGTCACGAATCTGTGTACATGTGCGTGCCCTTAGCCCGCTCTCGCGTGCAAGACACAGGTGTCACGTGTTGCCACTGCCATCACCACGACGAGTCCGGGGCGCGCGGCGGCGGAGGGCTTCAGCCCGACGCCGCCGCGTGCCCACTGGATCGGACCTGAGGTATGAGGAATGTGTCAAGAGGGGAGTGTAATGGCAAATTTGCCATTAGGGGAGTGTCATAAGTATCTCCCCTATTTGAAAAATCCTCATTACTCTGGTCCGATCCAGTGGGCGTGCGGCGACGTCGGGCTGAAGCCCTCCGCCGCCAGGCGCCCCGGATGATACGCCACAGCAGGTGCACCAAGGGCAAGCAGCGCCATTCTGACTCACGGGCCACTCACCGCATCGCAAGCCGAGGCCGTGACGTTGAAAAGGCCAAAGAGGCGCAGGCCTTGCTGCATCGCCTCGGACGACATGCTCGGGCTGCCTCTCTTGCCATTGCGCGCCTGCAGCCCAGCAAACAATCGCGCCATCTGTATCTCGTCATCTTGTCGCGAAGTAGGAGGCCAACAGCAGGGCACTGCGCTCAAGACACCCCCCTCGTCCAATCGAGCCTGAGCTGACTGTGCTACACTCAGACTCTTCGAAATCGAAAGTGCCCGGTCTTTATCGTCCGCACCAACACGACGTCGAATCTTGTCGGCCTGGATCAGCAGTGATACTGCCAGACCTATCTCAGCGGCTTGATGTGTCGCCAAGTAGGCTAACCCCAAATTCTGACATGCAATGGCTGTGTTGACATGCCTGACGCCTTTCACCTTGATCTGGATGCGGTGATACTCCTTGCTGCTGGCTATGCGCTCTTGTGCGAGGTCGTGCATCTTCATGAGCTGCTCGTGCAGCTTCAGGGCGGTGGGCAAGAGCGGGCACACATTCTCTGGCTTGAGCATGAGCTTTTTGTTGTCGAGCGTATCCAAGCGAACACGCATGCGCAGGGCGTCCATTTCCACCACAATGCCTTCGATGCCATTGAACTGCTGCTGTATCTGCAGCCCTTCCACCAGCACCCTGCTGCCTGGCGAATGGTACAGGTGCATCGAGTTGGTCAACATGTGCTCCATGTGCATGGATAGTTTTTGTTTGATTGCCTTGACCTGCATGAGGGTGTGTTATGAGGGTGTGTCATGAGGGTGAGTCATGAGGTTGTGTCATGGCGTGTCTAGGAGGGTGTGTCATGAGGGTGTGTCATAAGAGGGTGTGTCATGGTCTATTCAGAGGTTGTGTCATCTTATTATCTTATTATCTTATTATCTTATGACACAACCTCTGAAGAGACCATGACACAACCTCATGAAATCTTGTCCTCATATTTCTGGTCCAATCCAGTGGGCGCGCGGCGACGTCGGGCTAAAGCCCTCCGCCGCCGCGCGCCCCCTCCATGTGCATGTATAGCTGTTTTATGATTGCCTGGACCTGCTCTTGACAAATGATGGCCATTTCCTGGTGACATATAGCCACTTTTGCGCTTTCCTCGCCGTCACAACAACGAGCGAGGTCGAGAGCCTGCTTTAGTGAGCTGCGAGCTTCGTCAAACATCTCAAGATATCCATGCGCAGAGGCTAAAATTCTCAATGTGTCTGCTGCCATGCCATCTTGCGAGAAGGCACGCTGGATGCTGAGCGCCTCCTCGAGTAGAGCGTTTGCATCGGTGCACTTGCGCTTGTCTCCCTTAACCCCGTTGGTGACTTGACTTCTATATTGACTGATGTACATGTGGCCCATGGCAGAGAGAATATTGGATAGATGCCTCTGAAGCTGAGGCGTGCTCGCATGCGCAATATCGCCGCGCACCTCCTGAAGTGCCTCCTGGTACACCTTCAGCTCGTCGTCATTCTGACATGTTAAGCCGTAGAGCTGGCCGAAGTCGACGAGCGTGTCATAGAGACTCTGATCCGCTGCCTTGTCAGCCAGCTTGCCTGCCGCGGCCCTGGCCGCGGCACCACGCAGCGTGCCACGAGATGCCTCCACCTTGCGATACAGGTGCAGCGCATGCTTGAAATGCGTCTCCGCTTCCGGGTACTTGGCAGGCTGCAGACTGTGCATCATGAGCGTGCCCACCTTGTAGTGAACCCGGGCCAGCTCCTGCTCCAACACCATGAGCTCAACACTCGCCACGCCATCGCTGCAGCCCTGCACCTGCAGCTGTGATATCACCGCGCCCTTCTTTTTGATGCTCTTGCACAGCAGGTGCGTGCATTCGTGCTTGTGCTCGAGGATGTGGGCCTGCTGACACGCGAGGCCGCAGTAGTACACTGCAAGGCAGGAGCACTTGACGTCGGCGTCCGGCGCATTACAGTTGCAGCACACGCGGTACAAGGTTGGGGAAGGACGGGTCGTAGCCGCCATCTGTTATGTGATAATCAGGCGGGATATATCTGTGATACACTAGGCGTCATAGTCTATGACAAAGTTCCCGATTTGCTCTGCTGGTTTCCCGCGATTTTGATCGCCTAGGCTCGTTCCCCGCTAATTATGTTGATGGTCAATTTTCCTTAATAAACACTCTTAAATTAAAAAAATTTTCTAGGAGCTAAAAGGTGGGGTTGGGTATCTTTGATTTTTGCACGCATAGTCGTCGACAAATCTCGAAGAATCTATTTCCTCACCCAATTTCAGTTGCGGACGCGATCTGCGGAACGCGCTTTGACCTGCGGGACAGTAAACGCCGAGCGCTAGAAAATTAATTTTGCGTGCGAATTTGCTATGTGTTCCT
>Ga0335398_10006815_pt1 | contig 14254 bp, 10 predicted proteins | sample BON03_FD_205742 | JGI IMG/M metagenome (GOLD analysis project Ga0335398, IMG submission 205742) | Freshwater microbial communities from Lake Bonney liftoff mats and glacier meltwater in Antarctica - BON-03 (spades assembly) (version 2) | ecosystem: Environmental > Aquatic > Freshwater > Ice >... | reverse complement strand
ATCCCGCTGATGGCGGAAGGGCTGCTGACGCCCTATCTCGACATCCCTTTCCAGCATGCTTCACCAAGCGTCTTGAAGCGGATGAAGCGCCCCGCGAACGAAGCGAAAGTCCTCGAGCGGCTGAAAAACTGGCGCGACATTTGCCCGGACATCGCGGTTCGTTCCAGCTTCGTGGTCGGATTTCCCGGCGAGACCGAAGATGATTTCAATTATCTGGTCGACTGGCTGGGAGAAGCGCAACTGGACCGCGTGGGCGCATTCCGCTTCGAACCGGTTGCCGGGGCGCAGGCCAACGCCCTGCCCGATCATGTGCCGGAAGAAATCAAGGAAGAACGCTATGCCCGGTTGATGGAAGTCACCGCGCGGATCAGCGCTGCCAAGCTGGAAGCCAAGATCGGCCGCACCCTGCCCGTGATTATCGACGAAGTGGGCGAACCCGACGAAGATGGCGATACCGGAGCAACCGGCCGCAGTCAGGCCGATGCGCCCGAAATTGACGGTAATTTTTTCCTCCGCAATGTGCCTGCCAATCTCGCTTCGGGTGACATTGTTCAGGCCGAGGTTGAAGATGCCGACGCGCATGATCTGTTCGGCGTGATCGTTTGACAATAAGACCAACCGGCTCGAATTCCCCCGTCAAACATTCAGCACCCATGACCGTTTCCATCTCCGTCCGCCTGTCGTTCGAGCTTGAAGAGCCAACTGATACCCTGCTGCAATTCGAGGTTGCGGCGATCCCCGAACAGCGGATTATTTCGTCGGAAACCAAGCTCGGCCAATCGGACCACCTCGCCCGTATCCCCGCACAGGACAGTATCGGGGAACGTCTGATGCTGCGGATCAACGGCAATTATGCGATCGATTATGATGCGCTGGTCGAGGTAGATCGTAAAATCCCGGAATTGGCATCGCTGGACCGGCTTCATCCGCATGAACTACCGGGCGAGACGATCCAGTACCTGTTCGATTCGCGGTATTGTCAGGCCAACAAACTACAATCATTCGTGGATTCCGAATTCGGCGAATTGTCCGGCGGCGCGAAGATTGCGGCGATGCGCGACTGGATCAAGGAACACTTCACCTATGCTCCGGGCAGTTCTGGCAGCAATACAACCGCGATCGACACCTTTACCGAGCGGCGCGGAGTTTGCCGGGATTACACCCATGTGATGATCGCGCTGGCCCGCGCGGCGAGTGTTCCGGCGCGCTATTGCAGCGTCTATGCCCCTGGGGTCGAGCCGCCTGACTTTCATGCCGTAGCGGAGGTATTTCTGTCCGATCCGGGGGGCGATCCCGGCGTTGGCGCAGGCACATGGCAATTGGTAGACGCAACCGGAATGGCCAATGCCCACGAAATGGTGAAGATCGGTGTGGGCCGCGATGCCGCCGATGTCAGCTTCATGACCACCTTCGGCGCGACCAAGCTGACCTATATGGAAGTCAATGTGACCAAAACTTAGGCGTTTGCCGGGTTTCCGTGCATTCGTATTTGCTGCGCCCCACTCGTGACATTGGTGGCGCATACGCATAGCCATTATGCTAGGCTGGGATTGTCCAGTTCTCGCAAGGATAATGCGCGCATGAAATTCACTGCTGATCGACTGCTTTTGTTCGGTGCCACGGGTGACTTATCGCAGCGCATGCTGCTGCCGTCGCTATGCGCGCTAGATGCTGATGGATTGCTTGGCCCGGATGTGCGGATTATCGGCACCGCCCGGTCTGAAATGAACGATAGCGAATTTCGTAACTTTGCCCGCGCGGCGCTGGAGAAATTCCTGCCTGCCGACCGCCGCGGTTCGATGGCGAGTTTTCTCAACCGGCTAACCTATCAAGGTTTGGATGCGACCACGTTGGAAGGATTTGATGATCTGGCAGCAAAGGTCGGAAAATCTGCTGATGGGCCCGAACACGGCCTGGCAATTTTCCTGTCAACTGCGCCCAGCCTGTTCGAACCGACAATTGCCGGATTGAAGCATGCGGGGCTGACCACCGGCAATGTGCGGATCGGACTGGAAAAGCCGCTCGGCATTGATCTTGGCACTTCGTGCGAGATCAACGATGCCGTCGCCTCGGCCTTTACCGAAGACCGAATTTTCCGAATCGACCATTATCTCGGCAAGGAAACGGTCCAAAACCTGCTCGCCCTGCGATTTGCCAACATCCTTTTCGAACCATTGTGGAATGCCGCCCACATCGAACATGTCCAGATAACCGTTGGCGAAACCGTCGGGCTGGAAGGGCGCGTCGCGTTTTATGACGATGCCGGGGCAATCCGCGACATGGTGCAGAACCACATGCTGCAATTGCTCGCGCTGGTGGCGATGGAGCCACCCGGCAATTTCGATGCGACATCTGTGCGGGACGAGAAGGTCAAGGTTCTGCGCTCGCTCCGCGAAGTATCGGAAAATGAAACCGTCACCGGCCAATATCGCGCGGGCGCTATCGGCGGCGTCGCGGTCCCTGGCTATGATGAGGAACTAGGCAAGGATTCCTCCACCGAGACCTTCGTGGCGATCAAGGCCCATGTCGATAACTGGCGGTGGAAGGGCGTGCCGTTTTATCTGCGCACCGGCAAACGCCTGCCCGAACGCGTGACCGAAATCGTCGTCCAGTTCCGCTGTGTCCCCCATTCGATCTTCGCTGATAAGGGCGCCAAGATGACCCCCAACCGGCTGGTGATCAGGATCCAGCCCAAAGAAAATATCAGCCTGTCATTGATGGCCAAGGTGCCGGGGCTGGACCGGGAGGGAATCCGCCTGCGCAGCGTCCCATTGGATATCGCGATGCCCGATGCTTTCAAAGGAACGCATCAACGCATTGCGTATGAACGGCTCCTGCTCGACTTGATCGAGGGTGACCAGACGCTGTTCGTCCGGCGTGACGAGGTTGAGGCGCAGTGGGAATGGATCGACGCGATCCGCGCCTTGTGGGAAACCCACGGGATCGAACCAAAGGCCTACACTTCTGGAAGCTGGGGGCCGAGTGCCTCAATTGCACTTGCGGAACGCGACGGAGTAACTTGGCATGAGTAACCTCAACCCCACGCTCGACCGCGTCACCGACCGGATCATTGAACGATCCAAGGACAGCCGCCGCCGCTATCTCGATCTGATCGAGCATGAAGCTGCCAACCAGCCAGACCGTAATGCGGTGTCCTGTTCAAATCTCGCCCATGCATATGCCGGGGCGCTGGAAGATCAGGCGAAGCTGAAGACCGGGCGCGGGGTCAATATCGGCATCGTGACCGCATATAATGACATGCTGTCGGCACATCAGCCCTATGGCCGATATCCCGAACGGCTGAAGGTTTACGCGCGCGAAGTTGGCGCGACTGCTCAGGTTGCGGGCGCAACCCCGGCGATGTGTGACGGGGTCACACAGGGTGAGAACGGGATGGAGCTGTCCCTGTTCAGCCGCGATGTCATCGCGCTCAGCACCGGGGTCGCGCTCAGCCATGCGATGTATGACGGCAGTCTGCTGCTGGGGATTTGCGACAAGATCGTGCCCGGTCTGGTGATCGGCGCGCTTCGGTTTGGCCATTTGCCCGCGATTTTTGTGCCCTCCGGCCCGATGCCGACCGGTATTCCCAACAAAGAAAAACAGCGCGTCCGCCAGCTCTATGCGGAGGGCAAAGCCAGCCGCGCCGAATTGCTGGAAAGTGAAAGCGGCAGCTATCACTCGCCCGGCACCTGCACCTTCTTCGGCACCGCAAATTCCAACCAGATGATGATGGAAATGATGGGGCTGCATATGCCCGGCTCTGCCTTCATCCAGCCGGGCACGAAACTGCGTCAGGCGCTGGACCGGTCCGCCGTTCACCGCGTGGCCGCCATCGGCAAGGACGGCAATGATTACCGCCCACTGGGCCGCTGCATCGATGAAAAGGCGATTATCAACGCTGCCGTTGGCTTGCTCGCCACTGGCGGATCAACCAACCATGCAATCCACATTCCGGCCATGGCGCGGGCTGCGGGCGTAATCATCGACTGGACCGATCTGGACGAATTATCCTCTGCTGTGCCTTTGCTGGCACGGGTCTATCCCAATGGATCGGGCGATGTGAACCATTTCCACAGCGCGGGCGGGATGGGTTATGTCATCGGTCAATTGCTCGATGCAGGCCTGGCGCACCGCGACATCATGACTGTCGGCGGCGCAGATTTGGGCGCCTATGCGCAGGAGCCGGGGCTGGACGGTGACGATTTGGTCTGGCGACCAATTGGCGCAAGCGGTGACGACACCATGCTGCGCCCTGCCTCTGACCCATTCCAGGCAGATGGCGGCATGCGGCTGGTGACCGGCAATTTGGGCCGCGCCACTTTCAAGACCAGCGCAGTTGCCGCAGACCGATATACCGTTGAGGCACCCTGCCGTGTATTCTCCACCCAGCATGCAGTGGCCGAGGCATTCTCCAAAGGCGAATTGGACCGCGATGTCGTGGTCGTCGTCCGCTTCCAAGGGCCACGCGCCAATGGCATGCCGGAATTGCACGCGCTGACCCCGCCGCTGGCCGTGTTGCAAGACCGGGGATACAAGGTTGCGCTGGTAACCGATGGGCGGATGTCCGGCGCCAGCGGCAAAGTGCCCGCTGCAATTCATTGCACACCTGAGGCGCTTGGCGGCGGGCCGCTGTCTCTGCTGCAAGATGGCGATTTGATCCGCCTGTGCGCAGTTAACGGGACGCTTTCGACCACCGCAGATTTATCTGCCCGTGACCCGGCCCAGCAACCGCCGCCCGCCAGCGGGATGGGCCGCGAATTATTCGCCATGTTCCGCAATGCTGCCGATGAAGCGGAAAAAGGCGGCTCGGCCATGCTCGCAACCGCTGACCTATGACGGAGCAAAATATGGAAATAGTCACCGTAGATATTGGCGGCACCCACGCCCGCTTCGCTATTGCCTCGATCAGCGAGAGCGGCGCAATTTCGCTCGGCGAACCAGAGACATTGCACACCGAAGACCATGCCAGCTTCCAAACTGCATGGGAAGATTTTCGCGGCCGCAGCGGGGGCACCCTGCCCAATGCTGCGGCGATTGCGATTGCCGGTCAGGTTGGCGGCGATGTGATCCGCTTCACCAACAATCCATGGATTATCCGGCCATCTCTCGCGCAGGGAAAGCTCGGCGTGGACCGGCTGACAATAGTCAATGATTTCGAGGCCGTGGCCCATGCCGTCGCCCGTGCTGACGAGGACCAGTTCATCCATTTGGCAGGTCCCGACAAGCCCTTGGCACAAAATGGCACGATCAGTGTTCTGGGCCCAGGCACCGGACTGGGCGTAGCCCATTTGTGGCGCGGCGGGGACGGCACAAATCCCGCCAATTACCGGGTACAAGCAACAGAGGGCGGCCATATCGACTTCGCCCCGCTCGACACCATTGAAGACGCCATTTTGGCGCGCCTACGCAAACGCCATAACCGCGTTTCGGTGGAGCGCGTGGTGGCCGGTCCAGCGATCTCCGACATCTATCAGACACTCGCTGCGATGGAACGTAAGGCCGTCCCTGAACTCGATGATATTGCCATTTGGACCAAGGGCATTTCCGGCGAAGACAGCCTGGCCGCTGCCGCCGTTGACCGATTCTGCCTTTCGCTAGGCAGCGTGGCAGGCGATATTGCGCTGGTGCAAGGCGGCTTTGGCGGCGTGGTAATCGCTGGCGGCCTTGGCTACCGGATTCGCGAAACACTGCTAACATCAGGTTTCGCCCAGCGGTTTAAGGCCAAGGGCCGGTTCGAAACCCTGATGGCCAGTATTCCGGTTAAATTGATCATTCATCCGCAGCCCGGTCTGTTCGGCGCCGCGGCAGCATTTTTTAGGGATCATTCATGAGCAATATTGAAGCCATTATGCGCGCAGCACCGGTGATTCCGGTCATCGTTATCGACGATATCGCGCACGCGGTCCCCTTGGCAGAAGCTCTGGTTGCTGGCGGACTGCCCGCCTTGGAAGTTACCTTGCGCACGCCGCAGGCACTGGACGCGATCCGGGCCATGAAACAGGTCAAGGGCGCGATTGTCGGCGCAGGCACGGTGGTTAATCAAGCCGATCTCGAGGCTGCGCTCGATGCAGGCTGCGAATTTATCGTTTCCCCCGGCTTGACCCCCGCTTTGGCGCAGGCTGCGATTCAACACGATGTAGCGTTTCTGCCCGGTATCGCCAATGCTGGCGACATCATGATGGGGCTCGACCTTGGGCTGACCCATTTCAAATTTTTCCCCGCGATGGCGGCTGGCGGATTACCCGCGCTGAAAGCTTTGGCGGCTCCGTTTGGTCAATGTAAATTCTGCCCCACCGGCGGCATCAGCCTGGCCAATGCAGCCGAATGGCTCGCCTTCGATCCGGTGCTGTGCGTCGGCGGCAGCTGGGTTGCCCCCAAGGGCGCGCCCGATGGCGCAAAAATCGAAGCGATGGCCCGCGAGGCCGCTGCGCTCGGGGGCCCTTTCGGATGACTAAATTCGACAATACCATCGCCGGACTGACCGAACATTTGCAGCAATTACACATTCAGACGCGCGAAACGCCGCTGTTCAATCCGGTGTTCCAGCTCTCGCTCGACTTATCGCGCAAGCTGGAAAATGGTGAGCTGACCCTGGACACTGTGCAGGGACTGGTCAGCGAACTGGACTGCGATGCCTTGGAAAGCCGCGCCAAACGGCTGCGGCGACTGGTCGCGCCGGTTTCTCCAGCAGCGAATATCGCCGCGCTCGCGCCCAAAGATGCCAGCGAGAGTTTCGAACAATTCCGCGCGCGCTGGCAGCAGCCTGCGATGCACGCTGTGTTTACTGCCCACCCGACTTTTCTGCTGTCTCCCGCCCAGACACAGGCCGTCGCCGCAGCTGCCAGCAGCGATAAAGACATTTCCGATCTGGTTTGCCCGGTTGGCGGTGAACGCCCCGAGATTACGCTCGCCTATGAACATGGCCGCGCAATGCAGGCCATCGCCCATGCACAAGATGCGCGCGATGTCATCGTGGGCCAGGCTCTGGAACAAGGCCGGGCGAAATGGCCGGATCAATGGCTCGATCTGGCGCCGCTGCCGGTCCGATTTGCCAGCTGGGTCGGTTATGACATGGACGGGCGGACGGATATTCGTTGGTTCGATTCCATCGGCTTCCGCTTGTCCGAAAAGGCTGAGCGGTTGGACCGCTATGCTGCGACATTGGCGGCATTCGACAGCGAGCATCCACTGCTGCCTGAGCTAAATGCCGCGGCGAAATATACCCATGACCGGACCAGTGATTTCCGAGGGGATTTGTCCCAGCCCGCCGAATTGTCCGCCGCCGCCAATCGGTTGACGCAGGCCGATCCGGCCAAGCTGCTATCGCTGACCCCGATGATCGACGCGCTGGAAAATGAGGCAAAATCAGCCGATTCCGCTCGCGCGGTCCACCTGAAAACACTCGCGGCAGCGATGCGGGCCGATGGGCTGGGGATGAGCTGGATTCACTTCCGGGTAAATTCCAGCCAATTACACAATGCCATCCGGCGGTTGATCGACCCGGATAATACGCTGGATCTGGGCAGCAAGGGCGCGATGGCGACCTTGCGCGAGTTGCTGGCCACGGTGAAACCGCTGCGGTCCAATTTCGCGGCGCTGGCAATCGAAAGCAGCACCGCCATTCGCCAGTTTCTGGCGATGGCGCAAATCCTCCAACATGTGGACAGCGATGCGCCGATCCGGATGTTGATTGCCGAATGCGAACAGCCCAGCACAATCCTTGCCGCATTGTATTTCAGCCGCTTGTTCGGGATCGAGGACAAGGTCGATGTATCACCCTTGTTTGAAACAGAAAGTGCGCTGGAACATGGCGGGCGCTTCCTTGATGCGCTGCTGGCAGAACCGATTTATCAGGAATATGCCCGGGTGCGCGGCAGGGTCGCGATCCAGACCGGATTTTCCGATGCAGGACGGTTTGTCGGGCAAATACCCGCTAGCCTGGCGATTGAACGGCTGCAGGGCCGGATGGCCGATGCCATGCGCAAGAACGGGATGACCGATGTCGCCGCGCTGATTTTCAACACTCACGGCGAAAGCATGGGCCGCGGCGCGCATCCGGAAAGCTTTGCCGACCGGCTGGCATGGCCTCTCAGCCCGTGGACCCGCCGCCGCTTTGTGCGCGCCGGAATCCGGCTGGAACCAGAAGTCAGTTTTCAGGGCGGCGATGGCTATATGTTCTTCGCCAAGCCGGAACTGGCGCTGGCCACGCTAACGCGGATTGCAGAAAATCGGCCGTCAGAAACCGATCCCGATGCGCCGACCGATCCGTTTTACCGCCGGACCGACCTTAGTCTCGATTTCTATCGGGCGATCCGTTCGCACCAACGGGATCATCTGGAAAGCTCGACCTATAGCCGGGCGATTACCGCATTCGGTCTGGGCCTGCTGAATGAAACGGGCAGCCGGAAATCACGCCGCCAGTCCGATCTATCGGCCGACCGCGATATGAATTTGCGCCAGATCCGCGCAATTCCGCACAATTCGATCCTGCAACAATTGGGCTATCCGGTGAATGTAATTGCCGGGGTCGGCAGCGCGGCGGATGGCAATTATGAAGACGTGGCATCGCTGCTACAGGATAGTGAGCGCGGCCGCCAATTGGTCCGCTTGCTGCGCGCCGCCAATGCATTGGCCAGCATCAAGACCGTCGCGGCCTTTGGCGAATTGTTCAATTCCGCCTATTGGGCCAGCCGCCCCTATCGCGGCACGGAAAGCCACCTGTCCGACGCATGCGAGGCATTGGCTGAATATTTGACCAAGGATGACCGGACAGGCGTGTTCCGCCGCCTTGCCAGCCGTCTGCGGGTTGATGCGCTCAAATTGCACCGCTTGCTGGAGCTGATACCGGACGAGTCTCCGCTACCCGACCGGGAGCACACTCGCCGCACGATCGGCGTTTTGCAAGCTCTGCGGTTGGCGCTGCTGCAGCATATGTTCCTAAAAGCGGTGTCGATCCCGGCCTTTAGCCGCGCCAATGACATCAGCCGCGATGATGTGCTGGAAATGGTTTTCACTTTACGGATCGACGATGCATTGGCGCAATTGCGGCGGGCCTATCCGACCAGTTTCCCCAAATTGGGCGATTTCGACATCACGGAACCCAGCGATTATCCCGATGGAGACGGCACAGGTTATGCCGCCATCCAGCGCGAATACATTGACCCGCTGGAACGCGCCTATGATTTGACCCGGCAAATCAGTACCGCAATTGCCAATGAATTCGGGGCTCATGGTTAGGCGTTAATCTTTGACCTTCTGACGTCTCTTGACGGGACGGTGGACCGGCGGCGCTGGTAAACCGCGCTGTTTTGCGGCATTATTTCACTATGGACCCGATGTTTAAATGGATTGGCGGCGCGACTGCGGCATTGGTGCTGGCGCTTGGCGGCGCCACCCTTGCCGGTGATATGCTGTCCGCTGATGCGAACACGCCTGCGCTGGAACAGGCCATAGCTGCAACTTCCAGTGATCTTGAAATGATCGCGGAACCAGTCGTTCAGCCGGTCCCGCCCAAGGATGATCCCGCAAAGGACAATCCATTCTTCATCAAGCGTATCCTGCCGATAACCGGCCCGATCAAATATGGCGAATGGCACTGGGATGATGAAGGCGTAGCTGACGGGCCACTGGTCATGACGGTGGATTTGGATGCCCGGGTGATTTCGGTATTTCGCGGCGGCTATGAAATTGGCGCAGCGGCAGTGCTGCTGGGTACGGACGATCACCCTACGCCGCTTGGCATCTTTCCGATCCTGACCAAGGAACGGCATAATGTTTCGGAAAAATACAACAATGCACCCATGCCATGGACACTGCGCCTGACTTGGGACGGGATTGCCATCCACGGCGGTTCAACGGTTGAAAATGGCTATGCCAGCCACGGCTGTATCGGCGCGCCTGATGGCTTCATGGCCAAAGTGTATGAAATTGCTGCCAAGGGCGACAAGGTCATCATTACGCGCGGCAAGCGGATTGGCGTGGGCGATCCGATTATCTGATTTGCGGGTTAACCAGGATTGCTGCGCGGCGGTTCCGGCTGAAAAACCCACGCGCCGCCTTTGACCTTGGCGACTATGCCGCCGAGCGATCCAGCATCGCCAGCCTCGAGCAAATCAACCAGATGCGCCACGCCGCCGCCGCGCGGACTGCCGCCTAATTCAGCGATGATGCGCGCCACCAATCGCAGCCTAACCGCCCGCGGGGCTGACGGGATGTAACGCAGAACCCCGCCCTCGCTGACCACACATTCGTGCCATTCGCGCGCCGCCGCCCAGTCCAGAACCACATCAGCTTCCGCCAGATGGCTTGCGCTTGCAGCAAGCGCCACAGGATCAATCCAAGGCGCATCGGCCAATTCGCGCCGTATCCTGACACGGTCAAACCGCTCATCCTTGTTGGAAGGATCCTGCGCACCGGCAATACCGGCCCCGCTGAGCACCTGCGCCAATTCAGCGCGCCTCCAACTGAGCACGGGACGTAGCAAGGCGATCTTCGAGCCCGGCACTATTCCGCGTGTGCGCACACCCGCCAGCCCGGCAACGCCGCTGCCGCGGTTGAGCCGCATAAGCAGCGTTTCCGCCTGGTCATCGGCGTGGTGAGCGGTTGCCAGCGCCGCTATCCCGCGTGCGGCGGCCCATGTTCCAAGGGCGGCATAGCGGGCGGTACGGGCCGAGGCCTGCAGATTACCGTCCGCAACGGTCACGCGCAGGGTCTGGTGGGGTACACCTAACTGATCGCACAGCCGCCCCGCCAGCGCTGCTTCATCTGCCGCTTCTGTCCGCAACCTGTGATCAACAGTTGCTGCCTCGACCTGACCGGGAATGGCCGCCTGAGCCAGCAGCAGCATTGCCAGCGAATCTGGCCCGCCTGAAATGGCGAGGCCGAGTTTCAATTCCGGCTCGCCGGAAAGTTCCGGCCACAAGCGAAACAAATCGTGCCGGAAACTCTGCGTCAGATGGTGATCAGGCTTGCTATCTATCGCATTTTACCTTGCGCAGATTGGACTGATACTGATCTGCCAGTCGGCCCGAAGCCAACGCCGCATAGGTCTCGCCAAACTCGGCCAGCGCAATACAGGCGCGGTTGGTGTCATTTTGGATGATCATGGTCTCGGCCAGATAAAGCAAGCTATCGGGCGCACGAGCCGCTTGTTTGTCGGCCTGATAATTGCGCAGGAACCATGGCGCGGCTTCTTTGGGCTTGCCGCCATCCAGATACGCACGGCCGAGCAAATTGCGGCCAAAGGTCAACCGGCTGTGGTTGGGGTATTTTTCCACGAACAGTGTTAATTGCTGCTGCGCCTCGGGATAAAAGCCCGCACTCCACAGACGGTACCCATAGGAATATTCATCGTCGCCAGCATCATCGGTTTGCGGCTTGGCGATTTCTTGCACCGCAGCAAGCCGCGACGCGGTCGGGCCGGCAGCGACAGCGGGTGCAGCCGCGACTGCAGTGACAGCCGGCGAACTCACTGCGGGCGCTGGCACCGAAATGTCAACTGGCACAGGGCCTGCCCCCGCTGCCTCCAGCGCGGCAATCCGGCCGGTTAACAAGCTCACAGAGTTGGTATTTTGCTCAGTCTGAGCCGTCAGTCCTTGCAGCTGCGTTTCCAGCGCATCCAATCGGGCCAGAATGTCAGTCACCGCAGTGGTTGAATTGGCCACTGTCGTGGATGGTCCGGTGGTAGTGGTCGAAATTTCTGGTTCGAAGAAACGTCCCGCTCCGCCGGGAAACACGGTCCGCTGCAAGGCGCGAACCTCTGATTCGATCTTGCGAATACGGGCTTCTTCCGTGCCCTGCGCGGCGGCAGGAATGGACACAGCAGTCACTGCAAAGACAGCAAACCCGCTGAGTATTGTCCGGCTGATTGGTGTATTGCTGAAACGGGTGATCATCTTGCGAAACGCTCCTGTAAACTCAACTACGTCCAATGGCTCATGGGGGAATGCCAGCAGCACCCCGAACCCCTGCTGAATGCTATCGGCGATTCCTGCCGCACAGAGGGTTAATTGTCGAGCCATAACCCCCGAAATACGGGGAAACACGTGCCTTATATCAAGTCTCGGAGACTGGCTTCGCCGGTGGAGCGGGCGGATCGGAAGGGCCCGACCGCGCCAGCAATGCCTCCGCGCTTACCGCAACATCGCGCATGGTTTGCAATTCTTCGGCTAATTTTGGCACTTCTTTCCCGCCAACGGTGATCCGCAGCGCGTCAGGTCTGGCGGTCCAGATTTGCGGGCCCTCGACCTCTTCCGGAATGGTGAAGCTTTCATTCAGCGCCATCTGTTTTTCCATCAGCCGCGTACCCTCAGCATCATAGAACTTGACCCAGATGCCGTCCTCCAGCGCGGTAAACACAACTGGACCGCCCAAGTTTTCCGCTGGCGCATCAGCGGCGGCCATCTGCGGCGCGGCGTCAGTGCTGGCCGGTGCGTCTGCAACCAAGGGGCTGGGGCCGGAACCGGGAAAGAAATAGCCGCGAAAATAGGCGAAACCGCCAACGACCAGTAAAATGGCGGCTAATGCGCTGAACCATGCCAGGCCGCGAGTGGGGATCCGGGCCGGATCGCCGGGTTCAAATCCTTCTTTACCCCCGTGATGATCAAAACCGCCTTCAGCAAGTTCGCCACGGACCATATCAGCAATCTGACGGTCATCCAGACCCACCGCCTTGGCATAGCTGCGCGAAAATCCGATGGCATAGGTGCGCCCCGGCAACCCATCAAAATCGCCTTCTTCGATCTGGCTCAAATGACGCTGGCCAATCCGCGTCTTGGCGGAAACCTGTTCGATCGTCATTTTGGCTTCTACACGGGCCCGGCGCAGAAGAATGCCAGCTGTATCCAGCGGCAAGGTACCCTCTACTGTGTCTTCTTCGTCCGCCATTTTTATACCCTTGCAGCCCTGTTTTTATTTTGACACACCAGAAGATCGCCCACGCACATGTGTCAAGCAGTGAAACCCAGTGATCCGCGGCAATTCGACGAGGCGGCTTTGCCAAGCGGCGAAGCAATATTTTGGACCATCACCGCGCAAAACTCAATCAACATCGATCCCATTGGTCTCTGCCCAGTCTTGTAGGGCGGCCCGCATATCCGGCGGAGGCTGAGACAACCAGCCATTCATCACTGCGGTAATCTCGGACAAATCAACCTTCCGCACCAATTCCTTGATCGGTCCGACCGAGACGGGCGTGATCGAGAACCGCCGAAAACCGATGCCCAGGAGCGCCAACGCTTCCAACCTGCGTCCGCCCATTTCCCCGCAAATACCCAGATCAACCGGCTGGCCATCGGTTGCTAACGCAACCCTGCGCAAGAACCGCAATATTGCCGGGCTGAGCCAGTCATACCGCTCCGCCAGTTTGGGATTGGCGCGGTCCGCCGCGAACAGAAACTGAGTCAGATCGTTAGTCCCGACCGACAGAAAAGACAATTTGGGGATCAACAGATCGAGCACTTCAGCCAGCGCTGGAACCTCTAGCATCGCGCCATATCTGATGGCTTCTGGCAAAAGTTTCTTTTGTGCCTGCATATATTTCAGTTGGGTTTCAAAGACCGCCTTGGCCGCATCGAATTCCCATGGTTCGGACACCATCGGAAACATCACATGCAGCACTTTGCCTGCCGATGCTTCGATCAACGCGCGAGCCTGCACCTTCAGCAGACCTTCGCGTTCCAGCGCCAGACGCAGTGCGCGCCACCCCATTGCGGGGTTCTCGTCATTATCCGCTTCGCCGGCACGCAAGTAGGGTAGCGCCTTGTCCCCCCCAATATCGACGGTGCGGAAAATTACCGGTTTCTCGCCCGCTGCGTCGAGCACATCGCGGTACAGCCGGAACTGCTTTTCACGTTGCGGCAGAGTGGAAGAGACCAGGAACTGGAATTCAGTACGGAACAGGCCGATCCCGTCCGCGCCAACCAGATTTAAACTGGATAGATCATCCCGCAATCCGGCGTTCATCATCACCTGAATTCGCGTACCGCAACGGGTAAACGGTTCGACATCGCGCAATTCGGCATAAATCGCCTGCCGTTCCCGCGATTTCGCGAAACGGGCATCGAACGCTGCGTACATTTGCTGCGCTGGCCGGATAATGGCGTTGCCTGCATCTGCATCAATCAGGACTTCATCGCCTTCGCGCACCATGCCGCGCAAACCGCGTGCCCGGCCCAGAACCGGGATGCCCATGGCCCGGGCAACGATCACCACATGGGCGGTCAGCGAGCCTTCTTCCAGCACCACGCCTTTGCGG
>Ga0335398_10006814_pt1 | contig 14256 bp, 11 predicted proteins | sample BON03_FD_205742 | JGI IMG/M metagenome (GOLD analysis project Ga0335398, IMG submission 205742) | Freshwater microbial communities from Lake Bonney liftoff mats and glacier meltwater in Antarctica - BON-03 (spades assembly) (version 2) | ecosystem: Environmental > Aquatic > Freshwater > Ice >... | reverse complement strand
CTGCGAGGCGTCCAAACCCCGAATACCATTGAGCCATGCCCTGAACGCCACAGAATCCATGCACGGTCTCCGTTGCCAGAGGCAAAGTCTGCCCGGTTGCAACAGTCTGTGCAATAAGAGCGAAAAACTTCGCCAGCCTGGTGAAAACCGCGCTACTCGGCAGCACTGGCCGTCGTCGGCCAGCCGGTTGAACTGTGGTACCAGGATGAAGCCCGCGTCGGTCAGAAAGGTACGCATGCCTATGTCTGGGCGCCGGTCGGTTCGTGTCCATTGATGGTACGAGACAACCGCCATGACTCCGCATATCTGTGTGGCGCCATCTGCCCGGCACGCGGCGTCGGCGCGGCCATCACCATGCCGGCGATCAATGCCGAGGCGTCGACGCGAAGCGCGCGGGACGAAATGAACGAACATCTCAAGGAAATCAGCGTGCAAATTGCCAGGGGAGCACACGCCGTCCTGGTACTGGACGGGGCAGGATGGCATCAGTCAGGCGAACGGCTGTGCGTGCCGGAGAACATAACCTTGCTGCCGCTGCCGCCCTACTGCCCCGAACTCAACCCAATGGAAAACGTCTGGCACTACCTGAGAGAAAACAAGCTGTGTGCAACCGTTTGGAATACATACGACGAGATCGTTGATGCATGCCGCAAAGCGTGGCGCTTCCTGACCGACGATCCAGACCGCATCCAGTCACTCGGCACGCGCGAATGGACAACGGTCAATGGTTAGGAGGGTTGGTATGAGTGACTAAAGTTTCAAAGCCCCCACAACATCGGCGTTCCGTCGTTGGCGCAATCTTCAGCCGGAGGTCAGGCTGGCCGGCGGCCTGCACTGCACCCCGCGAAAGTGCCCGCGTCGACCGCCAACTCTTCGGCCGCGGCGACCGCCAGGGCGACCCCGGCGCTACGTCGCCATCACCGCGTGGGACGGTGGATGCGCAGCTGTAGCCTGTCCGCCGCCAACGCCTCAACGCCGGCACCCGCCGCCACACGCAAGCCAACGACCAGAACACCGAGCGGAAGCTGACCTTCTCCGGACAGGGGAATAGCAATACACGAAGAATCTACTGCGATCCTTACGGAATTCGTTCCCCCGCCCCCGACGCCGGCGCATGGTGCCAAGCGTGCCCTGGCGTAGCGGCCAGACGACACACAAGGCCGCTCCGTGCCGTCCCGGGCGTTACACACGGGAGGAAACGACATGAAGTCGACATGGATCGCACCGGCCGCAGCAGTGCTCGCAATAGCTCTGTCCGTGCATGCCGCGACAGCCGCAGATGAGATCAAGCCAATGCAGGCCGAGGGCATGCAGTGGGGGGCCGTACCCCCGTTCCTGCCCCCGAACGCCAAGATCGCCGTACTGTCGGGCAACCCCATGGCCGACGGCGTCTACACCTTGCGCCTGCAGATGCCGGCCGGCTACGAAATCCCGGCGCACAACCATCCCACCGCGGAACTCGTCACCATCATCAGCGGCACGCTGGGCGTCGGCCACGGCGACGTGCTGGACCGCGCCAAAAGTGAGCAGCTGAAATCGGGCAGCTTCGTCGACATCCCGGCCCAACAAAACCACTTCGCCTGGGCCGGGCCCGGTGGCGCGGTGATCCAGGTCCACGGCATGGGCCCCTTCGCCATCATTTACGTGGACCCGGCAAAGGATCCACGGCACGCCACCTCAGCCAAGAAGTAGCAGGCTGAAAGCGGGGCGGCCCAGCCGCCCCGCATGGCATAAGCCCGCCACCCGCTCCTTCTCCGCCATCCGCACTTTCAGCTGTTCCGGTGTCAGCCGCACGGGCGCACGTTCTTGCGGATCGTCTCGGGCGCGCCGATCAGCCCGGTGCGCAACGCCGCCTCGCCCATTCCCAACTCGACCCGCCCGCTCGACAGCACGTCCAAGGTCGTCACCTACTCCGCCACCCGTTGTACTTTACGCCCTTCTTTCCTGCCGCCCTTCACACCATTCCGTTCGGCGCCACCAGGATCTTGCCGCCCTTGGCATCGCGCTGGGCGTGCGCCACCGCCGCGGCAATCTCCTCGATTGGATACACCGCCGCCACTGGCGCATCGAGCTTGCCCGCCAGCATCTGTGCGCCAAGATCGGCGAAAATGGTCCGTATGTCCGGCAACGAGCGCCGGCCAAGGAACCGCCCCAGCATGAACCCCGACAGCGTCACGCCACGGAACATCAGCTCCGACCGGTCGATCACCGGCTGCCCGCCGCTCATCGCGCCATAGGTCACCACTGCCCCGCCATCGGCCACGCAGGACGAAATGCGCGCCAGCGCCTCGCCGCACACCGCATCGATGCCCAGCTTCACCGCCGCCCCCCCGGTCGCCTCGGCCACCCGCTCGGCCAGGTCCGGCCCATCCACCACGCAAAGATCCGCCCCCATCGCCTGCAACTCGGCGAACAGCGACTCCCGCCGCACCACGTTGATCGTCCGCAACCCGCGTGCCCGGCCCAGCCGGATCACCAGCCGCCCCACCGCCGAATTGGCCACGTTCTGGATCACCCAGTCCCCAGCCCCAAGCGGCGTCACGTCGCTCAGCAGCAGCTGCGCCGTCGGCGGGTTGATCCGCAGCATCGCCGCCTGGCGCACCGGGATCGCCGCGGGAATGGCGATCACGTCCTCGCCCCGCACACGCCGCCGCTGCGTCCAGTTCTCGCGCTGCAGATTGATCACGTGGTCGCCCGGCTTCACATGCGCCACCCCGGCCCCCACCGCGGCCACTCGCCCCACGCATTCCGCCCCCGGCGTCGCCGGCAACGGCGGGCGCAGCCGATAGTGCCCGGTGCAGAACGAGATATCCGCCGGGTTGATCGGAAACGCCAGCACGTCGAACACCACCTCGCCCGGTCCGGGCGCGCCGACATCCGCGACCTCGACGCAGCGCACCACCTGTTCGGGAATGCCATACTCGGCCAGTTCAATCCGCTTCATTTGCTTCGTTCCTTATCCTGGGCTTCAGTGTGCGGCGCCGGTCACTTTGCCTCAAGCCCGATGGACGCGCGGCACCGCCGGACGCATAGTTTCCTCTCCCTGCCACGTGAGGTTCCCATGCGCCGAATATCCGCCCTGTTGCTGGGTCTCTTCGCTGCCATGCTCCTGGTCGGCACCCCCCGCGCCCAGTCGGTCATCCGCTACGCCCCCAATGGCGACCTGCGCATCCTCGACCCGATCTGGACCAGCGCCGCCATCACCGTCACCCACGCCCAGCTGGTCTACGACGTGCTCGTGACCATGGATTCCAACCTCAAGCCGCAATTGCAGATGGCCGAGAGCGTGCAGACCAGCCCCGACGGGCTGACCTGGACCTTCGTGCTGCGCCCCGGCCTGGGATTCCACGACGGCGCGCCGGTGCGTGCCGCCGACGTGGCCGCCTCCATCCAGCGCTGGGCCCGGCGCGTAACCACCGGCCAGGCGATGATGCCGCGCGTGGCCAGCATCGAGGCGGTGGACACACGCACCCTGCGCATCGTGCTCAACAAGCCGTTCGGCCCAGTGATGGAGGTGCTGGCCACCCCCGTGCTCGCCCCCTTCGTCATGCGCGAGCAGGAGGCGAAGACCGACCCCTTCCAGCAGGTCAAGACCGTCGTCGGTTCGGGCCCCTTCATCTGGGACCCCGAGGGCTACCAGCCCGGCCACCGCGCCACCTACCGCCGCAACCCCGCCTACGTGCCGCGCGGCGAGCCGTCGGACGGCTATGCCGGCGGCAAGATGGTGAAGGTGGACACGGTCGAATGGCGCTACCTGCCCGACCCCTCCACCGTCACCCAGGCGCTGATGAAGGGCGAGATCGACATCATCGACCCGCCACCCGGCGACCTGATCCCGCTGCTGCGCGCCAACAAGGATGTCACCGTCGAAGTCCTGAACGCCGCCGGCGTCATCGGCACCATCCGGCCGAACTCCCTCGTGCCGCCCTTCAACAACCCCAAGGCCCGCCAGGCGCTGCAGCTCCTGATGGACCAGAAGATGTACAACGCCGCCATCGCCGCCTCCCCCGAATTCGCCCAGGAATGCTACGCCCTGTTCGTCTGCACCACCCCCTACGCCACCGATGTGGCCAGCGGTCCCTGGCGCGAGCCCAACATGGAGAAGGCGAAGCAACTCCTCGCCGAGGCCGGCTACAAGGGCGAGCCGATCATCCTGCTCGACCCCGCCGACCAGGCCGACATCCACACCCTGACCCTCATCACCGCCGACCAGTTGCGCCGCATCGGCGTGAACGTGGTGGTGCAAACCATGGACTGGTCCACCAAGCTCACCCGCCGCAACGTCCGCGAACCGCCGTCGCAGAACCCCAACGGCTGGCACGTCGCCTTCACCTTCTGGGGCGGCCTCTCGCTTTCCAGCCCGCTGTCCAACGCGCCCCTGGTCTCCCGCTGCGACGGCCGCAACCTCTACGGCTGGCCCTGCGACGAGGCCCTGCACAAGCTCATGACCAACGACTTCATCGACGCCACGACGCCGGCCGAACAGATGAAGGTGGTCGAGGCAATCCAGACCCGCTTTTACGAAACCTTCCCCTACATCGCCACCGGCATCATCCGCCGCCCGATCGCCCGCCGCGCCGACCTCGTCGGCCTGCCGCGCACCCAGTACCCGGTGTTCTGGAACGTCTCGCGGCGCCGGCCATAACAAGGCAGGCGAGGCATGCTCCCCCTGCCGGAGCCCCGCCCTATCCGCGCTGCGGCGTGAAAAGGTCGAAGGGAGGGTAGTCCTTGGTGATGTCGCTGGTCACTTCGATCAGCGCCGGGGCGTTGCCGGCAATCGCCTCGCGCAGCGCCGCCTGCAGGCCTTCGGGCGAGTCGGTCTTCCACGCCGCCACCCCGAAGGCGCGGGCAAAGGTCTGGAAATCCGGATTGGTCAGCGACGAGCCCGATTCCCGCCCGTCGAACAGCCGCTGCTGGTCGCGCAGCACGTTGCCATACGCTTCGTTGTTGAACAGCACCGTCACCAGGTTGATGCCATAGCGCACCGCGGTCGCAAGATCGGTGCCGCCGAACAGGAACCCCCCGTCGCCGGTCAGCGACACCACCGCCCGGTCCGGATTGGCCACCTTCACCCCCAGCGCCGTCGGGAAACCATAGCCCAAGGTGCCCGAGAACCCCGACGTCACCAGCCCGCGCGGCTGGTACACCGGAAACCCGGTCCACGACACGTACCCCACCTGCGTCATCTCATCCACCAGGATGCCATCCTCCGGCATCGCCGCGCGAATGGCCCCCAGCAACCCCATCTGCGGCTGCACCCGTGTGAGGAATTCCGCCGACTCCGCCTTCGCCTTGGCAATCGCCCCCGCCCGCCCGGCATCGCTGTTCTTCGCCACCGCCGCGGCCAGGTCGCGCGCCGCGTCGGCCGCATCGGCCACGATCGCCACGTCCACCGCCAACCGCCGATGCTCCGCCGCGTCGATATCGATCCGCGCCACCTTCAGCCCCGGCACCGGCCGCCCCCACCGCGCCGTCGGCGCATCCAGCCTTGTCCCGATGCCGATCAGCAAATCCACCTGCGGCCACAGCCGCGTCGCCTCGTTCACGTTCAACGACAGCCGATGGCGCGAATCGACAATCCCGCGCCCCGTCCGGAACGACACCACCGGCGCCCCGATCCGCTCCGCCAGCGCCAGCACTTCCGCACTCGCATGTGCCGCCCCGCCACCCACCCAGATCATCGGGCAACGCGCCGCGTCCACCAGCTTGGCAAGGGCAAGAATCCTCTCCGGGTCCGGCACCGGGTTCGCCCGCCGCCCCAGCGGCTCCACCGGGCTCACCTCCGCAGTGGCGGGGAACATGTCCCACGGCACCTCCACCGCCACCGGCCCGGGCCGCCCAGACATCATCGCCTGGAAAGCGCGCGCCATCACCTGCGGCGCCTCGGTCGGATGCTCGATCCGCTCGGCGAATTTCAGCAACGTCTTCAGCGTGGCAAGCTGGTCCGGCAACTCATGCAACTGCCCCCGCCCGCGCCCGATCAGCGCACTCGGCACCTGCCCGGTGATGCACAGCATCGGCGCATTGATGCCCCACCCCGTCGCCAGCGCCGCCGTGGTGTTCAGCACCCCCGGCCCCGGCACCACCGAATAAACCCCCGGCTTGCCGGTCGAGGCAGCATAGCCCATCGCCATATAGGCCGTCGTCTGCTCATGCCGCGCGTTGATCAGGCGGATCTGGTTGGCGTTGCGCGCAAAGGCGTCGAACAACCCATACACCTGCACGCCCGGCAGCCCGAACACCGTGTCCACCCCGTGGCGTAGCAGCGAATCCACGATCGCGTCGCCGCCTGTCATGCGTGCCATTCGGTATGTCCCGTTTCCTGTCCTGGGCTGCGACCTTGCCACGCCCGCGCCCGGCGCAGAAGGGGGCCGCAGAAAGGGGCGGAACCGGATGCCCGCCCGATGGTTCTCCCCGGTTGAGCAACGGGAGAAACACCATGACCATCAACCGCACCGGTTCGGCCATCTGGCAGGGCGGCATGAAGGACGGCCACGGCACGCTATCCACCGAAAGCGGCGCCCTGTCCGGCCAGCCCTACGGCTTCACCACGCGCTTCGAGAACGAAAAAGGCACCAACCCCGAGGAACTCATCGGCGCCGCCCATGCCGGCTGCTTCACCATGGCGCTGTCCAACGTGCTGGGCCAGGCAGGCCTCACCGCCGAACGGCTGGAAACCACCGCCCGGGTGAGCCTGGAACGCAGCAACGACAGCTTCGACATCACCGCCGTGCACCTGACGCTGGAAGCCCGCGTGCCCGGCACCGATGCGGCCAAGTTCGCCGAACTGGCGGAAAAGGCGAAGTCAGGGTGCCCGGTCAGCAAGCTGCTGCGGGCGAAAATCACGCTGGATGCCAAACTGGTCTGAAGCAAGAATCTTCTTTTTGTGAATAAAAAGAAGCAAAAAAACTTTGCTCGCTTGTGAAGGGGCGGAGGTCTGGGCTCAGACCTCCAGCCACTCCTTGCGGATGTTCTCGTTGGCCGCGAGATCCTTCGGGCCGCCCTCGAATACAATGTGGCCGTGGCCCATTACGTACAGTCGCTTGGAGATCTTCAGCGCGATGGTCAGCTTCTGCTCCACCAGCAGAATGGCAACCCCGCGCCGGGCGATCTCGTCCAGCAACTCGCCCACCTGCTCCACCAGCTTCGGCGCCAGCCCTTCGGTCGGCTCATCGATGATCACCAGGTCAGGATCGCCCATCAGCGTCCGGCACATCGTCAACATCTGCTGCTCGCCACCCGACAGCACCCCGGCGGCATTGTCGCGCCGGCTGCCCAGGTTGGGAAACAGCTTGTACACGTCCTCGAAGTTCCACCGGCCGAAGCGGTCCGTGCGCTTCAGCCCCAACTCCAGGTTCTGCCGCACCGTCAGCCCTGGGAACACCTGGCGGTCCTCCGGCACATAGCCGATGCCCAGATGCGCGATCTGGTCCGGCCGCTTGCCGGCGATCGGCTGCCCCTTGAAGCTGATGTCGCCATGCGGCTGCACCAGCCCCATGATCGCCTTGCAGGTGGTCGACCGCCCCACCCCGTTGCGCCCCAGCAGGCTGACGATCTCGCCCTCGTTGATCACCAGATCCACGCCCTGCAGGATGTGGCTCTTGCCGTAATAGGCATGCAGGTCCTTGACCTGCAGCATCACGCCGTTCGCACCGGACATCAGGCTGCCTCCTCGCCGAGATAAGCCGCCTGAACCGCCCGGTTCGAGCGGATATTGGCCGGCGTGTCGCTGGCGATCACCTCGCCATAGACCAGCACGGTGATGATGTCGGCCAGGCCGAACACCACGCCCATGTCGTGTTCCACCATCACCAGGGTCTTGCCCTCGCTGACCGAGCGGATCAGCGCCTGGGCATATTCGGTTTCGCTGTGGCTCATCCCTGCGGTCGGCTCGTCAAGCAGGATCAAATCGGCCCCACCGGCGATGGTGATACCAACCTCCAGCGCCCGCTGCTCCGCATAAGACAACAGCCCTGCCGGCAGGTCGCGCCGGGTATGCAGGTTCAGCCGTTCCAGCAACTGGTCCGACGCCTCGTTCAGCTTGCGCTGGCTGCCGAGCAGGTGCCAGAACGAATACTTGTAGCCTCGCGACCACAACAACCCGCAACGGATGTTCTCGAACACCGTCATGCGCGGAAAGATCGAGGTGATCTGGAAACTGCGCGACAGGCCGAGATGGTTGATCTGCTGCGGCGCCAATCCCGCGGTGTCGCGCCCGTTCAGCGTGATCTTCCCCGAGGTGATCGGGAAACGCCCGCTGATCAGGTTGAACAGCGTGGTCTTGCCCGCGCCATTCGGCCCGATGATGGCATGGCGCTGGCCGCGCGGGATGGTCAGGTTCACGCCGCGGATGATCTCGGTGCGGCCGAAGCTCTTGCGAACGTCGGTGAGCTGGATGGCTGCATCCGTCATGCGACGATCCCCCGCGCCTTGGCATCCTCGATCAACCCGTTCCAGCGCAGCAGGAAGCCGCGGCCCTCGATGCGCAGCCACAGCCCGCCGCCGACCACCATCGCCACGCCGATGACCCATGGCAGCAGGCTCTCGCTGTCCACCGGCATGCCGAACACGGCAAGGGTCTTGCCCTGGGCGGCGCCGATGGTGCGATGGGTGGCGAGTTCCACGAAGGTGACGAAGCCCAGCATCGTTACCGCACCTGGCAACAGTATTCGCAAATACGGCAAAAACAGCTCCCGCAACCTGCCCATCTGAGCAATTGGACGATGCATCGTAATGAGACCGATCAACCCACCAGGGACATACATCACCATCACGATGAACAGCACGCCGAGGTACAGCAACCAGGCCGAGGTATACAGGCTGATGCCACTTTGCAGCCCAACCACCACAGCCGCCCCAAGCACCGGCCCGAAGAAGCCCGACGCCCCGCCGATATAGGCGGCAAGCAGCGCATTGGCCGATTTCACCGCCGCCAGCGTGTCGAAGGTGACGATCTCGTATACCAGGGTATAGAGGCCACCGGCGATGCCGGCGAAGAACCCGGCCAGGATGAACTGCCAGTAGCGCACCATGCGCGGGTCGTAGCCGACGAACTGCGTGCGCTCGAAATTGTCGCGGGTGGCATTGGCCATGCGGCCCAGCGGCGTTTGCGTTTGCAGATGCATCAGCATGGCGGCGATCATCGCCCAGACCACCAGCAGGCAATAGACCTGCCAGGCCGAGGTATAGGCGATACCGAACAGCGAACTGTCGATCACCCGGTTGGTGGTGATGCCGCCCTCGCCGCCGAAGAACGTCATGAACATCAACGCCGAGGCGGCGAACAACTCGCCCAGGCCCAGGGTGATCAAGGCAAAGGCGGTGGCGCGCTGCTTGGTGGCGACATAGCCGGCGAGGATGCCGCACAACAGCCCGCCCACGCCGCCAGCCAGCGGGATCAGCTCGGCCGGAATCCACAGTATGTCGTTTGCCTTGATGAAGTTCAGCGAATGCGCGGTGAAATAGGCGCCGATACCGAACAGGATGGCGTGCCCGAACGACAGCAGCCCGGCCTGGCCCATCAGCATGTTGTACGACAGCGCGAACACCGCCATCAGCGCCATCTCGCTCATCAGCGTTAGCGCGAAGCCGGAATGCCGCCCGCGCGACCAGTCGTAGAAGGCGAACGGGATCGCGAACATCAGCACGAGAACGGCCAGCCACATCCAGTGGCGGCGCAGCAAGGATACGGGGTTCATGTGTCGCGCGTTCCCATCAGGCCGCGCGGTCGCAGCACCAGCATCAATACCAACAGGATGAAGGGCAGCAGCGCACCGATGCGCGGCAGCGACACCATCAGGAACTCCGACCCGGGCGTGGCCTTGGTTACGATCACACCGAACAGGGCCAGCAGGTCGGCCAGGGAAACGTCGAACACCACCGCGAAGGTCTGGATCAGCCCCATCATGATCGAGGCGATGAAGCAACCGGTCAGCGAGCCCAACCCCCCGAACACCACTACCACGAAGACGATCGGCCCCATGGAAAAGGCCATGCCCGGCTCGGTCACGCGATAATTGCCGCCGATCACCCCAGCCAGCCCGGCCAGCGCGGCACCGGCGGCGAAGACGGTGGTGAACACCCGCGGCACGTTGTGGCCGAGTGCGCCCGCCATGTCGGGATGCGTCAGCGCCGCCTGGATCACCAGGCCGATGCGCGTGCGCGTCAGGCCCAGCCAAATCGTCAGGAACATCAGTGCCGAGATCAGCAGCATGAAGGCGCGATAGGCCGGGAACTGGGTGCCGTAGATGGTGAACAGCGGGAAATCGAGCGCGTCGGGGATGCGATAGGGCACCGGGATCAGGCCCCAGGTCATCTGCACCACCTTCTCGATGATCAGCGCCAGGCCGAAGGTGAACAGAAGTTCGGGGATGTGGCCGTACCGGTGCACCTTGCGCAGGCCGTACATCTCGATCCCGGCCCCGAGCAGGCCGCAAAGTAGCGGAGCCAAGATCAGCGCCGGCCAGAAACCGACATAGAGGCTGATCGTATAGGCAAAATAAGCGCCGAGCATATAGGTGCTGGCATGGGCGAGGTTCAGCACGCCCATCATGCTGAAGATCAGCGTGAGCCCGCTGGCCAGCATGAACAGCAGCATGCCGTAGACAAGCCCGTTCAGCAGCGAGACGACAAATACTTCCATGTCAGTCCTGGATATGCGGTTCCCGGGCAGCCTGCCGGACGGCACGATAAAAACCCCGCCGCGCCTTGGGGGCACGGCGGGGGCATGACGATGCTCGGGTTACGAACGCGGACGGCGCATCTTGCAGCTGGTCGGCTGCACCACATCCGTCGCCATGATGGTCGTCACGGGATCCCAGCCCAGGCCGGTGTTCTCGGCGTCGTACTTCACACCGCCGGTGCCCTTCTTGTCGAACTTGCCGACGAAATAGGCGCTCATGATCTGGTGGTCATCCTTGCGCATCACGACATCCAGGCCGAGCAAATCCTTCCTGGCCATGCCTTCCATCGCTTCGGCGATCTTGATCGGTTGGACCGAGTTCGCCTTGATGATCGACGCCTGCACGAATTCGAAGATCGTCCGGAACAGCCCGGAGGTGAATTCGAAATTATGCTTCTTGCGGAACTCCTCGGTAAAGGCCTCGGCCTCCTTGTTGCCGAGCTTGGGCGCCACGTTCTCGCTGAACTGCATCACCGAGTACACCCGGCCTGCACCGCCCGGGCCGATGGCGGTGGGACCGCCGGCGAGATGGGCATAGAAGGTGTAGTAGGTCAGGTCGATGCCGGAACCGACGCCGGCCTTGATCAGCAGGCTCATGTCCGGGCCCCAATTGCCGGTCAGCAGGGCCTGGGCGCCGGAGGCCTTGATCTTGGTGATATAGGGCGAGAAATCCTGCACCTTGCCGAGCGGGATCAGCTCGTCACCGACGATCTGGATGTCCGGCCGGTTGTTCGCCAGGAAAGCCTTCACGTCGCGCTGCACCGACTGGCCGAACAGGTAGTCCTGGTTCAGCAGGTACACCTTGGTCGTGGTCTTCGGCAGCGCCTTGACCATCACTTCGGCCTTCTGGGCCACGTTGAGATCAAAGCGGAAGTGCCAGAAGCTGCACTGGGCGTTGGTCAGTTCGGTCGCCACCGCGCCGCAGTTCAGATAGATGATGCGGTTGTCGGGGTTGCGATCGTTGTGCTTGTTCACCGCCTCGATCAGCGCCGCGGCGATGTTCGAGCCGCTGCACTGCATGATGAACGGCATGTTCTGGTCGGTGGCGTTCTTCAGCGCGATCAGCGCGTCCGACGGCTGCGACTTGTTGTCGAACGGCACCAGCTCGAACTTGCGCCCCAGTGCGCCGCCCTGGGCGTTGATGAAGTCGATGGCATATTGCATCTGCTTCAGGTTGGCGTCGCCGGTTTGTGCGAACGGGCCCGACAAGGGGTCCGTGTAGGCAATCTTGATCGTGTCCTGCGCCACTGCCGGGGCCGCGGCCATCACACCCGCGAAAAGCCCCACTGCCGCCACGGCGGCGGTTAGAATCCTGCCCATTCCCATACGTTCCCTCCTTGAGCGCCCGAACCCGACCGGCCCGTAGCATGTTTAAGCGACAACTCTGCCGACAGTGCTGCGCTGGGGCAACGCCTAAAGATGAAACAGGGGTAATTTTTTGCCCACACAGTGAGCAGGCGGCCATCACCCGCCGCCGCCCTACACCACCCGCGGCGGCCGCATCAGGAACCGCTCCGCCACCTCGAAAACCACCACGTCCGGCATCGAAGCCTCGACCAGCTCGCTGTCCATGTCCTGCGCGAACACCGTCGTGGTGATCTGGAACTGCTCGGACATCGGGTCCACCAGCAACTCGCCCAGCCAGTCGTGGAACAGCACCACCCGCCCCTCGGCCCGCGGATCGGTGGAGGCATAGCGGCGCTGCGTCCCCAGTGCCGCATTGCGCGAACTGGCCAGCAACTGGCGCTGGCGCGGCCGGCGACACAACATCCGCGCCTCCACCGTGGCATGCCCGCGCAAGGCCAGCAGGTCGCCCGGCCGGTAATAGTTCTCCCACGCCTCCGCAACGACCGGATACAGCACCTCGCCAGGGGGCGGCGCCGCGCCCGACCAAAGGCTCTCCATCGCCAGCCCCGCCGCCCGCTGCGACCAGTGCGTGTCGCCGCGGGTGAACGCCTCGCCCAGCAGCTCGTCCGCCAACACCGCCACCGGATAGGCCACGCCGACATGAGCCAGGCCCAGTTCGTGCGCCAACGCCTCCACCTGGCGCGCCGGCCGCTCCTCCGACACCACCTGCCCGGGCGGCAGGTAGTCGGCCAGCACCACCTCCTTGCCCGGCGCAATCAGCAGGTGCCCGCGAAACCCCAGCATCCCCGCCAGTTCGTCGAAGCCCAGCAGGAAGGCGCGCCACTGCGAAAGCGCCGCTGCGTCCAGCCGCATCTCGCCGCGCACCTGGGCGAGCGACTCGCTCGCCGCGTCGGACAGGAACAACACATGGTCTCGCCCCTCCAGCACTGCCTCCGGCCGCTCGGCGGCGAAGCGCCCAATCGCCGGCGAGTTGGCAAGGTGGCCGCCGCTGGCGACATGGCGCACCTCGATCGGCACCTGGGCACGCTGCTGCACCGCCTCGGAGGGGCACAGGGAGAACCCCCAGGCATCGGCGGCGGCATCCGGCCGACGCTTGTCGGGCACCACCGTCACCGTCTCGCCGTCGCCGAAGGCAATCTGCACCGCAGCCTCCTCGGCCGTCGCCCCGCGCACCCAGCCGGCGACCGCGTGGCGGCTGTAGCGTTCCAGGAAGCCCATGCTCCGCGGCACCACATGCGGCCCCAGCGCGACGACCTGTTCCTCCTGGCTGCGCGCCGGCCCGTCGGGCTGGCGCCCGTGCACCGCCAGCAGCCGCAGGTCCTCCGCCGGCGTCACCCCATGGCGCCCCAGCAGCGCGACGTACCGCACCGCCAGATCGCGGCGATGCGCGTCGTAGCGTCCGGCCACGTCCTCGGCGAGCGCGCGCGCACGATCCACCAGCCCGCCCTGCACCGCCGCCTCCGGCGTCATCAGCGGCAGGCCCATCGCCTCGGCCAACTCGCGGGTGCGCATGTCATGGCCGATCAGCACCGCCGGCCGCCCGGCCTGCCACGCCAGCGACACGCCATGAATGCGCGTGCCGATCACCAGGTCCGAACGCCGATAGGCCTCGATCCACGACTCCACCGAGAAATACCCGACCATCTGCCGAAGCAACTGCGCCCGCTGCCCAGGCTCCAGCGCCGCCACGAAGCCCGACTCATGCTCCCACCAATGCTGCAACGTACGATTGCGGGTGCCGCGCGCCAGCGACACCGCCTCCTGCGGCTCCTGGCACACCACCCGCGTCAGCGCATCGCCGATCTCGCCCACCAGCGCCGTCTCAAGCGCGGCATTGTGCGGATAGAAGGTGGGCGCGAACGAAATCCGCTCGGCCGGCGTCGGGCCCAGATTGGCGGCATGCCGGGCGATGATCCGCCCCAGGTTCGGATTGGGCTGCAGGAAGTTGGATGGGCAGCCCAATGCCTCGAAATTGTGCACCCCCTGGCTTTCCAGAAATTCCCCCGTATGCACCCCGCGCACGAATATCGTCTCGCACCGCTCGGCAAACAGCGACAGCAGCCGCCGCGTCCCCGGCTGCAACACCACCTCCGACAGGCTGTGGCTCGCCTGGATGCCCAGCCCGATGATCAGCAGCGGCAGCTTCGTCGCCTCCAGCCGCGCCGCGAGGTCGGCAAAGTCGAAATGCCGGTGCAGGTAGTTCGCCG
>Ga0335398_10006810_pt1 | contig 14266 bp, 8 predicted proteins | sample BON03_FD_205742 | JGI IMG/M metagenome (GOLD analysis project Ga0335398, IMG submission 205742) | Freshwater microbial communities from Lake Bonney liftoff mats and glacier meltwater in Antarctica - BON-03 (spades assembly) (version 2) | ecosystem: Environmental > Aquatic > Freshwater > Ice >... | reverse complement strand
CAAGCCCACCCCTATCCCCGCCCCCAGAAATCACGGCCCAAAAGCACAAGCCAGGAAGAAAACAAAAACAAAAAACAAAAAACAAAAAACAAAAAAACACGCCCGCAATTCTCAAATCTCAAACACTCACCGCTCTGCATCGCAAACACCGGGATCCTCCTTTTCGCGAGCGAGTAAAGCACCGGATCGTCCATCGCGCCGACGACCAGGTGCTTCCCCAGGCCCCTCTCGCGCAGGTGGTGCGCCCACGACAGCGCAAAGTCCATGTAGTGGCTGTTGGCCCACGTCACGAACACGTACCCCCCGTCGGGCGCCGCCAGCGCCTGCGCGGCCGCCGCTGTCATCGTCAGATTGAACTGCGCGACGGTCCGGCGCTCGGCCTCGACCTGCGCCGCGCGCTCCTTCTCTCGTTTTGTCTTTTCCACCCGCTGGTACTGCTCCCACCACTCGTCGTCCCACTGCTGCTCGCGGGCCTGCTCGCGCGCGCGCTCGAGTTGCTCGGGGGACATGCGGGCGATGCGGTCGCGCAGGGCGGCGCGTGCGGCCTCGTCCATGACCCCGGGCTTCTTTTTTTTGTCCGGTTGCGCGGCGGCGGCGTCAGCGGCGGCCTCGTCGGCGTCGGTGTCGGCGTCGGCGTCGGCGTCGGCCGCTCCGTCCGCCGCCCTGGCCGCCGCCCCCTCCTCGTCTTCGCGCTGCTTCGCCTTGGCGGCCGCCGCCGCCGCCACCGCCGCCGGCTGCACGCCCGCCCTGTTGTCCATGCGCACCGCCGCAGAGGCCTTGCTGACCCCGCCGCCGCCGCCGCCGCCGTCGCCCATCCTTTTTATCGCCGTCGCCATGTCGGGGCGGTCGCCGTCGGCGCCGGCGGCAGTTTTTTGCAGCGCCGACGCCGATCCGGCGGCGCCGGCGCGGTGCTCGGGCGCGTGCTCGTACAGGTCGGCCTTGAGGCGCCACCAGAGCGGGCGCACGACGACGCCCGTGCCCAGCACCAGCGCCAAGAGCGCGAGAGTCGCCATCAGGAGCGCGAGGCCGCGCGGCCTGCTGCTCCCGATGCCCCCCCCGCCCGGGCTCCCCGTGCGCACGGGCGCGTACCGCGGTATCATGGCTCGCTAGTCCGACGGCACGCCCCCGCCCCTGGCGCGGAGAGGGGGGCGCCCGGGGCGCCTTTGGAGCGATGGGCGGGAGGGAGGAGAGAGAGGGCGCGAAGACGACCAGAGCGCGAAGACGACCAAGAGCTTTCTGTTTCTGTTCGCCCGCGGTTGGCGGTTGGGTCGCGATCCACCGTCCGTGCGCGTCAGTCTGTGTGCGTGTGCGTTTGGTAGCTGCGATCGCGTCGGTTGGTGCCGAGAGGCTGATCCTGCGTCACCGCGGGAGAACAAGGGTGCTTGTTTTCTCGTTCGAAGCGCGCGCGAGCGGGATCGCGCCGCGGCGGCAACGGCGCTCATTGTTTTGTTCGCCGCGCGATGCGCACCAAAACACCGCCACCCCAACCAAAACTCCATCATCACGTCTTCACACGGGGCAGATGCAATAGCGAGACAGAAACCCTCGAGCGAGACGCCAGACGTCACGCCGCCGCCACCGCCGCCGCCTCCCGCGCCCCCTCGCCGCCGCCGGCCGCCCCGCCGCCCGCGGCGACCGCCCCGTTTTGCGCCGCCCTTTCGGCGCGCCGCGCAAACAGCTCGCCGCTCGCGCGCGCCGTCTCGCAAAAGAGCGCCACGCCCCGCTCGGGCGCGCCCTGCGGCACGCCGTGCCCCACGTTGAGCACGTGCCCGCGGGGCCCCGCCGCCAGGAGGCAGCGCTCGGTCTCGGCCACGAGCAGCGCCTCGGGCGCGAACAGCAGCATCGGGTCGACGTTGCCCTGCACCGCCTTGCCGCCGCCAAAGCCGCCGCCAACGCCGCCGCCAACGCCGTCAAAGCCGCCGCCGCCAATACCGCCACCGCCGCCAATGCCGCCGCCGCCGCCAATACCGCCGCCTGTTCCCGCGCCCGCGCCCGAGAGCTCGCGCCGCGCCCGCGCCATGTCGACCGCCCAGTCCAGCCCCACCGCGCCCGCCGCGCACCCGTCCCCGCCCAGGAGGTGCAGCTTGCCCGTCCCCCCGTTGGCATGGAAGATGACGGGCACGCCCGGGTGCCGCTCCTGCAGCGCCCGGGCGACGCGGTTCGCGTAGGGCAGCGAAAATTCTGCGAATTGCGCGGGGGTCAGGTGGTGGGCCCAAGAGTCGAAAATTTGGATCGCGTGCGCTCCGGCGGCGGCCTGGTAGCAGGCGTACTCGATCAGGCCGAGCGTGAGGCGCTCCAGTAAGGCGTGCAGGGTTGCGGGCGCGTGCGCCATCATCAGCTTGGTCTGGCGGCACTCCTTGTCGGCCTTGCCCTCGACGGCGTAAGCGGCGAGCGTCCAGGGAGAGCCGACAAACCCGAGCAGCGCCGGCGCGCCGCCCGCGCCCGCCGCCGCCGCCGCCGCGCTGCCGCCGAGCTCGGCCCGCAGAGCCCGCAGCGTCTCGCCCGTGAACCCCAGGCCCTGCTCCTCCGGATGGTCAAGGGCTGTGAGCGCGGCCACGCGCGCTGCGTCGCGCACGGGCTCGGCGATACGCGGGCCGAGGCCTTTGACCACGTCAAACTCGATGCCGAAAGCCGGCAAAGGGGTTAGGATGTCGCTAAAAAACACGACGCCGTCGGTCCGGAAGGCGCGCCAGGGCTGCAGCGACAGCTCGACGGCGATCTCCGGGGTCTCGGAGCGCACGCGGAAGGGGTACTTGTCGCTGTAGGCGCGGAAGGCGGCCATGTAGCGGCCGGCCTGGCGCATGAGCCAGACGGGCGTGCGCTCGACGGCTGGTTGGTTGTCGTTTTGTTTTTTATGTCGGTCGGCGTGTTTTTATTGTTTTTATTGTTTGCGTTGGTGTTTCTCCGTTTGAGATTGGCGCGTGGTTTTGTATTTGGAAATGGCGGTGATTCGAGGCGCGCGCGAATCGGGAACCGACGGGCAACGCGGGAGGGACGGCGACGAGGCGCGCGCGCTCGCTGCCTGTCCGCAACCAAGCCAACCGCAAACAACAATCTCACCTTCCCCGCGCAGCGTGCGCACCATCAGCGGCGCGGGGCCGTCGCCGTCGCCGTTGCCGTTGCCGTTGGCGTCGGCAGCGCGACACGCGACGGCGGCGGCGCGGCGGCGCGGCGCGCGGCCGGCGGCGGGGGCCGGGGCGCTGCTGCTGCACGCAGCGCTCCCGGCGCTGAGCATCATGATGCTCCCAAGGAAGAACGAGGGGAACGAGGGAGGGGTGTCGCGTTTATCTTTTGGTCAGGGGAGCAAGAAGGGCAAAGAACCGCGCCAGAGGCCGCAAAGACAGAGGCTCTCTCCGATGCAGGGCAGATGACCAGGCGCAAGAGACGAGGCAGCTCTCGCTCAGGGGCAGCGCGATCTCTCGTTTCGGAGCGAGGATTGGACGGGTGGGAGAACAAGGAAATGACAGAGCTCTCTCTCGTGTTTCTCACACGCCAAAGATTGGAGGGGGGGAGGAGGTCGGGGTGTTCGAGGCAGACAGAGACAGATGGGTTGTAACACGCGAGAGGGAAACGATCGATGTATGGGATGCGCGGGGCTCCAATGAGCAAGAATTAAGCTGAAATGGGCCGCGACCTCGCGTGCGCGTGCGGCGAACCGGCGACCAACACGAGCGACGATCGGGCGCGGCCCTGACAAGAGACTTTACCAAATTTATCGTCAAAAGCACGGCCTCGACCGCCCCAGCTCGCACCCGCACCGCGCGCACCGGTACACCCGGTCGCGCGCGCAGCTGGTGCAAAAGGGCAGGAAGAAGCAGCACGGGCAGGTGAAGCAGAGCGCCAGCGCCGCGCCCCAGGCGCACAGGCCGCTCTCGCGCCGCGACCGCCCGCCGCCCGGCTGGCCGCAGCCCGGGCAGCAGGGGGGCAGCTGCACGGCGGGCGGCGGCTGGTGGTGCACGTGCGTGTGGCTGTGCGTCTCGACGACGATGGGCGGTGGCGGGAAAAACACGGCGCCGGCGCCGTCGCCGCCGGCGCCCGCGCCGGGCGGCGGCGTCGCGGCGCCGTTGTCGGCCGGGTAGCCCGTGCAGTAGGCCGGGGGTGCGGGCGGCTCGAGGGCGCCCGGCAGGTTGGGGTAGTGCAGCGGGGGCGACACGGACAGGTTGTTGCCGCCGCCGCAGCCGCCGCCGCCGACGACCGCATACTGCATCGCCGGCGGCAGAGCGGCGGGCGGCGGCGGCGGCGCCGAGGGCGCCGCGTCGGCGTCGCCGAGGAGCGGCTGCTGCACGCCGCCCGCGCGGCGCGACGAGCCGGCGCCCATGTTTCGTCCGCTGTCACGCTTGCTGTTGGTCTGGGTGCTGTTGGCGCCTTCTTTTCTCTGTGTCTCTTTTTTTTTTCCTCCCGAAAAGTCACGTGAATGCCCCGATGGCGCTATAGTTGCGTTGGTGAGAGCGGTTGGTTGGCGGACTTGTACGTCTGCTGTTTTGTTCGTGGTGATTGGTGTGCACGCGCGAGGGGGAGGACGGCGGCGTGCAAAAGAACAGAGCGGCGCGCTGGCGGCGCGCGCGACGACGACCCCCTGGACACGCCACCCCAAAAACTAATCGAAACAACTAATCAACCGCACCCACGGTGCATGTGCGTGCATGCGTCATACTGTCATCCAGAACCCTCTCAAGCGATCATTTGGACGAGCGCGAGACTTCGGCGAGCGCCAATTGGCGCTCTCCTCACCCCTCGATGGCGCAGTCACCCGCAGGAGTGTCGGAGAACGCGGAGCGCTCCCCGCCGTGGCCCTCCCTCCCCTCGTCCCTGCTGCGCCTGGTCCTCGAGCGCGTCCGCACCTCGACCGTGCCCGCGGGCCTGTACAAGACGGACGACGCCGCCCGCGCCTGCTCGCGCACGTGCCGCGGCTGGCGCGACGCCGTCGGCGCCGAGGCGCGGACGCTGCGTTGGCGAGGAGGGGGAGGAGGACGGGCGGACGGCCCGCTCACGCTGGCCGTGCTGGAGCGACTGCCGGGCCTGAGCCGCGTCGAGATCGACGGGGACGCGGCAGGGACACGCGACGACGACGACGACTGCGCCCGCGGCGGGCGCGCGTGGGGGCAGGTGCGCCACCTGTCGGTCCAAGGGGCGCCGCGGCGGCTGCTGCGCCTCGTGGGGGAGCCGCAGGGGCTCTGCGGCGGCGGCGCCGGTTTTGTGCCGCTCCGCTCGCTCGTTCGGCTCGAGGCGACGGGCGTGCCCGCGGCGGCGCTGGCGGTTCTCGGGCGGTGCCTGACGCGCGAGAGGCTGCCGGCGCTGAGCAGCCTGGTCCTGGAGATCGCCGAGGCAGGGGCGGCGCTCGACTGGCCGTTTGGCGACATCGGCGGCGACGGCGACGACCGCGGCGGAAGCAACTGCGACGGCGACGGCGACGGCAATGGCGGAAGCAGCGGCCGACGCGACCGCCCTCTACCGCCGCCGCCGCCCATCGCCCATCTGCACGTGCACAGCCCGCACAACCCGCCGCCGCTCGGCCCGCCGACGCCGCCCGCCCGGAGCCCCGAGCAGGACGACGCGGCCCCGCTGCTCCTGCGCGCGGCCGCCACCGTGACGCCGCGCCTGATGCGCGCGCTGGCGCCGACGCTCAGGAGCGTCTCCCTGGACGTCTTTCCGGCTGCCGGATCGGCCGTGCTCGTGCAGGGGGAGGGCACGCGGCAGCTCGTCCCGCTCGAGGCGCTCGTCGGCTGGCTCGGCGCGCCCGGACTGGCGCTCGAGCGCCTCGAGCTGCGCGGCGACGTCGACTGGGTCGCCCCGGACCCCGACGCCCCGCCCGCCATGCCGCCCGCGCCGGGGGCGGCCGCCGCGGCCCTGGCGGCGGCGCTCGCTCAGGAGGGCGACGTGGCCCCCGACAACCCGGCCCTCTTGGTCGCGCGCTTCAGGGCGAACGCGCGGCACGCCTACAGGGCCGACAGGTACCGGCGGGCGCGCCGCCGCGGCGCCGCGGACTTCGACGCCGTCGTCGCGGCCCTCGCGCCGTCCTTGGAGGACCTGGTGGTTGTCGGCGTCGGCGGCGGCCGCCCGCCGCAGCGCCGCCGCCGTGGCAACCTCGGCCCGGCCCCGGGCCCCGACCCAGGCGTCCGCGCGCGCACGTGGCTGCCCGACTGCCTCGCGGGCCTGACGCGCCTGGCGCGCCTGACCGCCGACTGCGCCTTCGACGCGCTGCGCCGCGGGCCCCGCGGCCCTGTGCGCATCTCGGACGCGACGACAGGCCGCGTTCCGCCGCGCCTGCGCGAGCTGACGCTGCGCGCGTCCTGGTGCTGCTCCCCTGCCGACCCCTGGCCCCCCCACCGCGTCGGGGTGTGGTTCGACGGCGGCGTCGACGCGCTCGCGGCGCTTGAGGTGCTCCGCCTCGACTTGAACGTCGGCAACCCCTCGCTGCCGCGCTGCCTGCTGGACGGGCGCATGCCGCGCCTCAGGGAACTGTGGCTGAGCGAGGACGCCGCGCAAGCCGACCCGTCCCTCCTGGCGGAGCTGGCGCTGCGAGGGCGCGTGCGCGTTATTGTCGGCGGCGACACGGGGAAGGAGGAGGAGGAGGAGGAGGAGTGGCTGGAGTGGGAGGCGTGGTGCGCGTTGGACGACGAGGACGAGCAAGCGGGAGGTGGACGCCACTGGGGTGACGATTACGGAACCGGAAGCGATCTGACGGATGCTTAGATCTTCCGCGCTTTGGCGATGTTTGTGTTTTGTGGGTACGGTCGGCGGTCGGAGCGGTCGGGAGCGGTCGGCGACGCTGCCGCACCACGCACCGACGCCTCGCGCCCCATTTAGGTTGTCCGTGCGGCCGCACGCGTAACTCAACCTCATTCGACTACCACGAGCCAGCATCAGCATCCCCATCGAACCCTCTTTCTCATCGGACGACAAACATGCTGCTGGCGCGGGCGCGAGGGCCCCCCCACGACGCGGCGCCGTCTCCACCACCTTCGCTCTGTCCTCTCCGCGCGCGCCGCATGCTCGCTCTGCGCCTGACCGCCGCCTTCGCACGCGCGCGTGGCGCGTCATCGGGCGCGTCGTCGGCCGCGGCGCTGCTCGCCGGATTGAGCCCGGCCCAGGTCTGCCGCCGCTCGCCGCTCGCGCCTCCCGCCGCCGCGGCCGCGCCGCGCGCCCGATCGGCCGGCGCGCGCCCTCCCTTCCCTGGGGGGCCTCCCGCCGCCTTTGTCACCGGCGCAATGTCGACGGCCGCGCAAGCCGCCGCCGCGGCGGCCGTCCCTCGGGCGCTCGAGGCGTCAGGCTCCTCGGCGTCCGCGACCCCTACGCCCGCAAGATTCCCGACCGAAAGCGCCCCGATGGCAACTTCCCCGCCGCCGCCGACCGCGCTGCCGCCGAGCGCGCCGCCGCCAAGCGCGCCGCCGCCGCCGAGTGCGCCGCCGCCGCCGCCGCCGCCGAAATCCGTCGACTACACGACGCTGCTGGCGTGCTGCTCCGAGCTGGCCGACCCGCGCAACGGATACCTGCCCGCCAAGGTGGAGGAGGTGGTGCAGAGCGACGCGCACACGCTCGCGCTGCGCCTGCGCACGGCCGGGCCGCACGCGCTTTCGGCTCCGCCCTCGGGGCGCGCCGACGGCACAGGCGGCGCCGCCGGCAGCAGCGGCGCGGGCGGCGGCAGCAGCCACCGCTACTGGCTGTACGTCTCGTGGCACCCCTCGTCCGCGCGCCTGTGCGCCTCTGCGTCCGACCCGCCGCGCGGCGCGGCGTCCGAGGCGTACGCCTTCGGGGAGCAGGCCGACCGCGCGCTGCGCGGCCTGGCCCTGTGCCGAGTGTCGCTGCCGCGCCCGTTTGAGCGCGCCGCCGCGCTCGACTTTGGCCCGCGGCCCTCGGAGCCGCCGACGCGACGGCTCTACGCCGAGGTGATGGGCAAGCACAGCAACGCGGTGCTGACCGACGCCGGCGTCGGAGGCGGGGCTTGGGCGGAAGCCGAGGAGGAGGGGGGCGGGGGCGGCGGCGGAGTCAAGGGCAAGGGCGGAGGCGGCAGGGCGGGGGCGGGAGCGGGCAGCAAGCGCCGGCAGCAGCAGCAGCAGCAGCAGCAGCAGGAGCGGTCGCAGCGGCAGCGCGACGAGGACGAAGACGGCGACGAGCAGCAGCGGCGGCGACAAGTCCGCGCCGACGGCCCTCCGTCCGCCGGCCGTCCCACCTTCTCCGCGGGCGGCGTCGAGACCGTGCTGGCCGCGGGGCTGCAGGTGGGCGAGCGCCAGTCGTCGCTGCGGCAGCTGTCGGCCGGCCGGCCGTTCGAGCCGCCGCCCGCCGCGCTGGCGCTGGCGGCGGCCGGCGGCATCTTGCCCGACGGCGCCGAGCTCCCGGAGCGGTGGCGCCGCAACGTGGAGGGCGCGTCGGAGCTGCTGGCGCGCGCCGCGGCGGCCGAGCTGCAGGACCCGCGGCGGCCGGGCAAGAGGCCGAGGACGGCGGCGGCGGCGCAAGGGGCGGCGGCGGCGGGGGCAGATGGAGGCGCCGGCGGCGACGCGGCAACCTCGGCGGCGGTGGCGGCAACAGGCGCCGAGTGGCGCCCCTCGTTCGCCGACTGCCTCACGCGCGCCTACGTCGGCGTCAGTCCGTCCCTGGCCGCCGAGATGGCCCAGGCTGCGGACCTGGCCGGCGGCGGCGGCCGAGCAGGCGCTGGCGGGGCGCAGCCCGCCGCCGCGCGCCCGCGCCGGGCGCCCGGCTCCCCGCCGCCGGCCGACCTGTCCGACGGCGACTGGCTGCGGGCGCACGCGGCCTGGCGCTCCTGGGTCGCGACTGTCGAAGCCGCCCACCTCGTCCTGGTGCCCGGCGCCCCGCCGACGCCCTCGTCGTCGTCGTCGACCTCGTCGCTGTCGCCGTCGTCGCCATCGCGGCCGCCGTCGTCGTCCTCGTCCCCGTCCCCGTCCTCGTCCTCGTGGTGGCGACCGCGGCTCGACCCGGCCTCCAACCGCTACTCGGTCGCGCGGCTGGCCGGTCAGGAGGAGGAGCAGGACGCCGACGACGCCTCCCGCCTGTTCCCCTCCTCGTTTTCCTCGGCGCACGCCCTGCTGGACGCGCTGCACGGCCCTAGCCACCAGGCCCGAGGGGCGCACTCTGCCTTGCACGCCCGACTGGCGGCGGCGTCGCGCGCGCTTCTCAAGCGCGGCGAGGGGCGCGCCGCGGCCTTCCGGCGGCAGCTGGCCGCGGCCGCGGGGGCCGACGCGCTGAGGCGCGAGGCCGACCTGGTCATGGCCAACCTGTACCGCATCCCGCTCGCCGCTCCTGCCCCGGCGGGCCCCTCTGAGAAGGGGCGGGGCGACGCTGACGGCGACGGCGACGACGGCGGCGGCGGCGCCGGCGGCGACAGCGCGCCTTGCACCCCGGGCAAGGAGGCGGGCGCGTGGAGCGTGACGCTGCAGGACTGGGAGACGGGCGAGGACGTGGTCGTGGCGCTCGACGGCGTCGGCGGCGCGCTGCTGCCGCCGGAGGACCAGCCGCCCGCCAAGAAGCAGAAGAAGAAGCCCGTCGCGGACGGCGGCAGCGACAACGGCGGCAAGGCGGGTCCGGCGGCGGCGGCCGCGCCCGGCACCAAAAAGCGCTCCGCCTCCTCCTCCTCCTCCTCCAACAACGGCGGCAACAGCACCAACGGCAGCGCCTACCAGCCGGCCCTCGCGCCGCAGGCCGCCGCCCGCGAGCACAGCGAGGCCCTCTACAGGAGGGCGCGAAAGCAGCGCCGCGCCGTGGACGCCGTGTCCCCGCTGCTGCTGGCCGCCGAGGCCGAGGCCGTCTACCTGTCCGAGCTGGCGGCCAGCGTCGAGGCGCTGGCGGCCTACACGGGACCGGACGACCTGGCCGCGCTGCGCTCGTGCGAGGCCGAGCTGGCCGCGGCGGCCGCGGGCGGGGGGGGCGACCGCGGGCTGGCGGCGAAGAGCCAGGCGTCGGGGGCGGCGGGCAAGGCGGCGCTCGCGGCGCGCGGGGCGGCCAAGGGGCGCAAGGCCGCCAAGCAGCAGCAGCAGCAGCAGCAGCAGAAGCAGCGCGGCGCGGCGCCCGCCGGCGAGGACGCCGGCGCCGCCGCGACCGTCGACGGCGCGCGCCCGCGCCGCTTCGTGTCGCCCGGCGGCCGCGTCGTTCTCGTCGGGCGCCACAACCGCCAGAACGACGCGCTCAGCCTCAAGGCGGCCGCGCCCAGCGACGTGTGGATGCATGTGCGCGGGCTGCCCGGGTCGCACGTCGTGCTGCGCGCGGGGCCCGTCGCCCCTGCTGCCGCTGCCGCGGCGACCGGCGCGGCGGCGGCGGCGGCCTTTCCTTCCTATTCCCCGCCCTCCTCCCTCGCGCCCGAGGTGTCCGAGGCCTGCCTGCAGTACGCGGCCGACCTGGCCGTCTTCTTCTCCAAGGCGCGGCAGAGCGGCCGCGCCGACGTGGTGGTGTGCCGCGCGGGCGAGCTCAAGAAGCCCAAGGGGGCGAGGCCGGGGCAGGTCGCGGTCGGCAAGGAGCTCGGCAACGCGGTGGGCAGGCCGGAGCGGGTGGCGAGGGACGCCGAGGGCGGGGGGGGGGCGGGCGGGGGCGGCGGCGGCGGCGGCGGCGGCGGCGGCGGCGGCGGCGGCGGCGGCGGCGGCGGCGCGCCGGATCAGAATTCGGCAGCGGGGGGGGGCGCGGATCGACGGGAGGGCGACTTGCAGTTGTGACACGACGGGACGAGGGCCTTGCTAGGTGTAGGGACTGATGTGTGGTTGTTTGCAGCGGCGCCGGAAGGGGGTGTGGCGGCCAATCGGGTCGAAATGGGAGGGTGAGGAAAGAGCTGTCAAAAGGCGGGGGGGAGGTGCGGCGACGGCAAGAGCAAAAACAGCGTCGAGCGGGGAAACAAACAAAAAACAAACCAGGCATTTCGATGACGGGATTGAACGCTCCAAGTAAACACGCCGCGCGGCGTGTGCCTTGCCGGAAGCAGGGGAGGGGAGGGAGCGTATGATTTCCTCTAAGTTTGGGGCGTTGTTGTTGCCGGCGGGCGGGGAGTGCGTCGGTCGACGTCGGTGGAGTTTCGCGTTCTTTGGTCATGTTTTTTAGTTTTCGCCCGCTCGGAAGGGCGACGAGGCGCGAGAGAGATGGCGTCAAAATCGGCGCGGCTCGTACGCAAAAAACCCGGCAGAGGCAGCAGAGCGAAGCAGCCTTTGCTGCTGAGCCGCCGGCGCTCACATCGCCTTTTTGGGCGACGGCGTCTGCGGGCGGCGGTCGTCGTCGTCGCTCGACGCCAGGGGGGCCTCGAGCGAGCTCAGCAGGCCCCAGTTGGAGAGCAGGCGCGACGCGCGCGAGAACAGGCCGCTGCTGGCGCCGCGAGCGCGCCGCCACGCGGGCGCGCCGGCCTCGGCCTCGAGCAGCAGCGCGCGCGCGCGGGATAGCAGCTCGGCGCGGCGCGGGTGGTTGTCGCCCGCCGGCCGCGCGTACGACTTTTCCTTCTCGAACGCGACGTCGTCCACCAAGAAGGGCCGGAAGAAGGGCGTCACGAAGCGCTCGCGCGCGAGAGAGGCGGGCAGCGCGCCGCCCAGCTCGGGCGACGCCGGCAGCCCTTTTGTCTGCGACAGCGACACGTTGGCGCCCAGCGCCACGGCCCACAGCGCGTACGCCTCGTTGAACGCGCGCCACCGCGGGTCCTCCGGGTCGCTGTGGATCGGGTCGAGCATGAACGACGCGCCGGCGGCGCCGGTATAACTGCCCGCCAGCTTGCCTCCCGGCCGCTTGACAAAGTAGACGGCGAATCCGTTGGGGCAGAACCCGGTGCGGCGCTGGTGCTCGGCCGCCAGCTCCCAGCACCCGGACACCACCTCGTCGAGGCGGGTGGCGTCGAACTCAAAGTAGCTAAAGTCCAGGCGGTCCTCGCGGGCGGTGACGGGCGCGTAGCTGTTGGTGAACCCGTGCCGGCGGTGCCGCACCCGCACGCCAAGGTGGCGGTTGGCCGACATCAGCGCCGCCAGCACCGGGTGCAAGGGCTGCCCCCGCTGGAAGCAGGCGGCTTTCGGCACGCCGACCAAAAACAACTTGACGTCCTCGACGCCGGGCGCGACGCGCGTGACGCCCGGGAGGCGCCATCGCTGCTCGAGGTAGATCTGGTCGCGCAAGGGGTGCATGATGGCGAACACGTTGTCGCACTCGGCGCGCGCCTTGCTCAGGACGGCGGCGGCGCGCGCGCCGGGGGTCGAGAGGGGGACGGGGTGGTACGTGATCAGCGTGTTGCACACCGAGTGGGCGCGCACCAGCAGCGAGGCCTCGACGACGACGCCCATCAGGCCGTAGGCGCACGTGATCTGCGCGAGGAGCTGCGGGTCGTCGTCGAGAGAGGCGCGCCGCAGGGCGCCCGTCTCGTCGACAAAGGCGACGGCGGCGACGAGGGCGCTGAGCTGCCCGGGCCCGTCGATCGACGAGTCCTTGGACGTGGAGCCCACGATGGAGCCGACGGTGGCGTCTCCGATCTCCGGCGAGAAGGAGATCTCCTTGCCCTGTTGTTTTTGTTTGTATCGTTCGGGTTGTTTTCGGTTATTTTGTGAGCGGGCTGCGTCGTCGGAGCAGGAAACAGAGAGAAACGAAAAGCATCAAAAACCAAAAACGACTCACCCGCGCGTCCAGCCACTTGTGGATCGCCGCCAGCTTGACGCCGCCCTGCACGCGCACGACCTCTTTCCCTCCGACCGTGCCCATGCCCAGGATGCTGTCCAGCGCGCTCATGTCGACCACGGTGCCGCCGTCGTTGCGCAGGACGCCCGTCACGCTGTGCGCGCTGCCGACGGCGAGGACGGGCGAGGGGAAGCGCGCGGCGTCGCGCACGGCGGCGCAGACGTCCTCGGCCGACATGGCGCGCACGACCACGGCCGGCCGCGACGCGATGCAGTGGTTCCAGTTGTGCATGAGGGCGATTGGTGCGGCCTCGGGGATCATGGGGTCCGTGGCCATTGCTGCGATTTGGGTGGAGGGCGAATCAGTTTTGTCTCTTGGCGGGTCTCTTGACAGTCTCTCTCTCTTTCCAATGAGAAAGGGCGAGCAGTTCAACGCACGGGTGGCAGAGCGCAGTCTGGGCAGGGATGGAGGGCGGAACCTGCGGCGCGCCTTGGGGAAAGCACGCGGATAGAAGAGCGGGAGCTGCAAAACCTCAAGATTGTTGTTTTTCCCGGGCGGATGGGGCGTGCCGTGCCGTGGCACGTAACCGCGAAGGGAGGAAGATGTTCAGTGGCGAGGTACTCAGGAAGTGTGCGGGTCGCGCGGGCGCGGGGCTCGAGTGTCGACGAGAGCGGGTGGCGACGGCCGGCCTCAATCAACGGCGGCGACGGCGGGCGCTCCGACAGACCTCCTCCCCGCCGCGAGACGGTGTCTCATTCGCGTTGGCCCCCCCCCTCTTTTTGAGAGTCGTACGGCGCGCATCCGAACCGCAGACGCATCCAGGACAAGGGAGGCTGTTTTAACAAAGGAGGACGAAGAGAAGGGCGTTTGTGCGTGTTTGTGTTTCCATCCTGCAGGTGCGCACATCAATTAGCGGCGTGGCGGGGCGACAGGCGCCCGGGGCGGCCAATCCGCGCGAGAGAAGGGGGGGAACAAAAAGGGGGGCGAGGATTGTCGATGATGGCGCCGGCGTTTTTGTGTACCGAGGGTGGGGTCTAGGTGTTTGGGGCAAAAAGCAAGCAGTCCGAAAAGAGTTGAGCGATGACGGGTCCCTGTGATCCCGGCGAGGAATTAGCGGCGGCCTCACAGGCGGCATGGCGACGAAAGAATCAGGCCTTCGCGGCGGCGGGCGACGGCGCCGCCGCTGCCGACGGCGACGGTGCGGTGCTGGCGGTGGCGTCGCTGTCGGCCGACAAGTAGGAGCTGGCGGCGGCCCACAAAGGCGCCAGGCCCAGGCTGAACAGGAAGCGGCCGACGTAGGTCTGGGCAGCCTGCGGCGGCGTCCAGGGGCGGGTGGCCGCCGCCGGCGGGGTCTGCGGCGCCCCGACGGCGGCCTCTCCCGCCACGGCGCCGCCCCCCGCAGCGGCGGCCCCGCCGCCGCCGCCCTCCGCCGCCGCCTCGTTGGCCGCCTGGTCGAGCAGGCGCCGGTACTCGGCCAGCATAGCCGCGCGGCGCGGGTGGTCGTCGCCCGCCGGCCGCGCGTACGACTTTTCCTTCTCGAACGCGACGTCGTCCACCAAAAAGGGCCGGAAGAAGGGCGTCACGAAGCGCTCGCGCGCGAGAGAGGCGGGCAGCGCGCCGCCCAGCTCGGGCGACGCCGGCAGCCCTTTTGTCTGCGACAGCGACACGTTGGCGCCCAGCGCCACGG
>Ga0335398_10006809_pt1 | contig 14269 bp, 15 predicted proteins | sample BON03_FD_205742 | JGI IMG/M metagenome (GOLD analysis project Ga0335398, IMG submission 205742) | Freshwater microbial communities from Lake Bonney liftoff mats and glacier meltwater in Antarctica - BON-03 (spades assembly) (version 2) | ecosystem: Environmental > Aquatic > Freshwater > Ice >... | reverse complement strand
AGAAAAGTTTTAGAGATTTTAATAAATTTAAGAAATAAAAAAGATTATGTACTCATTTTTCCTTAAGTAGCATAATATGATATTATAATGTATTTTAATAAGTTATAAGAGAATATATTTTGAGTACATAATTTATTTTTAAGAAAAGTTTTAGAGATTTTAATAAATTTAAGAAATAAAAAAGATTATGTACTCATTTTTCCTTAAGTAGCAGAATATACTAAGAGATATTACAATGTATTTTTATTAAGTTATATAGAATATATTTTGAGTACATAATTTATTTTTAAGAAAAGTTTTAGAGATTTTAATAAATTTAAGAAATAAAAAAGATTATGTACTCATTTTTCCTTAAGTAGCAGAATATACTATGAGATTACAATGTATTTTTATTAAGTTATAAGAGAATATATTTTGAGTACATAATTATTATTTTAGAAAAGTTTTAGAGATTTTAATAAATTTAAGAAAAAAAAAAGATTATGTACTCATTTTCCTTAAGTAGCATAATATACTATGAGATTACAATGTATTTTTATTAAGTTATAAGAGAATATATTTTGAGTACATAATTATTATTTTAGAAAAGTTTTAGAGATTTTAATAAATTTAAGAAATAAAAAAGATTATGTACTCATTTTTCCTTAAGTAGCATAATATATAAAGAGATTACAATTTATTTTTATAAGTGAATATAAAAATGAGTACATAATTAATTATTTAGAAAAGTTTTATAAGTTTTAAGAAATTTAAGAAAATAAAAAGATTATGTACTCGTTTCCTTAAGTAGCATAATATACTAAGTTATTTATAAAGAATATTCTTTTTATAAGTGAATGCCTTTTGAGTACATAATTAATTATTTAGAAAAGATTTAAAAGTTTTAATAAATTTAAAAAAATTATGTACTCGTTTCCTTAAGTAGCATAATATACAAAGAGATTACAATTTATATTTAATTAGTTATAAGTGAATGCCTTTTGAGTACATAATTAGTTATTTATAAAAGTTTTAGAGATTTTAATAAATTTAAGAAAATAAAAAGATTATGTACTCATTTTCATTAAGTAAGCATAATTATATACAAATAGGTTCACATTTTATAAAAGTTTTATAAGTTTTAATAATAAAAATAAAATTATATCACCATAACAATATTACAAATTAGAACAAATGATAATAAAATTATCAAACTATACATTATATTAATACTATATTCAATATATATACCTAAAATATCATTATTATCTTTTGTTTTAAATTTATCAATAAAATCTTTATAATCAGTTACATTTAAAAACCCGTATAATATATTTATTGCTAAAATCAACATTGCTATAACACAAATAGCATTTTTTATATTTTCATTATTATATAATTGTGTTTGTGTACTAGCCAATAAAGCAATAGCTACTCCTGATATTGTAAAAAATGTACGATTTACAGATTCATAAATTGAAGTTTTTGATAATAAGATTGAGTTTTCTATTAACATTTTTAATATTATATACTTATATAATAATATAATAAATATTAATTCTCCTTAATTATCAAGAATAATCCTGTAAATATAAAAATTATTCCTAATAATTGATAATAAGTTATCGTTTCATTAAAATATAAATATGATAATATTAGAGTAATTGCTGGATAACATGCAATTATTGCTGTACTAATATTTGTTTTATTATTATTTAATGATGAAAAATACCAATATTGTCCGAATACATATACAAACCCTGTTAATATAATTATTAAAATAAAATATAAAAACATTTCTTTATTTTTTAATAAATAATGAATGTCTTTATTAAAGTTCTTAAGATTATCACCTATAGATAATAATGAAATGCAAAAAACAGCAATTATTATTTTGCAAAAAATTAATAATGATATTATATTAATATTTGTTAATAGTAAATATTTATATAATATAGGTATAATACCAAATGATATAGCAGTTAATATATGCGAAATCATAACCTATTTATTATAAATATATAATTATTTATAAATTAACAATCTCATAATTATCAAAGATACGCAAATAGAAATTATTAATAAAAGTCTCAAAATTAACCTAATACAATCATCTAAATAAAATATTATTTCATTTATTAAAATATCATTATAATATATCTGAGCTATTTCTGTATAATCTTCTTCTTTAATATCTAAACTTTCAATTTTGAAGTCAAGCATTTTTATATTTATAAATATGTATCATATCATTTTTTAATTATAAAGTAACATTTATACATTTTCAGTATCACCTAATAAATAATAAGGTCTTTCTTTTAATAATGCTTCGTATTTCTCTTTTTCTTCACATTCTATATTATATTTTTCAATATTGTATAAGCATCTATTGAATATATCTGTAATTTTTTTACATATATATGTAAGACACATACTTATTAAGTTATAATATATAATTTTAAAAAATGATATATATTTTTATATATTATATAATTATTATGACAACTGATTATATTATCTCAGAACCAAATAAATATATTGCAGGTGTTGATGAAGTTGCAAGAGGTACTTTTATTGGTCCTGTTATAGCAGCATGTGTTGTTTTACCTTCTATTTTCCCAGATGAAAAATATAAAGAAATAAAAGACTCTAAAAAGTTATCTGAAAAAAAAAGAGAAGAACTTTCAAATTATATAAAAAACGTATGTGTTACATATGGTATAGGTGAAGTTTCACATCAAGAAATTGATGAAATAAATATTTTAAATGCTACTATGAAAGCAATGCATCGTTCTATAGATATAGCATATAAAAAACACAAGTTCGATCATATTCTAATAGACGGACCTCATTTTAAAGGTTATATTCCTCCAGGATACGACGAAGATATTATTGAATATGAATGTATTCCAAAAGGTGATTCAAAATATTTGAATATTGCAGCAGCATCGATATTAGCAAAAGATTATCATACTAAACTTATTAAACAGTTAATAATCGATAACCCAGATTTATCATTATATGATATTGGAAAAAATAAAGGTTATGGTACAAAGAAACATCACGAAGCATTGATAAAATATGGTATTACGAAATTTCATCGTAAAACATTTGGTATATGCAAACAATTATAATTATATAATATTATCATAACAATCTAAATGACTCCAAGATACATTACATGCTTTAGCATATTCGCATTTTAACTTATTATTATTACTTTTATCATATTCAAGAGAATTTAAAACATTTGGATAAACTTCGCTACATATTAAAGGATATTTTTCATAATTTACTTTTTCATTTTTTGTTCCACCTGAAAGTGTTCTACCATCCCCTCTAAATAAAGAATTACTTACCAAATTGGTTTTATCAACACTTGTATCAGTATTTAATACATTAGTCGTATTGTATAACCCTGTGAGTTGGGCGTAGTTTTTTAAACTTTTACTTGCAGATATTGAAGAATCATTATAGTGTATATCATCAGTAAATGTAGGGTCTTGTATACCTTCAGTATATAAGTAAGAAATATCTCTTATCGCAAGAGGAGTATTTGGAATAATTTTATCTCCATTTTTGCTATATTTTAATCCATCTTTTAACTGATTTTTATATAAATCATTTTTCATATTTTTTATAACAGATAAATCTTTTCCAAATACTTCTTTATCTGGAACACATTTGTATTTCAAATCTTGTTCGTTTTTTATTGCATCATATTTATGTAATGTATTATTATCTTTTAATTCTTTTATAAGATCTTTATTTGTACTTTTAGTTTTCCAGTAATCTGGACAAGATGATGTTGTTATACTTTTACCTATTTTCCGTGGTTTAAGTGAAAAAATAGATACAATAAGATATATAATAATAAAAATAGCACCAATAACATATGTTATAACAGCAGGTAAAAACTTATCGTAAATATATGTTCTTCCCCATTCTGTGAAAAATATTATAGATAATAACATTACAGCAGAAAAACCGTATATAAGACATACAAACCATGTGCCTTTATACATATCTGCCTTATCTGATTTAAACTGGTCGAGTTCTTTTTTATTTGGTTCAAATGTTAGTCCAGTTTCAGGATCTATTCCTAATTCATCTTCATTTAAAGACCAAGCAAAATCTGTATAGCTACTCATATTATTCTATACTTCTATAATAATATATTATTTTAAGATTTAGTCAAATTTTGTTATTTCCAAAACCCGCATTCCTTTATTTGATGGTAAAACAGATCTTTCTAATGGAATAGGCATAGTACTTATATCTTTAATGTATTGTTGTGATTGCTTAATATTACTAATTATTTGAGGAACGCACCAAATTATAACTTTTGTATTTAAATCAAGAACTTGTTCTCTAACATTTTCAGGAAGATTCTTTCCATATTGATAATATATAGAACGCATTACAATTTTTAATTCATCATCACTTTGTCTATTTATATTGAATTCTCCATTTGTATCATTTAATATTTTATTGCGTATCCCAGATTGTAATAAGTTTATATTCTCCATAGAAAAAAATAGTTTTGATACACCAGTACAATTCAAATTACGCGATATTATATTAGTTTGATGTTCTGTTGCTTTTAAAATAGATTTTTCTAATTTATAATTATCAACTTTTGATATAGCATTAACTCTCCCATTCATTAAATTATTATCTGATATATCTGAATCTTCGTATAATTTAAAATATTCCATTCTTCTTAATATATATATTTATTTTCATTTTATATAGTAGTATATAAAAATATGACTGATTGCGAAGATATAAAATATTGTTCTATAACTTTGTTGGAAAAATATAAAATCCTTGAAAAGTCTAAATGTCCTAAAAAAATAATAAAATTAGTATGTTCTTTCATAGATAAATTAATATTTAATTTAGCTTCAATAATATCATTGATATGTTTAAAAATAAATATTCAAAAAGTTACAAATAAAGATATAATTAAAATGAAAGACTTCTTAAATATGCGTTTAGAACCACCTTCAAAAAGCAAATCAAAAACAAGATATAGTGGAGGTGTTTTTAATACTGCCGCATTTTACGGTATTCATGAAACAGCATATTCTAAAGATAACTTAGGAACTGATGTTATGTCAGCGGATATTTCAGCAGGTATAGCGAGACCTGCATTAGGATTAGGATGTCATTCATTTTTAGCAAGTGGTGGGAGTGATTGTGGAGATAATATGTCAGGAGGTATTGTAAAGTTTACTGGATGTAATAAAGTTAATAAGGTCGTTAAAAGTTTATTATGCAAAATATTTAAACATTTTAAACTTGAAATTGATAATAAAAGTATAAATAACTTAACTTCAATGTTTAATAAAATATTAGGAGAGTTATTTATGAAATTAAAAAATATTAAAGGAGAATTAAATGAAACTAAAGTAAAAAATATAATATGTAAATATAAGTTTATGCATTCATTAAAAAAATGATATATAAATAAATACACATATATATTTAATAAATGCCGATTATAACATTAGATGGAAATATAGGTTCGTATAAAACAAGTATTCTTAATTATTTTCATAAATTTTACAAAACTGCGATTGATATTGAACCAGTTGATAGTTGGAATGAATATTTAAAAGAAATGTATAATAGCAATAATAGTACTTATAACTTTCAAATTAAGGTTTGGCTTGACAGATGTTGGATACAAGAAAAGTCAAATTCAATTGTATTAATGGAAAGAAGTCCTTATTTTATTAAAAATGTTTTTGTAAAAAAAGCTCATGAAGATAGTACAATAAATGATGATGAATATAAAAGCTTATTACATTTCCATAAAACAACCGATGAATTATGGAAACCAAATGGTATAATATACCTTAGGTCAAATCCTTTAATGTGTATGAAAAGAATTAATAAAAGGTCGAGAGACTCAGAAAAAAATATAAAGTTTGAATATGTTGAAAGGATTCATATACTACATGAAGAAGCATATCAAAAAAGTTTAAATAATAATGAAAATATAATTGTAATTGATATTGAAAATAAAAGTATTTCTGATATATGTAGTGAAATAATATCAAGTGATATTTATTCTTCAACGATTATACAAGTATATAACAATCAGTAAGAATTGCATCTATAAATTGGTGATCTTGTACCAAGAAAACACGAATAATATAATCTTTCATAACCTTGATATTCAATCGTCGGTGAAGAAGTATGAATTAATTTTCTATTATTAAATAGTAATAAATCATTTTTTTGCCATTTAATATTAATAATATTATCTTTTTTTAAAATATATTTAGACATAAGTTCTCTATATAATTCATAACTATCTTCACGAGACAATTTATCAAATTTTGTAAAACGAAATGGTGATAACATCAATGTCTTTCTTTTTTTAGAAGAATCAGAATATACAACAAGAGATTCTCTATTTAGTATACTTGTACCTTTACTATTAATAGTATATACATCTTTTTTTAAAGAGCTAAATCCCGTGTAGTCAAAATAAGAATTCATCATTTCATTATTAGTATTACTATATATAGAATTTAAATCTTTGATAACTTCTTTTAATTTATAATCAATATTGTCATAAGCATCTTCCATACTCGCAAAAAGTGTATCACCACCTTTTGGAGGTGTCTTTATCATATACATACTTGATACAATGGGTGGAGTATGTGTACCATGTCCTACAATATCTTGATGCCATACATATGCGTTTTTAAAAGGTTCGCTATATTTCAATGTAACATCTTTAATACCATGCATTTCTTTAATATAACAATTTCCACGAAGAGCTATTTGAGGAACTGTATCAATACGTGAAAAGTCAAATGGATGAATTATATCATTTGTATGTTTATTGTCAAATGTTTTACAAAAATCATAATATTCAATTGGATTAATCTTTTGATTTTTAAACATTATCAATGGAATAGAATTAAATAATTTAGTAAAGTCTGACTTTTCGATATCAGTCAATTTAGCAATATTAATATTTGAAACAACAGCATAATTTTTTCCAATAGTAGGAAATGTTACTTGATAACAATTAGAATAATTAATAATTGATAGTAATATTACGATGTTAAGCATATTATTGTAATTTATATTATAAATAATATTATCAATTTTTATAAATAATGAAATATTATTTTTGATAAAATTAAAAGTCTCTTAATTTTCCAATGGATTCTATTAGATTTTTATTATTAGTTCCTGTAAAAGATAATATTTCTGTAGTATTTTTTAAAAAGATAAAATGAGGTATTGATTGAATATTATAACTATCACTAATTTCACGTCCTTCCTCTATATCAACTTTTATAAACTTAATATCTTTATTTTCATCTGCAAGAAAAGTGATATAAGGAAATATTTCTTTACATGGTTTGCAAAAGTTTGCTGAGAAAACTATAATAACCATATTATTATTTTTAATTAGACTATCAAAATCTAATAATTTGGTTATAGATAATATATTCATTTCTATATATCTTATAAGCAAATTATTTTATAATTTTTATCGCAAATAAATAATATTAATATATAAAAAATTGATTATAATATATCTATAAAAAGGTTATACACATATATTAGTATAATGCCTCCCAAAACTACAAAAGATAATGTTGAAGATAAATATAAAAAATATGAACTATTAGAACATATTCTTGCATTACCTGATACATATATTGGATCTATTGAACCTCAGAAAATAAATAGTTATATTTTTGACGAAGGTACGAATAAAATGATTGTAGATGAACTGGTTTATATTCCAGGATTGCTTAAAATTTTTGATGAAGTAATTGTTAATGCTATAGATCATTCTATGAGATTGAAGTCTGAGGTTATTAAAGGAAAAGAAGATATTCGTCATGTTAAAAATATAAAAGTTACTATTGATAAGACAACAGGTACTATTACAGTATTTAATGATGGTAATGGTATTGATATTAGAAAACATGGAGCATATGGTGATTTATGGATTCCCGAACTTATATTTGGTGAACTTTTAACATCAACAAATTATGATAAAGGAGAAGAAAAGATTTGGGGTGGTAAAAATGGTTATGGTTCTAAATTAGCAAATATTTTCTCTAAAGAGTTCATAATTGAAACTGTAGATCATTATACAAGTAAGATTTACACGCAAACATTTCGTAACAACATGACAGAAAGAGATGTACCTATTGTTAAAGCATGTTCTAAATTACCCTATACTCAAATTACTTTCACTCCAGATTATGAAAAGTTTGGTATAGATAATATAACTGATGATATATATAAACTATTTCATCGTCGTGTTATTGATGCATGTGCTACAACATTGAAAGAAGTATCTGTATCATTTAATGGAAGTAAACTTACGGTCAAAGACTTTGAAAAATATTGTGAACTTTTCTTGGATAAGAAGACACAACCTCATGTTTATGAAGCATCAGGTGAAAGATGGGAAGTTGTAGCAACTATTTCAAATTCAGGATCATTCGAATATAATTCATTTGTTAATGGTATTAATACTATTAAAGGTGGAAAACATATAGAATATATTACAAACATTATCACTAAAAATCTTGTTGATATGACTTTAGCAAAAAAGAAAAAGAATGTTAAGTCTCAACATATAAAAGACAACTTATTTATATTTGTTAAAGCTCTCATTGTAAATCCAAGTTTTGATTCGCAAAGTAAAGAAACATTAACAACACCTGTTTCTAAGTTTGGATCTAAATGTGAACTTAGTGATAAGTTTTTTGAAAAACTTTTTAAAACAGGTATTGTAGATAAAGCTCTTAGTATTACTGAGTTTTATGATAAGAAAAAACTTGTTAAAACTGATGGAAAAAAGATTTCACGTATCATAGTTCCAAAATTAGATGATGCTAATTTCGCAGGTACAAAAAATAGTGCTGAATGTACTTTAATTTTAACAGAAGGAGATTCAGCAAAAACAATGGCTATTTCAGGATTAAGTGTAATTGGTAGAGATAAATATGGTGTATTTCCTCTACGTGGTAAGATTCTTAATGTAAAAGATGCTACATTACAGAAGATTTCAGATAATAATGAAATTACAGCTATTAAAAAGATTTTAGGTCTAGAACAAAATAAAAAATATACAGATGTTAGTCAATTAAGATATGGGTCAATTATGATTATGACAGATCAAGATCATGATGGTAGTCATATTAAAGGATTGATATTTAATATATTTCAAAGTATGTGGCATGAATTATATGAAATTCCAGGATTTCTAACATCTATGCTTACACCAATTATTAAAGCGTCAAGTGCTAAAAAAGACATTATTGAATTTTATAATATGTCTGATTATGAACGTTGGTGTGAAACAGATATTGCTAAGAAAGGATCTTGGAAAATTAAGTATTATAAAGGGTTGGGTACTTCAAACGACCAAGAAGCTAAAGAATACTTTAAAAATATGAAAAAAGTAACTTATTTATATGATGATAATGCTGACGAGGTTATAGATTTGGCTTTTAATAAAAAAAGGGCTGATGATCGTAAGGTTTGGTTGGCTAATTATAATAAAGATAATGTATTAGATTATAAAAACCTTAATGTTGATTTTAAATCATTTGTCGATAAGGATTTGATACATTTTAGTAATAGAGATTTACAAAGATCTATTAATCATATGTGTGATGGACTTAAAGAAAGTACAAGAAAAATATTATATGCTTGTTTCAAAAGGAAATTATATACTAATGAGATAAAAGTAGCTCAACTTTCAGGATATGTAAGTGAAGTTTCAGCATATCATCACGGTGAAAACTCTTTACAACAAGCGATTGTAGGAATGGCTCAGATATATGTAGGTACAAATAATATTAATCTATTATATCCGAGCGGTCAATTTGGTAGTAGATGTCAAGGAGGACAAGATGCATCTTCAGCAAGATATATCTTCACAGTATTATCAAAATTAACAAAATTGATTTTTAAAGAAGAAGATAATGATATTCTAACATATCAAAAAGATGACGGACAACAAATAGAACCTGAGTATTATATTCCTGTAATTCCTATGGTTTTAGTAAATGGTGGTATTGGTATTGGTACTGGATATTCTACAAATATTCCTCAATATAATCCCACCGAAATTATTGATATTTGTAAAAATATTTGTAATATGGTTAAAATATCTAATACGGAAGTAAAAACAAAAGAAGATTTGAATAGTATATATGATACTATTCAATTATTAGATATTACAGACCTTGTTCCTCATTATCTTGGATTTAAAGGAACTATTGTAAAAGCAGAAAAAAACTCATATATTAGTACAGGAGTTTATAAATGGATTAATGATGAAACATTAGAAATTACAGAATTACCAATTGGAACTTGGACTGAAGATTACAAAGACTTTCTTGAAAATATGATTACTAATGGATTGAATAATCTAAAATATATCGAAAATCATTATACTTCAATGAATGTTAAATTTGTATTACATTTTAACACAAGTGTTCGCAATACACTTGATGATAAGTTTGATACGTTATTTAAGATGAATTCTAGTAAAAATCTTAGTATTAATAATATTCATTTATTTAATAAAAATGGTGCTATTGAAAGATATGAATCTACTACAGAAATAATTAAAGAATGGTCTGAGACACGTATTCTTAAATATTATGAAAGAAAAATGTTTCAAATTAAAGCTTTAGAAAAAGAAGCTAAAATATTGAGTAATAAAATGAGATTTATTTTAGATATTATTGCTGGTAAAATATTAATTATGAATAAAAAGTTGAGTGATATTACTATTCGTTTGATAGAACTAAAATATCCACCTGTTGATACTAATGATAGTGAAGATAATGAAGATGTAGATGTAAAGAATTCACAATATAATTATCTTCTTAAAATGCCTATATCTCAATTAACATATGATAGAAAGATTATTCTTGAAAAAGAGTTTGAAGTCATAGACAATAAAATTAAAACTTTGCAAAAAACAAACATTGAGACATTGTGGTTAGAAGATCTTAATGAATTAGAAAAAGGATGGATTATGCATCGTGACAATACTATCAAAGATTATGAAAATGATTTAAAAGGTATCGTAGAACCTAAAGTTGTTAAAAAGAAGGTGAAAAAATAATAATATAATAGTTATTTATACTTTTAATCAAATATTTAATCTTTCCATTTCAATACTATCTCTTTTTTTTTTAATATATTTAATACCTTGTTCTTCTTTTTCAGCATAACGAGAAATAGATATAACTTTTTTTTTTTCAATATATTTAATACCATTATCTTCTTCTTCTGTATCACGTGTTACATATATTGAAGTATTTAATATATTTTTAATAGATTTATCTTCTCTTTCTATATCATTATTTCTTTTATTTGTAATATATTTAATACCTTGTTCATCTTTTTCTGAATCACGAATAATAGATGTTAATTTTTTTGGTACTATAAGGGATTTAGATGTTATTTTTTTATTATTATTATTTATATAATCTGACTGTTGTTTAATAGGAAATAAAAAACGTTTAATATAATTATCTATTTTTTTATCAACATGTTCCATTATAATATATATGTGTATATATATGTTATATAATATACAATGAATATATTTTGAGTACATAATTAATTTTATAGAAAAGTTTTAAAAGTTTTAAGAAAATTAGGAAAATAAAAAGATTATGTACTCTTTTCCTTAAGTAGCATAATATACTAAGTAATTACAATTTATTATTAAAAATTATAAGAGAATATATTTTGAGTACATAATTAATTATTTAGAAAAGTTTTAGATATTTTAATAAATTTAAGAAATAAAAAAGATTATGTACTCATTTTCCTTAAGTAGTATAATATACTAAGTTATTCACATTGTTTTTTTAATAAGTTATATATAATATATTTTGAGTACATAATTTTATTTTTTAGAAAGATTTAAAAAGTTTTAAGAATATTAAGAAATTTAAAAGATTATGTACTCATTTTCCTTAAGTAGCAGAATATACTTAGAGATTGATAAAGAATATTCTATTTTATAAGTAAATATATTTTGAGTACATAATTAATTTTATAGAAAAGATTTAGAGATTTTAAGAAATTTAAGAAAATAAAAAGATTATGTACTCGTTTTTCCTTAAGTAGCATAATATACTAAGTTATTCACATAGAATATTCTTTTTTATAAGTAAATATATTTTGAGTACATAATTAATTATTTATAAAAGTTTTAGAGGTTTTAACAAATTTAAGAAAATAAAAAGATTATGTACTCATTTTCCTTAAGTAGTATAATATATCAAGTTATTCATATAGAATATTCTTTTTAATAAATGAATATATTTTGAGTACATAATTATTTATTTATAAAGTTTTAGAAGTTTTTAAGAATATTAATAAAAAGATTATGTACTCATTTTCCTTAAGTAGTATAATATACTAAGTTATAACTTAATATATTTTAATATATGTTTTATTTTTGAAAAGATATAATATATTCAATTATACATGGATTATAAAGTATAATTAACTATTTAGTAAAAGTATATATAATGATTAAATATACATGTGATAAATATATAAATATTAAAATACATTGTCAATATAATATTGAAGAAGTTGTTAAAAACATTCTTATAAATGAAAAAAAAGATTTTGAATAATACTGAAAATGTAAATACTATGGAAACATTTGAAAATATACAAGAACATAAAATTACTAATAATGTAACATTATATATTTATGATGCTAATAATATTAGTACTAAATTAAAGAATATAGACTTTATTTATATAGATCCACCATATGATACTAATAGAGACTTTACACTTGATAGTAAAAGTGATAAAATCGGTTTTACTGATAAATGGAGTTTAAATGATTATGAATCATGGTTATCTCAATTGGTGATTAATCTTAAAAAAACATTATCTATCAAAGGGACATTAGTTATTCATATATCTTCAGAAAATAGTTTTGTAATAGAGAAAATTCTTAGAAATAATTTTAAGAATATTGAAAAGATATATTGGAAAAGATGTCATGGAAAGAATAGTGTAAAAAATAAGTTTGATGCAATAATCGATATATTATTTGTAGCATACGAAAAACAACGAATTTTTAATGAAGCTCGTATTCAAATTGAAGAAGATACAGTATGGGCTTTTAAAAATAAAGATGAAGTCGGTAATTATAGTCTTGGAGCACTAAAACATGATAGAACACGAAAAGGATATATTTATACTATTGTCAATAATAATATAGAATATAAAAATGAATATGGGTGGAAACAATCAAAAGAAGTAGTTGAAAAAATGATATTAGAAAATAAGATTCACTTTGTTCCAAAATCTAAAAATATGTATATTAAAATATATAAACACGAACATAAAGGGAAACCATTATCTAATTTATGGGATGATATACATTCAATAACAAGAACTAATAAAGATCCCAGATTATATCCAACACAAAAACCACAAAAATTATTAGAAAGATTAATTAATATATTTACAAATCCAGATAGTATAATATTAGATCCAGTATGTGGTTCAGGAACAACTGGATTTGTTGCTGATAAATTAAATAAAAAATGTATATTAATTGATATAAACGAAGAAGTTTTACCTATAATTAACAAAAGATTTCAAGATAAAATATATAATATATAATTTTTATAGTTTCAATATTTCTTTACAATATATTTTAAATTTTTTAACACATCTTTTTACATCCAAACGACGATTATTAATATAATATACTCATTTAAATAACATAATATACGAAGATATAACATAGAATATTTATAATTGTTATAAGTGAATATATTTTGAGTACATAATTTTTTTTTAGAAAAGTTTTAGAAGTTTTAAGAAATTTAAGAAAATAAAAAGATTATGTACTCATTTCCCTTAAGTAGCAGAATATACAAAGTGATTACTATATATTTCAATAAGTTATAAGAGAATATAAAACGAGTACATAATTTATTTTTTAGAAAGATTTAAAAAGTTTTAAGAAATTTAAGAAAATAAAAAGATTATGTACTCGTTTCCTTAAGTAGCATAATATACAAAGTGAATCACAATTTATTTTTAATAAGTTATAAGTGAATATATTTTGAGTACATAATTAATTATTTATAAAGATTTAATAAGTTTTAAGAAATTTAAGAAAATAAAAAGATTATGTACTCGTTTCCTTAAGTAGCATAATATACAAAGTGAATCACAATTTATTTTTAATAAGTTATAAGTGAATATATTTTGAGTACATAATTAA
>Ga0335398_10006792_pt1 | contig 14287 bp, 16 predicted proteins | sample BON03_FD_205742 | JGI IMG/M metagenome (GOLD analysis project Ga0335398, IMG submission 205742) | Freshwater microbial communities from Lake Bonney liftoff mats and glacier meltwater in Antarctica - BON-03 (spades assembly) (version 2) | ecosystem: Environmental > Aquatic > Freshwater > Ice >... | reverse complement strand
GCTTATTCATAAATACTTCAAATGTCTAGCTGCTAGGCATTTTTAATGCTCAAAATGAAGGCATTTATTACTGTTAGAAAAAATTTGTTATGCACCCCATTGAAAGTTCGGCGTTCGATGTTCGACGTTCAAACCGCCCTTTCAAAACCGCTCTACAAGGTACCTTGACAAGACCTAAGTGCCCTCTACTCTGCCGAATTCACTTTTAAACCCAGTAACACTTTAAAAGCGGGCCTAGCCTGCTTTTTTTATTTTTAGCACCCAATGAGCCACGAGATACTATCAGTTTTAGAATACATGGAAAAAGAGAAGGGGATCAGTCGTCCAGACATGATCGAGGCCATCTCCAGTGCCATCGCGGGCGCTGCCCAGAAGGGCATCAGCGCTGGTCAGGAAATCCGTGTTGTTATTAACCCCAAGACCGGTGCCCTTAAGGCATGGAGTGTTTTGCAGGTTGTTGATTCCGTGAGTGATGCCGATGTCGAGATCCACGTTGAAAAGGCGCGTCAAATCAAGCCTGACGCACAGGTCGGTGAAACCATTGAAAAGGAAGTCGATCCCGCGTATCTCGGTCGTATCGCGGCGCAAACGGCGCGCCAGGCGATCATGCAACGCATTCGTCAGTTCGAGAAGGATCGTATCTATGATGATTATAAGGACACCGTCGGCGACATTGTGACTGGCATCGTTCGCCGCCGTGAACGTGGCGATTTGATCATCGATCTAGGTAAGGCGGAGGCCATCCTTCCGCCACGCGAGCGCGTTCCCGGCGAAGATTACGCCCCCGGCGAGAGCATTCGCTGCCTCCTGCTGAAGATCGAGCAGACCAACCGCGGTCCTGACATTATCCTTTCCCGCTCGAACCTCAATTTTGTGCGCCGTCTCTTCGAGCTCGAAGTGACTGAAATCGCCGACGGCACCGTTTCCATCGAAGCAATGGCGCGTGAACCAGGCTATCGCACGAAGATCGCCGTCAACAGCAACGACCCCAAGGTCGACCCCGTGGGTGCCTGTGTGGGTGCCCGTGGTGCCCGTGTCAAAACCATCGTTCGCGAACTCGGCGGTGAGAAGATTGACATCATCCGCTACTATACGGATCCCCTTCAGCTTCTTGAAGAAGCCCTCAAGCCTGCAGTACCTAAGAACATCAAGGTCAACGAGACCGACCGCCGCATTCACTTCGAAGTGGCGGAAGACGATCTCTCGATCGCGATCGGTCGCCGTGGCTTTAACGCTAAACTTACTTCCCGCCTCCTTGGCTGGAAGCTCGATATTGCTAAGGAAGAGAAAGAAGCCGTCGGCTTCGATGAAAAGGTCGCCAAAGCGGTTGAAGGTCTCAACGCCATCGACGGACTCGATCCTAAAGTGGCCTCTCGCTTGGTCGCTGTCGGTTTCGCCAGCCCCGAAGTGTTCGAAGGCGTCACCGCCGACGATCTCGTGGATGCTGGCTTCACCGCCGCCGAAGCCGCCGATGTGATTTCTAAGGTCGAAGCCTTTTTCCAGCAAAACGGTTAATCGCTCGCGCTGCCGTTCCACCCGCAACAACCAGACTTAAAGATAGATCTCATATATGAGTGTTCGTATACACCAACTTTCCAAAGACGTAGGAATGGAGAACAAGGAGCTCATCGAGCTTCTGAAAAGTCGTGGCCACGAGGTGAAGAGCGCTTCCAGCACGATCGACAACATCTCTGCCGACGCCCTCCGCGAAGAATTCGCCGCCCAAGCCCCCAAGCCTGAGGCCGAAGAAGTCGTCGCTGAAGAGCCCGAAGCACCTACTGCTGCACCTACTGCTGCACCTACTGCACCCGCTGCACCGAAGCTGCCTGCGGGTGTCTTCGTCAAATCCGCTGCCGACATCGAGCGCGAGCACCAAGAGAAGGCCGCCGCCCTAGAAGCTGAAAAAGCCGCCAAGGCACCCAAGCCTGTCGCGCCCGTTGAGCCTGCGAAACCAGCGCCAGCGCCAGCTGCACCCAAACCTTCGACGCCACCGCCTGCGCCTAAACCGCCCACACCGGCTGGCCCACCAAAACCACCCGCAGGGGGCCCCCCAAAGCCACCAACGGCTCCGTTTGCGTCGACACCACCCGCTGCGTCGATTCCACCCGCTGCGTCGATTCCACCCGCTGCGGCGATTCCGCCTGCTGCATCGATTCCGCCTGCTGCATCGATTCCAACCTCGGCAACTGTCCCCACTCCGGCACAGGCCACACCGCCAGCCGCTACACCAACACCAGTTGCTGCGACTCCGCCGCCGGCCACACCAGCGGGGCCACCCAAACCACCTTCACCAGCGGGGCCACCCAAGCCGCCCGCGGCAGTCAAGCCCGCTGAAACCGATGAAGCACCTGCATCTGACGCCGAACTCGCCGATGGTGAGACAGCCGAAGCGCCCGCGGTGGAGCTGAAGAAGATCCACGTCAAGCCTCCCATTGTCGTGCGCGATTTTGCCGGTGAAATTGGCCTCAAACCTTTCAAACTCATCTCCGAGCTAATGGAGTTGGGCATTTTCGCTTCGATGAATCAAACCATCGAAGAGAACGTTGCCATCCAAATCGCGACCCGTCACGGTTGTGAACTAGAGATCCATCACCGCGGTGAGCAAAACGAGCAAGGCGGCCAGGCGAAGCCTAAGGTCGAAAAGCCAGACGACGACGATCCTAAGTTCCTCAAGCCGCGTCCTCCGGTCGTTTGTATTCTCGGTCACGTTGACCACGGCAAGACTACGCTGCTCGACACCATCCGCAAGGCCAACGTCGTTGGCGGCGAAGCGGGCGGGATCACCCAGCACATCGGTGCGTATCAGATCGAGCACAAGGACCACAAGATTACGTTTATCGACACTCCCGGTCACGCCGCCTTCTCTATGATGCGTGAGCGTGGTGCCAACGTTACCGACGTCTCGATCCTCGTGATCGCGGCTGACGACGCGTTCAAACCACAGACCGACGAAGCACTTAAATTCGCCAGAGAGGCCAACAACGCCATCATCGTCGCGATCAATAAGATCGACGTAAAGGGGGCTAATATTGACCGCGTCAAGCAGCAGATGCAGGAAAAGGGGATCGCACCCGAAGACTGGGGGGGCGAAACCATCGCCGTCGAAGTTTCTGCTCTCAAGGGCACGAACATTGATGACCTGCTCGACATGATTCTCCTGCAAGTCGAGGTTCTCGAGCTAAAGGCTAATCCGAGCTGTCCGGCTTCCGGCACCATCATCGAATCTCAAATCGAGCAAGGACGCGGCGCGACCGCGACCGTCATCGTCGAGCGCGGCACCCTGCAGAAGGGCGACGCACTCCTCTGTGGTGAGGTTTACTGTAAGGTCAAAACTATGACCGATGCCGACGGCAACGTGCTCAAGTCTGCACCGCCCGCCACACCTGTGAAGATCACTGGCTGGTCGGATGTACCCGCTTCCGGCACTAAGTTTAACACTGAGAAAAACGAGAAGATCGCTAAGCGCAATGCCGAGGAGAATATGCAAGTGCGTAAACTTCACGATGCGGCCAGAGCCCAGCAGAAAAGCACGGAAGGTGGTGCTGCCACAATCGAAGACCTTTTCGCAGCCATCGAAAACCAGCAGAAGAAGTGCCTGCGCGTCATCGTTAAGTCCGATGTGCATGGCTCGACCGAAGCACTGGTCCATGCGCTTCAGGCCATCGAGAGTGACAAGGTCGATCTCTCCGTGATCAGCAAAGGCGTTGGCCATATTACCAAAAACGACGTCACCCTCGCTAGCGCGGGTGGTGCTATGATTGTTGGTTTCAATGTCAAACTCGACAACGGCGTGCAGAGCCTCGCCAAGCATCACGACATTCGCATCATCCAGCACGCGATCATTTACGAACTCATCGACCAAGTCGTAGATGGTATGGCCGATCTCCTCGACCCCGAATACACTGAAAAGAAGACCGGCGCTGCCGAGGTTCGCCAAGTGTTCTCCGTTGGCAAGACGCGCAACGTGGCCGGTTGTATGGTCACCGAAGGTACGATCAAGCGTAACGGTATCGCTCGTCTCGTCCGTAACGGCGAAACCATCCACGAAAGCAAGATCGACACTCTCAAGCGCTTCAAGGACGACGTTAAGGAAGTCCGCGCAGGCTACGAATGTGGTATCAACGTGGCCGGCTATGACGACTATCAAGAGGGCGACACCATCGAGTGTTTCGCCGTCGAAGAACAGCGTCCTTCTTTGTAATCGGTCGATGTCACAACGCATCACACGTATCAACGCACTGCTTCGCCGCGAAGTTAGCGAGCAAATGCGCCGCTACTATCGCGCCGATACCGCCGCGATCACGATCAGCGAAGTCGATTGCTCCGCTGATCTGCGTAATGCCCGCATCTACTACTCCGTCCTTGGGGACGATGCCGAGATCGTTGCAACCAAGAAGCTCTTTCGCAAAATCGGCAAAGATATCCGCCAGCGCGTAAGCAGGGAGATCACACTCAAATACTTTCCGACCTTTTATTTTGCCTACGATCCTTCGCTGGAACGTGGTGCCGAGATCAATGAAATCCTTGACCAACTCGACCAAGACGAAAATGACGGATAATCAATTCTACCCAGAGGACAGCGCTCGCTTTGCCGCAGCCATCGAAAAACTTAAATGCCAAAAAGTCGCCGTGCTTGGCCACCAGCGCCCTGACGGTGACTGCATTGGTTCGACTGTTGCGGTTGTTCGCGTATTGAAGAGTCTAGGTATCGAGGCGATCGGCCTCAACCGCGACGCCACGCCCGCCACACTCGAAGCCTTTGTCGGCGACACGCCGATGGCACTGGCCGAAGACTTTACACCCGATGCCCATATCGCTGTCACTGTCGATTGCGCCGACTTCAAGCGCGTAGGTGATCGCCTCAACGAGCTTTTCCCTGAGGTCGCACTCAACGTCGATCACCACATTTCCAATAAGCTCTATGGCGACGAGAACCTCGTCATCGCCACCGCGTGTGCCACCGCCGAGATTCTTGCCGGCTTCTACTTGGACAATGGCTACGAGATCGATGCCATCACCGCGCAAGCGCTCTACGTCGGCATCGCTACCGATACCGGGCAATTTCGCTTCCCCTCGACCACTCCGGACACTTTTGAGATCGCCCGCCGCCTCTGCGAGTGTGGCGCGAACCCTTCTGCTGCCGCCCATGAACTCTATGAGCGCGAGAGCTTTGCCAAAATCAAGCTGCTGCAGAGCTTCCTCGATTCCCTCACCATGGAGTTTGAGAACCGCGTCTGCGTCGGCCTCATCGAAGATGGTGTTTACGACGCGACCGGAGCCACCATCGACGACTCTGAAGGACTGGTTGATTACGCCCGCTCAATCGACGGTGTCGAGATTGGCGTGCTGATCGAAGACCGCGCGGGTGCGCTCAAAGGCAGCCTGCGCGCTAAAGACCCGAAGTATCGTGTCGATCAGCTCGCTAAGCAATTCGGCGGGGGCGGTCACGCCTGCGCCGCTGGTCTCAATGTGGAGGACAGCTCGATTAAGGAATTTTATCCGCAACTAATGGCCGCTATCGGCGAGCATCTGAAAAGTCTGCAGCATTGAGCCTTGAGGAATTTTCGGGACTAATTAGATCTGAGATATCTGATGCTGGTGAGCTATCTAGTCTCGAGGAAATGATAGATGACGCAAACGCAGGATCTTTTGCAAAACGATTAATTACTGGGCAGGCCGCAGAAAAATATTTCGAGAGCAGGTTCGCATTAGTTAAGCCATTTCAGAATTGCCAAATAATCAATACGACTGCCCTTGGTTGTGGTTTTGATTACAGGTTAGTAAACGCTGAAAAACCTTTTCATACACTATTCCAAGATCCTGTTAACTGTGATTTAGTTTTTGAAGAACGGAAACAAACCGTAGTTCAAACCTCTTGGTCAACAGCAATCAATTAATCACGTATTAAAAATGATAGAAAAAAACAAGAGAATATACAATCAATCATTCTAGATGCATTGTCCATGCTTGATAAAAAAGGCACAAATCAGGATGTAACGAAAGCGATGACTATCGTTCTGGAAGCCTTCCAACAACAGTCTTCTGATTGTAGGATTACTTCTGCAGACCTATATCAATTCGCGATTGATAGACAGAAGGCGCTTAGTGCGCTACGCTAACATATTACAACCTGAGCGATATACCAAATGAATTGACAAGACGTAGTCATTTTCTAAAACATACGTCATGCAGACAAAGTTAACACTGCGGGTGGAGGAAGCTCTTGTCCGAAAGGCGAAGTTACTCGCGAAAAAACGTGGCACTTCGGTTTCCCGTATCTTCGGCGACTACATCACTGAGCAAGCGCATGAATTACCCGATGAAGATCTACCACAGGTGACAGCCTCCATGCTGGGAGCCCTCCGCAAGGAAGGGGCTACAGTCAGTGAGGCAGACTACCAGGAGCACCTCGAAGCCCGCTATCTATGAAAGTGATGCTCGATACCAACGTCATACTCGATGTTTGGCTAGCTCGTGAGCCTTTTTGGCCGGACTCGGCACAACTGCTGGCGCGCGTAGAAAGCGGTGAGCTCGAAGGGTGGATTTGCCCGACGACCGTGACGACACTCCATTACCTCGCTAAAAAAGTGCTCGGTGAAGTGAAAGCTCGTCACCTGATCGAGAGTCTCCTCACGCTTTGCCAGGTAGGTCACATGTCTGCGCACACTTTTACTTCTGCCCTTGCCAGCAAGCTTACTGACTTCGAGGATGCCGTCATCGAAGCCGTATCGCTCGATGACCGTATGGATTATATTGCGACACGAAATATCAAGGATTTCGTCCAGTCAAAAGTCCCTGCCAAAGAACCCGCACATATTTAATATAATACAATCATGACTCAACACATCCACGACGCGCCGGAAGGCATCCTCTTAGTCGATAAACCGCAAGGTATCACCTCGCACGATGTGGTGGCGAAGATGCGCCGCGTCTTTCACATGAAAAAAGTGGGCCACGCCGGCACGCTCGATCCTATGGCGACGGGGATGCTTCTCATTCTCATCGGCAAGGCCACCAAGGCTTCGCAATACCTGATGAGCATGGACAAGGAATATGCCGGTCGAGTCAAATTCGGGGTCGTCACTGACTCGCAGGATGCCGACGGCGAGATCACCGAAGAGCGCCCTGTGCCCGAGCTGACCGAAGCGCAAGTGCTGGCCGAGATGAAGACCTTCATGGGCGACCAATACCAGACGCCCCCCATGTTTTCGGCCAAGAAGATTAACGGGCAGAAGCTCTACAAACTCGCCCGCCAAGGGATCACAGTTGAGCGCGAGCCACGCGTTATCCATATCAGCCGCTTCGACATTACGAAGTTTGAGTTGCCTGAGGTCTCTTTCATCGTTGGCACGAGTAAAGGCGCCTATGTCCGTACCATCGCGCACGATCTGGGCGAACGCTTCGGCTGCGGCGGCCACTTGAATGAACTTCGCCGCACTGCAGTCGGCCAGTTCCGGATCGAGAAAGCCTCCACCATCGAGGAGTTAGAGAATATGTCGCCGTCCACTCTACGCAAACAATTGATACCCGTGGTTCAGGCAGTGCCTACACACGCGCTTTAAGGTTGGAGTCCCGCCTTTAGGCGGTTTTATCAACTGGTATCAGACCGCCTAAAGGCGGAACTCCAACCCGATCCAACGCTCCCGATGAACTTCCCCGCCAGTGTCGACAACTTCGAGGCCCTTTCCGAGCTGAAGGGTGATTTGCATCTGGCCATCGGGGTCTTCGACAGCGTCCACCTCGGGCATAAAGCTGTGATCGAATCGGCGGTTTTTTCCGCGCGTCGCTCCGTCACTTCGACAAGCTCAGGCCAGGGCGGCATCTGCGGGGTGCTGACTTTTGATCCGCACCCGAGTCGCCTTTTCCGCCCAGAAGAACCGACACGTTTGATCATGCCAATTGCGACCAAGATTGCGATGCTGCACGAAGTTGGCGTGGATTGCGTAATCTGCAAACACTTCGACCGCGCGTTTGCATCCATTCCAGCGGATCAGTTTCTGAGACAGTTGAAGAATGCCTTGCCAGCGCTGAAATCTATCTACGTCGGTGAAAATTTTCGCTTCGGCCAAAAGCGCGCCGGCGATGTCGCTACCTTGATCGAGTCCGGACGTCAACTCGGGCTGGGTGTTTTTAGTGCAGAGCGGATTAAGCATAATGGCGAACCGATCAGCAGCACACGCATTCGCAAAGAACTGGAAGCGGGCGATATCGTTGCCGTCAATGATCTACTCGGCTACAACTACACCGCGACTGGCGAGATTGTGAGTGGTGCTCAACTGGGTCGCACGATCGGCTTCCCTACATTGAATCTCCCGTGGCAGCCCGAATGTTTGCCACGCTTCGGGGTTTACTACGTACATTTCCGAAAAAGCGGCTCTAAAGACTGGTGCGCCGGAGTGGCCAACTACGGCGTCAAGCCCACCGTCGCTGACGCTGATCAAGTCCCCGCACTCGAAGTGCATGGATTGGAAACAACGGTGCTGACCGCAGGCGACGCCATTGAGGTCGAATGGTTGCAATTTATCCGGAGCGAGCAGAAATTTTCGGGCGTCGACGAACTCAAAGTGCAGATCGCGAAAGACTGCGAAACGGCAAAGGAGCTGGCGAAATGATCGTGTCTCCAACCGTGGCGTGTCCGCTTGCGGACGCCTGCGTCGGAGTCAGCCCACCCGCGAAGCATCCAGTCCAACACAGGCGTCCGCAAGCGGACACGCCACACTATTCATCGCGGATATCGACTCATAACAATATTATACCATGTCTGATCGAATCATAGAATTTACGGTACCTGCGGGCGCTAAAGCGGGACGCGCAGATAAGATCTTCGCTTCCGAGTTTGACGACATCAGCCGTGCGCGTTTGCAAAAAGCATTCGATGCCGGACAGGTCAGCTTCGATGGCGTTACCATCGACAAGCGATTTAAAGTGAATCGCCCTGGCTTGCTGCGCGCCGTGCTCGAAGAGCCCACTTTTGAGGCTGCGCCAATTGCGGTCGATCTACCGCTCGACATTATCTACGAAGACGAGTCGATTCTCGTCGTCAATAAAGCACCTGGCATGATCACCCACCCTGGCAACGGCACGGGGGACAACACTTTAGTCCACGCATTGCTCCACCACTGTGGCGAGAATCTGAGCACCATCGGCGCGCCCGATCGTCCCGGCATTGTGCATCGATTGGACAAAGGAACGAGCGGTCTCATTATCATCGCGAAAAACGACACCGCGCACCATAAGCTGGCGGCAGCCTTCAGTGAGCGGCAGACCTATAAGCGCTACACGGCATTAGTTTTTGGAATTCCCAAAGTTAGTCGCGGCACAATCAAGGAGCCCATCGGACGCCACCCTGTGATGCGCACCCGCATGGCAGTGGTGCACAGCGGCAAGCCCGCACATACCGACTGGAAGGTTGAAGCGCGCTACGGGCAGAAGGCGGCACGCATAAGCTGTGTGATCCACACCGGGCGCACCCACCAGATACGTGTCCACATGAGCGAGATTCGCTTTCCTTTACTGGGGGATACCACCTACGGCTACAAGCCTGGTCGCTTGAAAGATATTACAGTCCCCCGCGTCATGTTGCACTCGACGGAGCTACGAATCCAGCACCCCGAGCGCGACGAACTGATGACCTTCGAAGCGCCCGTGCCGAAGGATTTTGAGGATTTGATTGAGCAACTTTCGTAGAAGCGACACTCTTGTCGCTTTGTTGGCGCAACGATGCTTGTGGGGAAGTCTGAATTTCTTAAGCACCTAATAGTTCTGCAAATACTAACCAAAATGGAACCCCAGTAAAGTGACAGGATTCTCGTTGTCGACGACAAGCCCGTCTTGACCTCATCATTTTACCTTCTAAGCTAACTATCATATGAAAATTCTAGTAGCTGAAGATGACATGATCTCACGCAAATTGCTGACGACGACGCTCAAGCAATTCGGCCACGAAGTGAAGGCCTTTGATAATGGGGCCGATGCATGGGCTTATTTTGACGCTACGCCCGTCCGCGTGATCGTCAGCGACTGGCTGATGCCGGATTTGGACGGTTTGGACTTTTGCCGTAAAGTGCGCAAACGTCTGGCCACGGAATACACCTACTTCATTTTACTCACCGCCAACGTGCAGGGTAAAGACACCTACATGGAGGCGATGAATGCGGGGATCGACGACTTCCTCGCCAAGCCCCTCGACCGCGATCAGATTTGGATGCGCCTCAAAGTCGCCGAGCGTATCTTGAAATACGCCACTACGATTCAGACCTTGGAGAGCATGCTCCCGATCTGTTCCTACTGCAAAAAGGTGCGCGACGATAATAATTACTGGCAACAGGTGGAAACTTATCTCTCCAACCGCACCGGCACGAGCTTTAGCCATAGCGTGTGCCCGACCTGCTACGCAACTAAGGTGCAGCCGCAGATCGATCAGCTTCGGAAGCGCTAATTCTGGAAGATTCCCAGGACGGCGATGCTTTCGATGACGAGCCAGCCGATGAGTAGCACCAGCAAGAGGGTGATGACGATCGCGAGGCCTTTCCGTCGTTTACGGGGTAGGTCAAAGCGGTCGAAGGTGCGCCCGCGCACGGAGGCTTGCGACATGTAGCTACCTAAGTTGACACGACCGTTCGAGTAGCCGTTGCGATCCAACGGCACCTGATAGGATCCGGCTTTTTGAGCGCGCCGGTAGCGCCAACGGTAGAGAGTGCGGAGCATTGGTCTCGATGAAGACAAAGAGTTGTCAAACGAAGTTCAGGCATTCAGATTCACCTCTCGCGACATATTTTCAATCGTTAATGAGCGTAAATCTACGTTAATTATTCACAAACAAAACCTTTATGAATTGTTGTATCTTAGGAGCGGGTGCTTGGGGCACCGCAATGGCGCTGCATCTTGATCGTTGTGGCCATTCGGTGACACTCGTGCCACGCCGTATCGAGCACGCACTCGATATCGCCTCGTCGCGCGAAAATCGCGACTACTTGCCTGGCTATAAGCTACCGCATACCATCCAGATTGGTTGCGAGGTGGGTCCTGTATTGATGGAGGCGGAAGTGGTTTTTCTGGCTTGCCCGTCGCAGGCGCTGCGTTCGCTCTGCGAGTCGATCAAGCCGCACCTAGCAGCTGCTTGGCAGCTTAAGCTCTGCCTGATCATGTGCAAGGGCCTAGAGCTGGAGACATTTAAGACGCCCGCCGAGATCGTGGGCGAAGCCTTGCCAGGTATCGCTTGCGGCGTGCTTTCTGGCCCCACCTTTGCGGGCGAAGTGGCCGAGGGCAAACCGACTGCTGTCGTGCTGGCTGTGGGCAGCGATTGTGAAGCACCCGAGCGCTATCAGACTGCTTTTAGTAATGCGGGGCTGCGCGCCTACCTCTCGGACGATGTGCGCGGCACCGAGCTCGGCGGCACCTTGAAAAATGTCTACGCCATCGGCTCTGGCCTCTGCGACGGATTGAAGATGGGGGATAATGCGAAGGCCGCTTTGCTCACGCGTAGTCTAGCCGAGATGGTGCGCCTCGGCGTGCAATTGGGCGGGCAAAAAGCAACTTACTTCGGCCTCAGCGGCTTTGGTGATCTCGTAGCGACCTGCTCAGGTGAGTGGAGTCGCAACCGCACCTTCGGCCAGCGGGTCGGCGAGGGGGAAACGCCACAAGCGATCGTCGAAAGTCAAAAATCGGTGGTCGAAGGCTACCGTGCGACCAAGTGTCTTCAGCAAATCTGCGCCGAGAATAAAGTAGATGCCCCCATTCTCGGCGTCATTTATTCCATTCTCTACGACGGCCTTGGACCGTTGACTGCGATGCAGCAGTTGATGACACGCGACCTGAAAGCAGAATAAAAACACAAAAAAATGCCAAAATCAATTTGCAAAGTAAAAACCTCCACGATTCACGGACGCGGCCTCTATGCCACCACGGGCATTGAAAAGGAGACTAATATCATCCAATACGTGGGTGAGAAAATTACCAAGAAGGAATCGACGAAGCGTGCCTTAGAGTGGGAAGAGCAAGCCCGTGAAACCGGCGAAGGCTTGGTTTATATCTTCGAGCTCGATGATAAATACGACATCGATGGACGCCTAGGCGATAATCCGGCTCGCTATATGAACCACTCCTGCGATGGGAATTGCGAAGCGATCAATTTTGATGGGGAGATTTGGATCGTTGCCCTCAAAGATATCAAGAAGGGCGAAGAGCTCGTCTATGATTACGGCTACGATATGGAGCACTTCCTAGATCACCCCTGCAAGTGTGGCTCGAAGAATTGTATCGGCTACATCGTACGCGAGGATCAACGCGCGAAGGTAAAAAAGCTGGTGAAAGGCAAAAAGAGGAAGAAGAGTGGCAAGAAGAAGTCAAAGTAGAGTGAATTGTGGCGTGTCCGCTTGCGGACGCCTATACGGAGATCCGCGATCCCAGACCTTAGTGCTCTAGCTCGTAAGTCAGTGTCTTGCCTGCGTGTTGGATGGTGACGTGGTTCGCGCCGTCTGCGCGCTCGCTGGCTTCGGTGTGGCCGATGATTTGCGCGGGGATGCCGAAGGACTCGCTCTGGGCAATGATCGCTTCGGCGGCGGCAGGATCGCAGAAGATCTCCATGCGGTGGCCCATGTTATAGACGCGGAACATCTCTTCGTCGCTGGTGCCGCTGGCCTTTTGGATGGCTTTGAATATCGGAGGGATGGGCAGGAAGTTGTCCTTGATGTGGTGCACGCCTGTGCCGAAGCGAATGCACTTGGTCTGGCCGCCGCCGGAGCAGTGCACCATGCCGTAAATGCTGTCACGGTTTTCGGTGAGCAGCTTTTTGATCACAGGCGCGTAGGTGCGGGTGGGGCTGAGTAGGGCATCGCCGACTGTCATTTCGGAGTCGGGCAGCGGATCGCTCATTTTGTAGGGACCGCAGTAAAGGTATTGCTTGTCGGTGGTGAGATCGACCGTTTCGGGGTATTTATCGAGATAGTAGGGGCTGAGCAAATCGTGGCGGGCGCTGGTCAGGCCGTTGCTGCCGATGCCGGAGTTTTCAAAGGTCTCGTAGTTCGCCTGTCCAGAGGAGGCGAGGCCGACGATCATGAGGCCGGGTTTGATCTTGGCATTGTCGATCACATCTGCGCGATCCATCACCACGACGGCGCAGGAATCGACGGTTACAGTGCCAGTGAGATCGCCGACATCGGCCGTTTCGCCGCCGCCGCTGTGCACCCCGACTCCGTAGTCGCGCAGGGTGCCTAGAAAGTCTTCTGTGCCGGAAATGAGTTGGCCGAGCGCTTCGCCAGGGATGGCGCGGGCGTTGCGGTTGACAGTGCTAGAAATGAGAATGCCGTTGATCGCACCGACACAGAGCAGGTCGTCGATATTCATGACGAGGCTGTCCTGGGCGGTCTTGCGGAAGCCGGTGGGATCGCCGGTCTCGCGGTAGTGCAGGTAAGCGAGGGTGCTCTTGGTGCCGGAGCCGTCGGAGTGGATGATGTTACACTTATCCGGGCTGCCAGTTAGGATGTCGGCACCGATCTTACAGAAAGCACCGGGAAAGACGCCGCGGTCGAGGTGGTCGACCACTGCGTGGACTTCGGACTTAGAGGAGGAGACGCCGCGTTGGGCGTAGCGATCAGATGATGTGCTCATGGGAATATGTGTTTAACTGTTCAAATTACAGTCTGCCTAAGCGGTTGCAATGCGGCGATTCGTTTCATGATCCGGCGAGAGGCTTCGAGGTAGCGTTCGGGATGTGCTTTGCCGGGGTCGATCTCGGCGGTGGTCATGGGGGGACCGTATGCGATGTGTATGTGGCCGCCGATTTTCGGGATTGTATCCTGCCGTCCAAAAACCTCGTAGGTGCCAAAGAGGCGAGTGGGGATGACCGTGGCTTTGGATTTACAGGCGATCATGCCAGCGCCGGGTTTGGGCTCGGCGAGTTGGCCGTCGGGTGAGCGAGTGCCTTCGGGGTAGATAGCCACCGCGCCCTTAGCTTTGAGGGCTCTGAAGATGGCTTTGAGGGATTTGATCTCGGCGTTTTCGCGGGCGACGGGGATGCTGCCAATCTGAACGAGGCATTTACCGAAGAGCCCTTTGAAGAGTGTGTCGCGGGCGAAGTAGTTAATTTGGCGATGGGTGAAGGCGCCGATGGCAGGTGGGTCGTAGAAGCTGACGTGATTGGCCGCAAAGATGACGGGGTCTTTCTTAGGGATATGGTGCAGCCCGCTTTGGGTGAAGTCGTAGCATGTGCCGAAATACCATACCGCTGTGGTGCGGATTAGATCGTAAAATTGTGTATTTGGTATGGAGCTGTCGGACATTCAGTAAG
>Ga0335398_10006788_pt1 | contig 14290 bp, 9 predicted proteins | sample BON03_FD_205742 | JGI IMG/M metagenome (GOLD analysis project Ga0335398, IMG submission 205742) | Freshwater microbial communities from Lake Bonney liftoff mats and glacier meltwater in Antarctica - BON-03 (spades assembly) (version 2) | ecosystem: Environmental > Aquatic > Freshwater > Ice >... | reverse complement strand
CAAGCAGGCGCTCGGCAGCCTCGGCATCTTCTACGCGCACCCGCACACGCACGTCTTGATGCTGACCGCCTTCCCGCCCGACTACTTCACAGCCACGTACGAGCGCTCTGGCAACGTGAAGCCCTACGTTGAGCGCGGCTGGTGCTTTTGCGAGTCGTCGTGGGCGATGCTGGTGAAGGACTACGATCTCGTACTCGACCTGGGCAAGGACACGGGCGAGGGGGTTTTTGATGCAGCAAAGTGCAGGCAGGGCCGCAAGGCGCCGGTGCTGCCGGCAGAGTTTGTGGCGCAGCTCCAGTCCAAGGGCTTCACCAACGGCAGCACCGACAAGCCTCTCGTGGCTGGGCTGTACAGCAAGGGCTTTGAGGAGCGCTTCGGAGGGGCGACTCGACTGATCTACAGCGGCCTCGGCTGGGGCGCCGAGCAGGCGCGCGCAGTGGTGCGGGTGCTGCCGCACGCACCGGCGCTGCAGAAGCTCAACCTCGACAGCAACTCGATTGGCGACAAGGGCGCGCGCGCGCTGGCCGAGGCGCTGCCGCACACGGCGGCGCTGCAGGTGCTCGACCTCGATTCCAACTCGATTGGCGACGAGGGCGCGCGCGCGCTGACCGGGTCGCTGCCGCACGCGCCGGCGCTGCAGACGCTCTTCACCGCCAGCAACTCGATTGGCGACGAGGCGAAGGCAGCGCTGCGCAAAGCGTGGGAGACGCGCGGGGGATGTCTCAGCATGTGACGACGGCCGGCTGTTGACTGCACCCAGGGGTGCGGGTGCTACCAGGAGTGTGCGTGCACGACCAGGAGTGCGCGCGGGCAGGTGTGTGTGCAACCAGGAGCTAGAGTTGTGGACCAAAACTCGAATGGGGCGCGCCCATGACTGGCCGAGCGCAGAGCGCAGCGAGCGCAGCGCACGCAGCGAGCGCAGCGGGCGCAGCGGGCGCAGCGAGCGCAGCGAGTAGATGCAATCAGGGGCACGGTTGCGCGTGCGATAACAACAGGCGCGGGTGTACGTGCGGTAACAACAGGCGCGGGTGCGCGTGCGGCCAGGAGCTGCCAGGAGTGCGAGGCGCATGATTGAAATGGTGCACGCCCGTGTGGGGTTCGCTGTGTGTGTGGAGGGGGGCTCCGAGCCGTGTTGCCGCGCGGCGCAGTGTCACGCACGGGGTCGTGCACGTGGTCGCGCCCGGGGTCGCACACGGGTTTGGGCCCACCCGCTGACGGTTCACCCACCTGGCTTCCCCGTTCCAAGGCTCACAGAAGGATCGCCGCGCGACCCTGGTCGAGCCCGACGCGTGCGTGGGCGGGCACGGCACGGAGCTGTGCCCCCCTTAACCCGACCGAGACCGAGACCGAGACCGAGACCGAGACCGAGACAGAGACCGAAACCGAAACCGAGACCGAGACCGAGACCGAGACCGAGACCGAGACCGGTGGTGGGTGCATCTGTTGACCAAAGAGGCCAATCGGGCAGTGCGCTCCGGCAAGAGCGAACTTCGAGTGTTCAGTCCACGCTTAGCATCGCCATCGGACCCACACATCTCTACAACAAAACTCTTGCCCGGCGGGAGAAGAACCTCTCGATACCGGCGGCGGCCGGCCCCCTTAACCCCCCCCGAACCCAACACTGTACACCACCCACCGGTATTTTGCACAGGTGATGGAAATTCTCCTTAATGTCATTGTCCTGCTATGATGCTATGTGTCGACTCGCGCATATCTATATCTCGGTGCCACTCTCTCTCTCTCTCTTAGCGGCACCCCACTCACGATGGGCGGCAGTTGCGGCCTCTTGGCCTAGCTGCCTTGGTGATCGTCACTCTGCTCAACCTTACCACCACGTGACATGCAGTGGCTTTGGCCAGATGCAGATGTTTCGAGGCGAAGATGCATTCCCCGAAAAGCCTCAGACTTAACACTAATAGTCACTGTCAGAGTTCACTGTCAGAGTCAGGTGGATTTTCTGGGTCGGGCACTTGAACCCTGCTCGTGCGCGAGAACACACCATCGACAGGTGTTGGGAGGCCAACCGCGCCTTTGGTCGCGACAGTGCTCGAATTCAGCGTCATGATGGCGTTGGTGAAGTTGGCGCAATTAAAGATGCCTTGACCTCTGTGCTGGTGAGAGCAGACACCGGTCAGGTCCGCTGCGTAGAGATTCGCGCCCAAGAAATCCGATGTATCGATATTGGCGCCCACCAGCCGAGCTTTGCTGCAGTCGACCCTTCCGAGCTGAGCCATGTAGAGGTTTGCGCCTGAGAGGTCAGCCCCACTTAGGCAGGCGCTTGCAGTTGACAGTTTTTCACCCTGGCTGTAGTTGGAGCTGCAGCCCAGCTTGGCACGACTGAGGTCAGCGGACTGCATTTGCGCGGCTGGTAGGTCCGCTCCAGACAGCACGGCTGCCACGAGCTTGGCTCGTCGTGTTAAAGGGTTAAGGGTTAGGGTTCAGGGCTAAAGGTTAACCCCCTTAACCCTACCCCTTAACCCGACCGCCCGCCCCACCTGCCGCCGGCGCGCGAGGTGAAGGTGGACGAGAAGAAGATGGTCAAGTGGAAGGAGTGCGGCGGCACCGAGCTGGAGGCGGTGCTCAAGACGGGCGCCGTCGCGCTCCTTGACGCGAAGTGGGTGATTGCCCGCGCCGCAAGCGGCGGCGTGCTGCTGCCGCGGCAGGCGCTGCCCGACGAGGCCTTCCTCTCGCTGACCGAGGTGCATGCCGCAACTGGCAACTCCCCGCATTTTGCGTCTCTCCCCGTTGTCTGCGTCTCCCACTGCTGGCTGCAGCCAGACCACCCCGACCCGCGCGGCTACAACCTGCGCGCCGTTGCGCGTGCGCTCGCGCATCTTACAAAGTATAACAGTCTCGTCGGGGTCTTCCTCGACTTTTGCTCCATCCACCAGAACTGCCGCAACATCGACGGCGTGCCGCAAGACACCGCCTTCGCGTGGCTGGAGTCGGAGAAGCGGCTCGCTGGCGGCGCGGTCGGCCGCTTCCCCGCGGAGGACGTCCTCTTCAAGCAGGCGCTCGGCAGCCTCGGCATCTTCTGTGCGCACCCGTACACGCACGTCTTGATGCTGACAGCCTTCCCGCCCGACTACAATAACCCCAGCTAGTACACGCGCTCTGGCAACGTGAAGCCCTACATTGAGCGCGGCTGGTGTTTTTGCGAGTCGTCATGGGCGATGATGGTGAAGGCCTTCGATCTCGTACTCGACCTGGGCAAGGACACGGGCGAGGGATGGTTTGATGAAGGAAAGTGCGTTCAGGGCCGCAAGGCGCCGGTGCTGCTGGCAGAATTTGTGGTGCAGCTCAAATCCAAGGGTTTCACCAACGGCAGCACCAACAGCCCACTCGTGGCTGGGCTGCACAGCAAGGGCTTTAAGGAGCGCTTCGGAGTAACAACTCGACTGCTTTATAATGAACTCGGCTGGGGCGATGAGCAGGCGCGCGCATTGGCACGGGTGCTGCCGCACGCGCCGGCGCTGTATGAGCTCGACCTCTCGTACAACTCGATTGGCGCTGAGGGCGCGCGCGCGCTGGCTGGGGCGCTGCCGCACGCGCCGGCGCTGCAGGTGCTCTTCCTCATTGGCAATTCGATTGGCGACGAGGGCGCGCGCGCGCTGGCCGAGGCGCTGCGGCACGCGCCGGCGCTGCAGGTGCTCAACCTCGGCTTCAACTCGATTGGCGACGAGGGCGCATGCGCGCTGGCCGGGTCGCTGCCGCACGCGCGGGCGCTCCAGAAGCTCATGCTCCACAGCAACTCGATTGGCGACGAGGGCGCGCGCGCGCTGGCCGAGGCGCTGCCGCACGCGCCGGCGCTGCAGGGGCTCGACCTCCGCACAAACTCGATTGGCGACAAGGGCGCGCGCGCGCTGGCCGGGGCGCTGCCGCACGCGCCGGCGCTGCAGGCGCTCATCCTCAGCAGCAACTCGATTGGCGACGAGGGCGCGCGCGCGCTGGCCGGGGCGCTGCCGCACGCGCCGGCGCTGCAGGAACTCAGCATCGACAGCAACTCGATTGGCGACGAGGGCGCGCGCGCGCTGGCCGAGTCGCTGCGGCACGCGCCGGCGCTGCAGAGGCTCGACCTCGAATGCAACTCGATTGGCGACGAGGGCGCGCGCGCGCTGGCCGAGGCGCTGCCGCATGTGCAGGCGCTGCAGGTGCTCAACCTCGACGGCAACTCGATTGGCGACGAGGGCGCGCGCGCGCTGGCCATCTCGCTGCCGCACGCGGCGGCGCTGCAGTCGCTCCACCTCTCCGCCAACTCGATTGGCGACGAGGCGAAGGCAGCGCTGCGCACGGCGTGGGGGATGCGCGGGGGAGGGGTCGAGATATGACGACGGCCGGCTGCTGACTGCACCCATGGGTGCGGGTTCTACCAGGAGTGTGCGTGCACGACCAGGGCTGCGCGCGGCCAGGTGTGTGTGCGACGAGGAGCTAGAGTTGTGGACCAAAACTCGAGTGGAGCGCGCCCATGACTGACCGAGCGCCGAGCGCAGCGATCGCAGCGAGCAGGTGCAACCAGGGGCACGGTTTGCGCGTGCGGTAACAACAGGCGCGGGTGTGCGTGCGGCCAGGAGCTGCCAGGAGTGCGAGGCGCATGATTGAAATGGTGCACGCCCGTGTGGGGTTCGCTGTGTGTGTGGAGAGGGGCTCCGACCCGTGTTACCGCGCCGTGTTGCCGCACCGTGCCCACCGCCGATGCGCGGCGCAATGTCGCGCGCGAGGTCGCGCATGGGGTTGGGCCCACCCGCCGATGGTTCACTCACCTGGCTTCACATCAACGGTTCACAAGAACAACCCCCCCGCAGCGGTCTCCAGCAGACTCCTTCCGACGAGACCAACCCCCAACCCCCGACGGTCTGTTTATCTAAGTCGCGGAGGGGGTGTGAGGTGGCTCCTCCAAACGATGGCAGCACAGACACACCCGCACACAGAGAAACATCTACACACGCACGACTCGCGACACAGCCACAAAGCTTCGCAGTCGGGGCACCCCTCTCCCCCCCCCGTCAGTGCCCACCGTGCACCCGAGCGCGCGCGACACGCCGAACGCGCTCCACCCCGACCCCACACCCACGCGTGCGCGCGGCACACCGAGCCCGTTCCGCTGCCTTGGGTTCCGTTCCATTTCCTTCCCTTGCGTTGCATCCAGTCGAGTCGAGTTACAGCCGTCCGTTCCCCGCCCGTGCACCCGGGCGCGCGCGACACATCGAGCCCGTGCGCACGCGACCCAGCGCGCGTGACACCCCGAGCCCCTGCGCACGCACACCCAGCCCGGTCACGGCACACCTCGGACCCCCATCCAACACCAAACACCTCGCTGGTTCAACTCGAGTCACAGGAAGAGTCGAGAGACGCCGGTGGCATTGATGTCGAGCCTGCAGAGTGGGCACACCAGCACCCTCGCGACACAAACGTGGCAAAACACATGGCCACAGCGCAGCACGCGGTCCACCCTGTTGGTATAACACCCCTTGCAGGCGGCGACGGCGGCAGCCTCCTGCGCCGTCTCGAACTTGTCGATGGTCGAGATCGCCTGCACCAAGGCTTCGCGGAACTCGTCCAGTTGCGCTTGGGGCAGGGAGGTGAGCTCGCCCGAGGTGCACCGGGCGCGCAGCCAGCCGGTGTGCTGGGTGACGGCTCGTCGCTCCTCTGCAATGCGCCCACTTGCCACGGTAGGCTCTGGTGCCGGGTCGGCGTAGTCCGACTCGTTGTAGGCTGCCCAAAGGGCCTGGTCCGGTGCCGCCGCCTGCGCTGCCTCCTGTGCCGCCGCCCGAGCCGCCGCCTGCGCCGCCGCCCGAGCCGCCGCCTGCGCCGCCGCCCGAGCCGCCGCCCGAGCCGCCGCCTGCGCCGGGCGCGAACGCGATCCATCGCCCGAGCTCGAGCTCGGGGCCGGGTTAACCCCGCGAATGCGGCGCGGTCGCTTGCGTTTGCCGTAGTCCGAATCGGCCGCATCCTCACGGGCCGCTTGCGCGAGATCCCAGGCCTCGTCGCCCGACTCGGCTCCCAGGGGCACAACGAACGCAGCCGCGCGCTGCGCGCGTCTGGAATCGGCCATGGCGATCTTCGCAACTTCAACATCTAGTTCGGTAACGACGGGCGGAACCAATTCACAGCACCGTTTCACAGGAACAGCCACCCCCCCCGTCCGTGCCCACCGTGCACCCTAGCTCGCGCGACCTGCCCAACGTGTTCCCCTCTCCCCTCACACCCACGAGGGCGCGCGGCACACCGAGCCCGTTCTGCTGGCCTTGGGTCCCGTTCCGTTCCGTTCCGTTCTCTTCCAGTTCCCTTCGGTTCCATCCAGTCGAGTCGAGGTCAGTCGTCCGTTCCCCGCCCGTGCACCCGGCGCGCGCGCGACGCACCGGCTCGATGCCCGCACGGGTCGACTCCCCCGGCCGGGTGCAGCCGTGCAGGCTCCGCGTGTCGCGCGTGTGTGCCTCCGCCGACCGCAACAGGTGCAGCCCGGTGTGTCGCGCGTGTCCCGTACCCCTGGACCGCGCGTGCGCACCGGCTCGGCGTGTCGCGCGCGCTGGGTTGCGTGCGCGCGGCGCGCGACGCCAGGTGCCAGTTCCCAGCCACTGGAACCGGCTAACCCCGGGGGGGAGGGGGTGGCCACAGCGCGGCCGGCGGTTGGGTGGGGGTGAGAGCGGCCAGCTCCCCCAGCAGTCGCAACCCCCAGTGGGATTCGGCGGGGTACGCTGTTGGGTATAAGAAACCCCTCGCCGGGGGGGGGTCAAAAATAGATCGGCGGTCGCGTTGCCTTGCCACTTGCGCCAACTTTGCCAGACGCCAGACAGCCGTCGGCACCGGTGCGCCCCGCCGCCGCCCCGGCCCCAGTGGCCGCCCCGCCGGGTTCACCGCCCCAGCCGCCGGGGCGCCCGCGCAACCGAACTGCTCCGGGTGGACTTGACCGCCAGGCCGCACCCCGCCCTCCGGCTTCAGGTCCGCCGACAATGAAGCCGTGCATCCCCGGCAACGACGCGAGGGCCGCCAAGCGCCACCAGGGCATCGTTAAGGGGCAGAGCGAGATGGGGATCGGCGCGATGCAGCCGGTGGAGCGGGAAGGTGCCGGCGCCGAGGCCCAGCAGCGGCTCAAGCGACAGAAGTCCACCGACGGCTCCGGCTCCAGCTCGGGCTCCAGCTCCGGCTCCAGCTCCGGCTCTGGCTCCGGCTCCGGCTCCGGCTCCGGCTCCGGCTCCGGCTCCGGCTCCGGCTCCGGCTCTGGCTCCGGCTCTTGCTCCGACTCCGGCTCCCAGGACGGCGCCGAGCGCTCCAAGGGCCCCGAGGACGGCACCGAGGGCTCCAAGGGCTCCAAGGACGGCGCCGAGCGCTCCAAGGGCTCCAAGGACGGCGCCGAGCGCTCCAAGGACTCGGACTCGGACACTGGCGATGGCGATGGCGATGGCTCGGCCTCTGGCATCGACTCGGACTCGAACTCGGACGCTGGCCATGGCGATGGCTCGGCCTCTGGCCATGGCGATGGCTCGGCCTCTGGCCATGGCGATGGCTCGGCCTCTGGCGATGGCGATGGCGATGGCGATGGCGATGGCGATGGCGATGGCTCGAGCTCTGGCTCAAGCTCTGGCTCAAGCTCTGGCTCAAGCTCTGGTTCAAGCTCTGGCTCCTAGGACGGCGCCAAGCGCTCCAAGGGCTCCAAGGACGGCGCCGAGCATTCCAAGGGCTCCAAGGGCGGCGCCGAGCTCGCCAAGGGCTCCAAGGACGGCGCCGAGCGCTCCAAGGGCTCCAAGGACGGCGTCGAGCGCTCCAAGGGCTCCAAGGACGGCGCCGAGCGCTCCAATGGCTCCAAGGACGGCGCCGAGCGCTCCAAGGGCTCCAATGGCCCCGAGGACGGCGCCGAGCGCTCCAAGGGCTCCAAGGGCTCCAAGGACGGCGCCGAGCGCTCCAAGGACCCCAGGGACGGCGCCGAACGCTCCAAGGGCTCCCAGGACGGCGCCAAGGGCTCCAAGGACTCGGACTTGGACTCGGACTCGGACTCTGGCGATGGCATGGACTCGGACTCGGACTCTGGCGATGGCTCTGACGCTGGCTCCAGCGCTGGCTCAAGCTCTGGCTCGAGCGCTGGCTCAAGCTCAGACTCGAGCTCTGGCTCCAGCGCTGGCTCAAGCTCTGACTCGAGCTCTGGCTCAAGCTTTGGCTCAAGCTCTGGCTCAAGCTCTGGCTCTGGTTCTGGCCGCAATAGACTCGAGGACGTCACCGACTCCCTTCTCCTCGCCCACGAGGTGCTCGACGCGGCTCCGGCTCCGGTCACGCCCGCGCCCGCGCCTGCGCCCGCCGCGTCAACCGGCCCACCCGCCCCTGTCCCCAACGCCCCGCCCGCCACGCCGCCCGGTTCGCCCGGCCCACCCGGCCCGCCCGGCCCGCCCGGCCCGCCTGGCCCACTTGCCACGCCACCGCCGCCCCCACCGCCGCCCCCACCGGCCCCAGCGGCCTCATCGGCCCCACCGGCCCCAGCGGCCCAACTCGACCCCACCACGGTCCACGACACTGTGCCGGCCGACACCATTGCCGCAGCCGCGCTCGTCAACCACGACGCCGAGCTCACCTACGTCTTCTTCAGAGCCGTCATCGACGCCACCACCCAACCCTACACGGGAATCATCCTGGGCTTCAAGCTCCAGGTCTGCTTTCGCCGAGGCGGACAGAAGTACTTTGTCTTTTGGAAGCCGGCACCCACGTCCACCGGTGCGCCCCCCCCCCCCCCCCCCCCCCCCCCGCCCCCCCCCCCCCCCCCCCGCGCCCCCCCCCACCCCCCGCCCCCCCCCCCTCCCTTGCCGCGCACGGTGCAGCCCGCGCCCGCAAGGCGCCGCGCGCAACGCCGCGCCCCGACCCGACCCGACGCACCCCGCCCGCTCGCAGGGTTAAAAAAATACGACTCGACCAACCGCGGCCCCACCAGCCTACACCACTTTTTCGACCTCTGAGCCACGGCGCGCTTCCCGCAAACGGGGTTGCCTCGACCTCCATGGGGCTGGGGATCCGGAGGAGTCTTTGGCTGGGCCTCGGTCTCCGTCTGGCTCGGCTGGAGACTGGGACTGGCTGGGCCTGGGGGGGGGGAGGGGGCGGCAGAACCCGAAGCCACCACGCACTCCGCGGCATCCATGCGCCTTGGGGCGCGGCGCGCGTGGCCTAGGGGGTGTGGGCCGGCCGACGGCGCGCACCGTGCTGTAGCACGTGCGGCAGGTGGGGGCAGTGCCCAAGGGGTCAGGCTCGGTGGAGCGTGCTCTGCGCAACTAGAGGTGTGAACCAGCCCCTTGGCGCGCGCCGTGGTGTGGCATGTACGGGTGCTGGGGCCAGTGCCAAGGGTCGAGGCTCGGGGGACCGTGCTGGGCGCACTCCGCAGCCTAGAGTTGTCAACCTGCGCGCGTGCCGCGCTGTAGCACGTGCGGCTGGTGTGGGCCGTGTCGAGGTTCCAGTCTCGGTGGAGCGTGCTGTGCGGCCTAGAGGCCTAGCGTTGTGATCTAGCACCGAGGCACTGGCCGAGCGCAGCGAGCGCGCAGCGAGCGCGCAGCGAGCGCGGCGAGCGCGTGCACACCGACGCGGCGGGGACCCCAGAACACACAGGCACGCGCGGTCCACAGCCACCTAACCACAGGCACAACGCGGGGCGCCCCAACAGCCACACCGCGCTCCACAAGAAGCACACAACACACACCACACCAAGACGGCCACGGGGCCACACAACACAACACACAACCGCACAACAATACCCAGCACACACCCAACCCACCGCTATCCGCCTCAACCCGAGCCACTGCACAACCCCGGGGCACCGCGAGTTGCCAGGGACGCGGGTAGCCGCAGCCGGGGTCAAGACCTCTGGCCCCATGGTTCGAGGCTCGGGGGACCGTGCTGGGCGCAACTAGAGGTGTGAGCTAGCCCCTTATGCGCGCGCCGTGCTGTCGCACGCGCGGGTGCTGGGGCCAGTGCCAAGGGTCCCGTCTCGGGGGAGCGCGCTAGGCGCACCCAGGGGTGTGAACCAGCCCCTTGTGCGCGCGCCATGCGGCCGCACGTGCGGGTGCTGTGGCCAGTGCCAAGGCTCGAGGCCCGGGGGAGCGCGCTGGGTGCACTCAGAGGTGTGAACCAGCCCCTTGTGCGCGCGCCGTGCTGTCGCACGTGCGGGTACTGGGGCCAGTGCAAAGACTCGAGGCCCGGGGGAGCGCGCTGGGCGCACCCAGAGGTGTGAACCAGCCCCTTGTGCGCGCGCCGTGCCGTCGCACGTGCGGGTGCTGTGGCCAGTGCCAATGCTTGAGACCCGAGGGACCGCGCTGGGCGCAACTAGAGGTGTGAACTAGCACCTCGCGCGCGCGCCGTGCTGTCGCACGGGCAGGTGCTGGGGCCAGTGCCAAGGTTCGAGTCTCGTCCACCGGACCTAACCACACAAGCGCAACCCAACACACCCGACCGATCGCTACTACCATCGGTCACACTCCCGAGCCACTGCAACAACCCGGCGCCGCGCGAGTTGCCTGGCCCGTTCCGGGGCTAGTTGCCTGGCCCGCGGCTAGCCGCAGCTGGGTTCAACACCTCTGCCCAGCACCGCGTCATCGCAACCAGGCTCCGCTGGCACCGCTGCAACTCCAAGAACGTCTCGATCGACTCCAGCTGCACCTCGGACAACTGACGATTCGCCTCGGCCAGGCGCCACTTCAGACCGCGCACCCGCGGCTTGGCCTCGGCCGACCGCGATGACGACGACGGAGTCACCGGACCCGACGACGACGCCGGAGCCACTGGAGCCACTGAGCCACCGGAGCCACTGGAGCCACCGGAGCCACTGGAGCCACCAGAGCCACTGGAGCAACCGGAGCCACTGGAGCCACTGGAGCCACTGGAGCCACTGGAGCCACTGGAGCCACCGGAGCCACCGGGGCCGCAGCCGACGCTGTTGCCGACGCGGACACCGTCACCGATGACAACTTGGAAGCGGCCTTCTCCGACTTAGACTCCTCCTCCTGGGACTCCACCTCAGAGGGCGGCTTCAGACAAGGCTTCTTCGCGCCATCGCCCGTGGAATCGCCCTTGCGCTTCGACTTGGACCCCTTGACGACGGACTTGGACTCCTCGACCTGGGACTCCGCCGCCAAGGCCAGCTTGGTACACTTGGCGCCATCCACATCGGACGGCTCCTTGCGCTTGGACTTGGACCCCTTGACGTTCGACTTGGACTTCTCGACCTTGGACTCTACTTCCGACGACGGCTTGGTACAAGGCTTCTTCGCACCCTCGCCAGCCAACTCGTCCCCCGAATCGAACTCGACGTCAATCAAGACTTCGGCCTCGCCCTTGTCTTCGCCCTCGCCCTCGCACTCGGTAACGCTCTCGCCCTCGTCCTCGCGAGCGCCCTCGGCCATGGCATCGGCATCGCCGCTGGTGGCATTGGAGGAGGCCACCTCGTCCGCCACGGCGCGCTTCTCACGATGGCGCTTGTTCTTGGCCATCTGCACCGCGCGCGGGGGCCTGGCCAAGGGTGGGGAACGGGAGAGGGGGGGGGGGCTCAGGGGCATCCAAGAGCAACGCGCGCCGAGGTGTAACCCAGCGCCCAACACCCAGCGACCAGTGACCAGCGACCAGCAACCAGCACACCGCGCCCAGCGGCCAGCGACCAACGACCAGCGCCCCATCGCCCCAGCGACCCATCGCCCCATCGCCCCAGCGACCCAGCGACCCAGCGACCCAGCGGGCAAGGTGGGCAGCGAGGACCTGGACTCGGCTTGGAACAGTCAACGCGGCACCTTCTGTGGGGGTTGTGTTCTAATTCGGGGTCCCACTGGACGCATTTTGCTTCGCTCTGTTGGGGTTGCTTTCTAATTTGGGGTCCCACTGGACGCTTTTCGCTTTTTTTGCTTCGCTCGCTTCGCTCGCTTCGCTCGCTTTGCTCGCTTCGCTGCCCGAGTGCCGAGCGTAGCGGGTGCAACGAGCGCAGCCAGACGCAGCCCAAGGCACGGCTGCGCGCGCTGCACCCAAAGCGAGCGCAGCCAGCTGCAACACCAGACACAGTCGCCCACGCCTGGGACCCAGCGGCAAGGAGGTCGGGTGGGACCACGACTGGGCGTGCACAACCCATGGGCACGGGCGCACGTGCGGCCAGGAGCTAGAGGTGTGGACAAGACTCGAGTTGGGTCGTGCACGCACCCCCCGCAGCTCTAGCCGCGTGCTGCGCCGTGCCTTGGGTTGCGCCTGGCTGCGCTGGCTGCGCTGGCTCCGCTCGGCGCCCGGCGAGTCCTTGGCGCGCCCCCCTCGAGTCGAGTCCACAACTCTAGCTCCTGGCCGCACATGCAGCCGTGCCCCTGAGTCGTGCACGCACCCCCCGCAGCTCTAGCCGCGCGCGGCGCCGTGCCTTGGGGTTCGCTGGCTGCGCTGGCTGCGCTGGCTCCGCTCGGCGCCTGGCCAGTCCTTGGCGCGCCCCCCTCGAGTCGAGTCCACAACTCTAGCTACTGGCCGCACATGCAGCCGTGCCCCTGGGTGGTGCACGCACCCCCCGCAGCTCTAGCCGCGCGCGGCGCCGTGCCTTGGGTTGCGCCTGGCTGCGCTGGCTGCGCTGGCTCCGCTCGGCGCTCGGCCAGTCCTTGGCGCACCCCCCTCGAGTCGAGTCCACAACTCTAGCTCCTGGCCGCACATGCACACGTGCCCCTGGGTGGTGCACGCACCCCCCGCAGCTCTAGCCGCGCGCGGCGCCGTGCCTTGGGGTGCGCCTGGCTGCGCTGGCTGCGCTCGCTTTGCTCGGCGCTCGGCGAGTCCTTGGCGCGCCCCTCTCGAGTCTAGTCCACAACTCTAGCTCCTGTCCGCACACGCACCCGTGCCCCTGGGTCGTGCACGCCCCCCCCGCCCCCCTGGCCGCATTGGCCCAGGCGCGCGCAGCCGTGTCTTGGGTCGCGCCTGGCTGCGCCTGGTTGCGCTCGCTCCGCTCGGCGCTCTGGCAGTCCTGGGTGCGCCCCAGGGGCACGGCTGCATGTGGGGCCAGGAGCTAGAGTTGTGAACTCGACTCGAGGTTGGCGCGCCAAGGACTGGCCGAGCGCCGAGCGGAGCGAGCGCAGCGAGCACAGCGAGCGCAGCCAGACGTAGCCAGGCGCAGCCAGGCGCAAACCCAAGGCACGGCGCCGCGCGCGGCTAGAGCTGCGGGGGGTGCGTGCACGACCCAGGGGCACGAGTGCATGTGCGGCTAGGAGCTGGAGTTGCAGACAAGACTCGAGTGGGGTGCACCCAGGACCCGCCGAGCGCCAAGCGTAGCCAGCGCAGCCAGCCCAGCCAGCGCAGCCAGGTGCAACCCAAGGCGCGGGCGCGACGGGCCTGAGCGACCAGGGGGGCGGGGCGACCAGGAGTGCGTGCGCGACACAGGGGCACGCGTGTGCGGCCAGGAGCCAGAAGTGGCGACTAGACTCGAGTGGGGCGCGACCAGGACGGATCGAGCGCCGAGCGCAGCCAGGTGCAGCCAGCGCAGCCAGCGCAGCCAGGCGCAACCAAAGCCACAGCCGAGCGCGCCTCGGCCCAAGCCGACCGAGCGGCCCGCTGGCCGGGCACGACCCACGGGCACGGGCGCCGGGGCGGCCACGAGCTAGAGCTGTGGACAAGACTCGAGGGGGGGGGAGGGGGCAACCAGGACGCACCGAGCGCCGAGCGCAGCCAGCCACAGCCAGGCGCAACCGGAAACTCGCACACACGGCCAATGGACCGCTTCCCAGTGGGCTTCCCATGGCGTGCCGCGGGGCGCCCGCCACGCGACCCAACAACCACCCAACGCGGCGCGACCGACACACCAACAACCACACACCACCAACCACACCAAACCTCAGCACCACACCACAGCACAGCACCCGCTCGCTACAAGCCTCGCTAGCACTCCCGACCAACCATCGACCGGATCACACCCCAACGCAACGGCTTCCACCGGGAGCGTACCTCACCCCACTCGGAGCGTTCCCCAGGAACTCCAGCACACCCGCACCGCCAGATGCCGCGCCGGGGCAGGGCTAGTTGCCTGGCCCGCGGCTAGCCGACGCCGCCTTCATTGCCTCTGCCCAGCGCATCGACATCGCAACCAGCTGCTCCTGGCACCGCTGCAGCTCCAAAAAGGTCGCCCTCGACTCAGCCCGGCCCTCGGACAACTGACGAGTCGCCTCGGACAGGCGCCACTTTAGATTGCGCGAGCGCGGCTTGGCCTCGCCGGCCGACGGCACCGACGCCGACGGAGCCGACGCCGACGGAGCCGACGCCGATGGAGCCGACGCAGCCGACGCAGCCGACGCAGCCGACGCAGCCGACGCAGCCGACACAG
>Ga0335398_10006786_pt1 | contig 14291 bp, 5 predicted proteins | sample BON03_FD_205742 | JGI IMG/M metagenome (GOLD analysis project Ga0335398, IMG submission 205742) | Freshwater microbial communities from Lake Bonney liftoff mats and glacier meltwater in Antarctica - BON-03 (spades assembly) (version 2) | ecosystem: Environmental > Aquatic > Freshwater > Ice >... | reverse complement strand
CCGCCGCCGCCGCCAGAGCCGTTTTGCCCCCCCCGCTGCTGCTGCTGTTTTTTCTTCCCCAGGTTGAAAGGAAGGTACTTGTGCTTGATCATGTGCTTGACCTGCCGCCGCATGGTCACCGCGAACAGCGCCACCCAGTACACCAGCAGGATGGGCCAGAACACGGGGAGGTCCGCGGGCGGCAAAAAGGTGAGCGCGAAACCGACAAAGACCGAGCGGAGGGAGGCCCACCAGAATTTGAATTCGGGCAGCCGCCGAACGAAGGGCCGAAACTCTTGGTCCCCTTTTGTGGGCAGCTCCGGCCCCGCCCCTTCCTCCGACTCGGGGTCGACCGCCGGGGTGATGAACCCCAGCAGCAGGTTGAGGTTGTAGATCCCCAGGCCGTACGTGACGATGTAGAAGCCGCGCAGCAGCAACACGCGTACCGAGTAGAGCGCGGCGAGCGACGCCAGCGCGAGCCAGCGCGGCGCCACGTGCGGCGCCGAGGCGTCGAGCCAGCGGCGGAGCTGCTGCCGCGCTTTTAGGGAGGCGACGAGGGCCGGGTTGGGCGGGTCGGCGCCGCCGTCGCGGCCCAAACCTCCTCCGCCGTTGGCATGCGCCACGCTCATGGTTTTGCTGCCGGCGCTGCTGCGGGGGACGTTCCTCCCTCCTGTATGCTTCCCCCCTCTGGCGCCTGTTCTCCCCTTGTTTTGATCGCGCGCGCAGGCGGCCTCCACCCACGGGCTCCGACCCGCCGGCGGCTTCCGGTTGTTGCCCCTGTGGACAAGGAAGGCGCGTGTGTCGAGGGATCGAGGGGAGGCTGGACGTGATTTGGTGGTTTTGCTGCTCCGTCCACCTGTTTGTGGTGGAAGCTTCGAACAGAGGCCGATCGCTTGATCAAGTTGATGTTTGAGGGTTGTCGTCGCTTGAGCTGTGCGCCTTGTGTTTGTCTGGAGGTGAGCAAGGTGCGCGGACGCCGATGCCTTGGGTGCGCGCCGGCGTCCGGCGAGCGGCGAGCGCGTCTGCCGTCGCACGTGCGCGCGTTTGCGGCGTTCGACCGTGGCACATGCACGTCACACATGCTCCTCACGGAGATTCATCGGACACACACACACACACACACACGCGCTCTCGGATCCACGCGCAACCGTTGCCGACCCACATGTTGCGTGCAAACCTGCGCTCCAACACCCCCTCGTCCGCTCGTCGTCGTGCCCTCCCCCTCCCCCCGGCGAAAGCGCGAGACGCCACCGCCTCCCTCGCCGCAGCCATGGCGCGCGCCCGCGTGGCCCTTCTCGCCCTCTGCGCGACCTTCCTCGCGAGCGGCGGCGGCGGCGGCGGCTTCCCGGCCTTTGCCGCGGCGCAGTCGTCTTCGTCGTCCTCGTCATCCCCCCCACCCGTCGAGGTCCAGGGCGAGGCGCGGGTGGTCGACGGAGATACGCTATCCATCGGCCGCGAGCGCATCCGCCTCTACGGCGTCGACGCCCCCGAGAGCAAGCAGACGTGCACCGACGCCGGGGGCCGGCCGTACGCGTGCGGGGCGGTCGCCACGGACGCCCTGGCAAAGAGGGTCGCGGCGGGCGGCGGCAGCGTCCGATGCTCCGTCCGGGAGAAGGACCAGTACGGGCGGCTGGTCGCCTCGTGCGCGCTGCCGCCCGCCGCGGGGAACGGCGGCGGCGCCGAGGAGGACGCGGGCGACTACATGGTGCGGCGGGGGCAGGCGGTCGCGTACCGCAAGATCACGCGAGCCTACGTGGCGGCGGAGGAAGCAGCGCGGGCGAGGCGGGCGGGCATCTTTGCGGGCGAGTTCACGCCGCCCGCCACGTGGCGCTACGAGCGGCGCGCGGGCGGCGACGGCGGCGGCGAGGTGGGCTCTGCGGGGGCGGCGTCAATGGCGTCCTTGGCGGCAAGGGGCGCGCCGGGCAGCAGCGGTGGCGGCGGCGGCGGCGGCGGCGGCGGCGGCGTCGGCGCCAAGCAGCCGGGGGCCAAGAAGGACGGCTGCCGCATCAAGGGCAACATCTCGGCCAAGGGCGCCAAGATCTACCACCTGCCCGCGGACGTGACGTACGACGCCACCAAGATCGACCTGGCGGCGGGCGAGCGTTACTTTTGCACCGAGGAGGAGGCGGCGGCGGCCGGGTGGCGGCCGAGCAGGGCGCCGGCGGCGGCGGCGGCACCCATGTCCAACGGGGCGGGGAGGCGGCGCTGAGGGTGGAGACCGGGACGGGTCGGGAGCGGCGCGCTGTCGTCGTCCTCGTGCTGCCGCCGCCGGGAGGGCAAGTCGGCGTGCGCGGACGGCAACGGCGGGCGGCGTCTTTTTTTGGGTTGTTCTTAATGTTTTGGAGCCGCGCTTTCTCTCTTCCCGGCATCGCTTGTCCTCATTCTCTCTTTCCTGGCGCACACGCGCGAGCGCACATTCTCTATCGCTAGCTCTTGCCCCGACTCGCGGACGCTTTTTAGAAAAACTCAATCCCGCGATCACAAGAGAGCTTTTCTCTCGCTCTTCCGCGATGCTCAAGCTGTCGCCCGTGGACGCGCTCGCGTCGGCGCTGCGCCGGCGATCGGCGGACGACCGTTGTCAGCCTGAACTGGACCAAGAAACGCTCGGTGAGATGACAGAGAGAGCGAGAAACGCGTCTGACGCCACGCCTTTCGCCGCTCGCCGCTCGCCGCTCGCCCGCCGACGCCGACCGCTGTCCCTCTCGCCGCTGCTAAAAATAATCCAAGAACCATCTCCTTCCCTCCGATGCCCGCAAAACACCAACAACGACAGAGCGCGAGGTCGAGGAGCTGACCGAGCGGGAGCTCGCGCGCCTCAAGCGCGACAAGCGGCGACCGTCAACACCATCAACAACGGCGGCAACGGCAACACGAGCGCCGTCAACACCATCAACAACGGCGGCAACGGCAACACCAGCGCCGTCTTTGCTTCCCCCCGCCGGCTTGTTTGCGCCGCGCCCGCCGCCCGGGCACGCCCCGGGCAGCCTCGCCGACCTCGTCGACCAGGCCGCGCGCGCGGCCCAGGCGGACGCCGTGCGCGCCGCGGCGGAGGCCGCGGCGCAGAGCGGCGAGGACCTGCGGTGGGCGCTCGAGCGGCACTCTTTGCCGGCGGGAGCGGCGGCCGGGGCCGGCGCCGACGGCGGCGCTTGCGCGGGCCCGGGCGGGAGTGACGCCGACGCCGACGCGCCTGCCACCGCCGGCGACGACGAGGACGCCTTCGCCTCCCTGATCACCTACGACGGCCTCTGCGCCGCCCTCGCCGCTTGTCCGGCGGCCGCGGCGGCCGCGGGCGTGGCCTTGCCGCCTCGCGGCGCCTCCTCTGTCTCGACCGACGACGCCGCCTCTCCGCTGCCGCTGCCGGCGCTGGCGCTGCTGCCGCCGCCGACGCCCGCGCCGGCCCTCTTTCTGCGCGTCGAGCGCGAGTCTGCCGCGGTGGCTCCGTTCGTCGGCGACCGCGACCACTGCCAGCCACAGCAGGAGCAGCAGCATGAGCAGCAGCAGCATGAGCAACAGCAGCAGCAGCATATGCAGCAGCGGCAGCAGCGGCAGCAGCAGGCGGAGGCCGCCCCAACTGACGTCATCGCCGAGCTCCTCTCGCGCCGCGCCGCCGCGCGCCAGGTGCGCGCCGAGCTGGTCGCGTACGACCCGCGGGGCATGGGATGGCTGTCGGGCGGGGCCGTGGAGCGGTGGCTGGCGGACACGGCGCGGCTGCTGCCGCCGATCGCGATCGGGCTGTTCGCGGGCGGAGCGGGCGGCGAGGACGACAGCGAGGACGACGGCGGACGAAAAGACGGCAGCGGCGACGAGGGCGGCGGCAGCATCGGCCAGGAGCTGTCGGACGAGGCGTACGCGCGCGTGGCCGCGCGCAAGGTGTTTCTGTTCCACGGCAGGCGGCGACAGAGGGGCAGAGGCTCCGACGGGTGGGGCATGGGCGCGGCGCGCGCCTCGTCTTGCTCGTCGGTCGCCGTCGGCGGCGGCGAGGACGGGGCGGCGGCGCCGCCGCCGTCGTCCTCGTCCGCCGCCTGGTGCGTGTCCGCGGCCGAGCTCGCGTCTTCGACGCTCGCTCTGGAGCTGCTCGAGGCGCGCGCCTGGCGCGGCCGCCTGCTCGCCCCGCTGGGCGGCGGGCAGCCCGCGCAGGGACGGGACCTCGGGGCAGGGGCGGCGGACGACTCCGACGGCGACGGCTCCGACAACGACAGCGAGCGGCAGCAGCAAAAACAGCAGCAGCAGCAGCAGGAGCAGCAGCTGGAGCAGCGCCGCGCCGTTGCCGAGGACGCCCTCGTCTCCAACTGGTTCTCGCGCCAGTCCGCCCGCCGTGCGCTCGCCACTTTTTCCACCTGGGACGCCGACGGCAGCGGCGGCCTGTCGCCCGCGGAATTTGCGCGCATCGGCGGCGGCGCCATGTCCCCCTTGGTCTTGTCGCGGGTGTTCGAGTGCGCCGTCGCCGGCGGGCGCGAGATGTCCCAGGAGGAGTTCTGCGACTTTGTGCTCGCGTGGGACCACCGGCACCGCGCCGAGGCGCTGCCCTACCTGTTCCGCCTGCTGGATTTATCCGGCAAGGGGTCGCTGTCGGCGGCCGACCTGTACGCGTTGTTCCGGGAGGTGCACGCGCTGTGGGCGGCCGCGGCGGGCGGGGACGAGGTCGTCGGCGTGCGGGACGTGGTGGACGAGATCCGGGACATGGTGCCGCCGCTCCACTGGGCGGGCGGGGAGGGGGCGAGTCGCGGCGCGTGCGACGGCGGCGGCGCGCGCGACGGCGTCTCCGGCGGCGGAATCACGCGCGACGCGCTGTGGCGCAGCGGCTTGAGCGGGACGGTGATCGGCATGCTGTCGAGCCTTGACGAGTTCTGGGCCTGGAACAACCGGGATGCCATCGCAAACGGGGCGCCGGCGTGAAGAAGGGTTTCACGTCCGGCTTGCGCACAGCGCCGAGCTCAAGGGGCCGCTCGCGAGTGCGCAGACACCGAGCGCGACCACGCGCCGCCCCATCGGTCGGGCGCGGGCAGGCTGCGGGCAGCGTCCGCAGACACCGCCGCCCCCCGCATAGCTCGGCGTCGGCCCGTTGCTCCAGCTCCCTCGCAGAGCGTCCCTTTTGAACGTCAGCTCGGCAAGCCGTCGCCCTCGCGCCCGGGCAAGGCCACGGGGCCCACGCCCCCGGGAAGGACTCGCCCGCGCACCTCGTCCCCCGGCGACGCCACAAGACGCGCCATCGGCACCGCCCTGCGGACGAGGGACGCCCGCGTCCGCGCGCCGCTCCTCGCCCGACCCGCGCAGCGTGACAAGGCCCGACGCCTCGGGGGCACTTCAAAAGCACGACCTCGAAGCGCCGGACCTGCCCGCCCTCGGCAAAGGGCGCTTCGCGGCGGGTGCTTTCAAAAGTGCCTTCGAGGCGTCGGGCAGGCCATGTCGACGCTGCGCGGCGGGCAAGGCGAGGAGCGGCGCGCGGACGCGGGATTGGCGGCGTCGCCGGAGGGCGGAGGGGGTCAGCGGGTCCTTTTCCGGGGCATGACCATCGAGGCCTCGCCCGGCGCGAGGACGACGCGCGCCCGCCAGGGCATTTTCAGAGGGGACGCTGGGTGGGGGGGGAGGGGGGAGCGCGGGCGGACCCCGAGCTATGCGGCGGGTGGGGGGGCGGCGGCGTTTGCGGCGCTTGCTCGCCGTCCCCGCCGCCGCCGCCGCCGCAGCCGCCTCGCCGTCCCCCGTTCAAGATGCTCTGGCCGCCGAAGCCGCGGATAATTCGCGATGGATGGCACGCCTTCAGGTCGAGCAGGTGATAAACAGGTCGGGCGATTCCACGAGGGCGGCGGCACGCGCCACCCCTCGGGCGGGCCGCTGGAAGGAAGGGCGGCGAGGGTCGTCGCAAAACACTGCGCCGCAAAACAACAGAGCTCGGCGGACCCGCGCTGCCCCCTCCGCCCCCCACCCGCCCAGCGTCCCCTCCATCAAACGAGTCGGCAGGACGTCGTCCTCTCGTCCGGGCAAGGCCTGGCGGGCCATGCCCGGGACACGCTCGGACACTCCCGTCCCCGGCGCGACGCTACCATCCTCGATGAGACGGTCTCTGCGTCCGCGCGCCGCCGCTCCCCGCCTTGCCCGCCGGTCGGGCGAGCAGCGGCGCGCGCACACAAGCCTTTTGATCGAGGATGGTGGCGGCGAGCTCCTCACGGGGGTGTCGGTCTTTCCCGCCACGGCCAAGATCCGAGGCCCGTTCCGGGCGCGATGACGACGCCTTGCCGACTCGGCTTTATGGAGGGGACGCTGGGGGGGGGGGGGGGGGGGGGGGGGGGGGGGGGGGAGGAGGAGGCAACGCGCGTCCGTCGACCGGCGCTTGCCGGACCGGCGCTTGCCGGCGACGCTCGCGACGACTCTCGCCGGCCAACCGACCCGCGCCTGGAAAACCTGGGGTTGGCGCGTGGCTGCGGACTCGGTGCGCGCGCGCACGCCGCCCGCGTGTACCTCACTCCGTCCACTTCAATTTGCTGAACCTGAAGGCCTGCCATCCTGCCGGCATCATCCGCGGTTTCGGCGGCAAGAGCAGTTATTTTTTATTTTTTTCGTGCTTTGCGCGTCGGGCGCGATTTGACGGCGGCGTCGATCGGCGTCGGGTCCGGGGACGAGCGCGCCTTTAGCCTGCAGCCCCGTACTTGCAAACACACGCGCACACGCGCTAGCCACCAAGAACACCAAGACGCAACGAGCGGGCGTTGCGACACGACAGCGCGCGCGCGTCCGGGCCTGAGCTCCGAAAGGCACACACAGGCTCGAAACGCGAGAGAGCGGGAGGCAATGAAGGAGGATCCCCCCATCGGATGGGCCGTCGCCATCGACGATCGCGACAAGACGGCCGCCGCCCGCGCGGCGCGCATCGCGGCCACGCTCCTGCCGTCCGCCGTGCGCAGGCGAGCGGGAGGCGAAAAGGGGGGCGGCGGCGCCCAGAGGGCAGAAGCCGACGACGCCGACGACGCGGCGACCGACGCCGAGCGCGCTTCGTGGACGGCGGCCGAGGCGCTGTCGGCGCGCGCGCGCGGCGTCGCCGCGGCGCTCCGGGCGGTGGCGGCCGCCGCGGCGGCAGAATCGTCCCAGCAGCCGCCCGCCTCTGACCCGGCCGTCGCGCTGGTGGCGGCGTCGCGCTTGGCCCGAGCCTTGTGCCGCCTGCCCCCGGCCGCGGGCGCCTTTGCGGGCTTGGCCGGCGCGCCGGCGCTGCCCGTGTCTGCCATCGCCCCGGGCACCTACGACGGCGGCGACGACGGCGACGACGTGACCGAGGCCGAGCGCGAGATGCGCGCCGATTTCGCGCGCGCTCGCGCCGTCGGCTCGACCGCGGGCGCGCGGCGCACGTCCGAGGCGTTCCGCGCGCTCGTGGCGGCGGGCATGGAGGCCCTGGCGGCGCTGCTGCCGGCGGCGCTGGAGGACGGCGGCGGCGGCGGGGCGGGGGGCGACGAGCACGAGGCGGAGGACGCGGCCGCAGAGGCGGCGGAGGCGGCCGCGGAGGCGGCGGCCTCTTTCGGCGGCCCGTCGGCGGCCCGCGTCGTCGACATCACCCCGCCCCCCGCCCCGGCGGACCCGGCGCGCGCCGAGGCGCAGCGGCGGCGGGCGCGCGCGGCCGAGCGGCGCGAGGCGCGCCGGCGGCTGGCCGCCGACGCGCTGCTCGCCTGCGCCACATACGGCGCCACGCGCGCGAGCCCGGCGGCGCTGTTCTGGCTAGTGCTGCCCGGCGCCGCCGAGGACGCGGGCGCCTCGGCAGACGGGGGCGGGGACGACGAGGAGGAGGAGGAGGAGGAAGCAGAGGCACGGGCGCTGCCGAGCGACGGCGGCGGCGGCGACGAGGGCTGGGCGCTGTCCCGGCGGGCGTTCGGGCGCGCGTCCGCCCTCTTCTCGCCGTGGTCGGACGCGGCGTGCGCCGAGAGCAGCGCCAAGGTGCTCGTGGCCCTGGGCGCCGCGGCGCAGGCGGCGGCGGAGGCGGCCGTGGGAGGCGGAGGCAAGGGCGGCGGCGAGGGCGGCAAGGGCGGCGGCGGCGGCGACGACGCAGACGCCCGATCCGCCGCCGCCGCCGCCGCCGCCGTTGCTCGAGCGCACGAGGGCGCGACGACGACGCCCACCCCAGGCCAGCTCCTGCTGCTGTTCGGCGCCGTCCTGCCGCCGCACCTCCTCCCGGACCTGCGCGACGCGCTCTTCGCGCAGGCCCGCCACGGCCGCGCCCTCGAGCGCGGCGACGCCGCCCCCTACGCCGGCCCGGGCACGTTTGCGCGCGCCGTCGCCGCGCGGCGCGCCGCCTGGCTGGTGCAGGCCGCGTTTGCTCCCCCCGCCGCTGCTGCGACCGGGGCCGACACAAACACGGCCACCGCCGCCGCCACTGATACCGCCCCCTCTGCAAACGAGAGCGAGGAAGCCGACGCCATGGAGGGGTCGGGCGCCCTGCTGCTGCCGCTGGCGCTCGCGGCCGCGGAGGACCCCTCGCCGCCCGTGCAGAGGCACGGCGCCGCCGCCTTGCTGTCGCTGGCGCTGTGCGCGGCGGCGTCCGCCGGCGCCGCCCCCGCCTCGCTCGCGGCCGCCCGCTTAGTCGGCGCGCGCCGGGACCTGCTGATGGACGCGGCGCGCCGGCTGGTCGTCGGCTGCGAGCCCGAGTTCTCGCGGGTCGCGCTCCCGACGGCCGCCGCCCTGGCCGTCGCCTCGCTGCTACCCCCGCCAGCGTCGTCGCCGCCGCCGCGCGCGCCCCCCGCATTCCATTCCGCCGGCGCCGCCCCGCCGCCCGCGACCTCCTACCCCGCCTCGCGCTCCGGCGCCCTCGGCCTGCGGCTGCCGCAGCCCCGCGCCGAGCCCCTGCACGGGCTCGTCGGCGCGCTGCTCGACGAGGCCGAGCGGGCGGGCCACCGCCCGCCGCTGCGCCGCGCCTTTCTGGCCTGCCTGTCGGACCCCCTGCTCCCCGCTGTCGGCGCCTACGCCGCGCGCCACCTCGCGCGCCTGGCCCCCCTGCTGGCCGAGTGGTCGGCGCTGCCGGGGGCGCGTTGCGAGGCGAGCCGCGCGGCGGCGCTGGCGGCGCTGGCGGCGATCGCGCGAGACTGCCGTGGCGGCGGCGGCGGCGGCGGCGGCGGCGGCGGCGGCGGCGGCGGCAAGGGCGCGCCAGGTGGGCCGGAGCACGAGGGCGTGCTGTGGCGCCGGGCGCTCGCTGCCGCGCGCGACGAGGACGCCCGGACGACCACTGGCGGGCCGGCGGCGTCGGGCTCGGGCGCCGGGCTAGAGACGCGGACGGGGCGGTCGGTCGTTGCGCTGGCGCGGGCGCTCAAGGGAGGGGGAGGAGAGGGCGGCAAGAGCGGCAAGAGCGGCGGCGGCGAGCGCGGCCCGTCGCCGTCGCCATCTGCGGCGTCGGCGGCGGCCGACGCGCTCGCCGCGTGGAGTTTGGCGTCCGCGCGGGCGGGCGGGGACCGCTGCCAGAGGGGCCCCGTGCTGGACCGAGTGCTGGCGCTGCTGGGGGAGGCGGCGGCGGGTGCGTCTTGAGAAATACAAAAAAGGGCGTTTGCTGCTGTGTTGTCGGCCCCTTGTCGCCCTCTCTCTCTCTCCCGCTCGTCACCGCACAGGCCGACGCCGGACGACCAAAACCGCGCGTCTCGCCATTCGCCCCTCACAATCTGAACTCGTCCGCTCCTTCCGATCGCATACAGTATCGCACGCCGCATCAATCCATCCCCTCTCCCTCCTTCTCATGCTCTGCGCGCGCTCGGCGGCCGCCCGCGGGTCCCGCGTGTTCGCGTCTTCCTCCTCCTCGGCCTCCCGTGCCCCCCGCATCCTCCCCCCTGCGCGCGCCGTCGCCTCCATGAGCGCCGAGGCAGCGACCACGACGGTGGCGGAGGTCAGTTGTTCCCTGATTCGAGGCGGTTGCGATCGCGTTTTCCTTAGTCGCCGCCGCGCTCGCGCCGCTCCGCGCGTTCGCCGCGTTAAACTCGTCGCTCCGGCTCGCTCTCTCACCACTGCCGCCGCCAAAACAACACCAACACCAACACCAACACCAACAACCAACCACCACCACCACAAGCAGGACTACGCCTCCGCCGCCCACAAGCTCCGCGAGATCAGCCGCCTCGGCGAAATCGCCGGCATCCTCGGGTGGGACGAGCTCGTCATGCAGCCGCCCGCCGCCGCCGCCTCGCGCGCCGCGCAGAAGGAGACGCTGGCGGGGATATCGCACGACCTGCAGACCAGCCCCGCTCTGGGAGCGCTGCTCGAGCGCCTGTCGTCGGCGGCGGCCGCCGGCGACGCGCTCGGCGCGCCCGACGCCGAGGCGGCCGCCGTCCGGCGGGCGGCCGTCCGCGAGGCGCTCGACGCGCACCGCCGCGAGGCGCGCGTGCCCAAGGAGCTGGCGCAGCGGATGGCGCGCCTCGAGTCGACGGGGTACCACGCGTGGGTGGAGGCGCGCGCGGCGGGCGACTGGTCGCGCTTCGAGCCGACGCTCTCGGCGTGGGTCGACGCCCTGCGCGCAAAAGCGCGGGCGATCGATTCCGAAGCAGACGCCTACACTGTGCTGCTGCAGAGCTACGACAAGGGCAACTCGCGCGCGCGCCTCGAGGAGATCTTCGCCGAGCTGAAGCAAGGGCTCGTCCCTTTACTGCGCGACTTGCGCGCCGCGCGCGCCGCGGGCAAAGGACCCGCGGACCCGGAATGGATTTTGGCGCCAGAGGGCGGCGCTCCGTACGACGAGGGCGCGCAGGCGGTGCTTTGCCGCGAGCTCGTGCTCGACTTGGGGTTCGACCTGGCGCGCGGGCGCGTCGACGCGTCCGTCCACCCCTTCACGGGCGGGGCGGGGCCCACGGACGTGCGCCTGACCACGCGCTTCAAGCCGCGCGACGTGACGGAGAGCCTGACGGGCGCGATCCACGAGGCGGGGCACGGCCTTTACGAGCAGGGGCGGCCGACGGGGGGCGAGTGGGAGGGCTTGCCGGTGTCCGAGGCGGCCGGCATGGCCGCGCACGAGTCCCAATCGCTGCTGTGGGAGCGCATGGTGGGGCTGTCGCGCGAGTACAGCGCCTACCTGCTGCCGCGCCTCGCAAAGAGCTTTCCCGACAGCGCGTTTGCAGAGGCGGCGGCGGCCGGCGGCGACGAGGCCGGTGGGGCGGAGCGGCTCTACGGCGCGCTCAACGCCCTGCGCGTGCCGTCGTACGTGCGCGTCGAGGCGGACGAGGTGCACTACCCGCTCCACGTGCTCCTGCGCTTCGAGATCGAAAAGGCGCTTGTCGACGGATCGCTCGCCGTTTCCGACGTGCCGGCCGCGTGGCGGGCGAAGGCGCTCGAATACTTGGGCGACGCCGGTTACGAGGGCGAGGCGCTCGGCCCCTTGCAGGACGTGCACTTTTCGGCCGGCGCTCTGGGCTACTTCCCCACCTACACCCTCGGCGCGGCCATGGCGGTGCAGATCTTCGCGGCGGCCAAGGAGCAGATCCCTGGCTTGAAAGAGCAGATTGCGAGGGGCGAGTTTGCGCCGCTGCGCTCGTGGCTGCGTGAGCGCGTGCACGCCAAGGGGTCGCTCTACCCGAGCGCGGATGCGCTGCTCGAGAGCGCGACGGGCAGGCCGCTCGACGTGCAGATCTTTCTGAAGTACCTGTCGGACAAGTACAGGCCGCTGTATGGGATTTGAGATGGAGAAGAAAAAAAAACGACGACGACGGCGACGAGAGAAGGACGCTCAAGCTAAGAGCAAGGATAACAAATGACGATGAACAAAAACATCGGGCGCTGGGCGACCCCGTAGATATGTGTGCAAACAGAGTGCGTTTGATGAGGGGCGTTTTTTTTCTTTCTCCAAATCAAAAAGCAAGGGGCCAGAAAATCTAAACAAAAAGAATCACTTTTTCGTCGGCTTGGCGACGAGGCCGTCCCCGGCCGCCTTCTTCTTCTTCCCCTCGGCCGCCGCCCGCCGCCCGCCTCCGACGGGCATGTCGCCCTCGGGCGCGCTCGGCGACGGCGACGCAGGCGGGCCCGCAAACTCCTCCGCGATGATCGGCTGGTAGTCGAACAGCGACGTCAGCAAAAAGGTCTGGTCCCACGCGTCCAGGTCGGCGATCGGAGCGTCGCTCCGGAAGAGGATGCGACGCGTGGCGCCGCCGTCCTCGCAAGAGCGCTTGTCGGCGCCGTCGCCCGCGGCGTGGATCGTAAAGTAGTTTTCCGAAAAGTGCCCGGGGCTGGGCGAGTCCAGGGTCACCAGCGCCGCGAAGGCGCCGCGCGCCTCGCGCAGGTCGATCGCCACCGTGCGGTTGTCGCCGCCCTTGGCGCCGGGCGCCAGCTCGCTGCCGTCGGCCGCAACAAAGCGCAGGGGGCTGTAGCTCAGCTCCGCCTCTGGCAAATACTCCAGTCCGCTCCAGTAGGCGAAGAAGGCCTCGCCCTCGGAGCGGAGCACGCGCGTGCGGGCCGAGGTTGCGACCTTGGGCTCCGGGGGCGGCGCCAGGGGGGCCGCCGCCGCCGCCGCCGACTTGTCGCCGCCGGCCGCCGCCGCGGCCTTTGCCGCCGCCGCCGCCTTTTGCGCGCCCGCCAGCGCGGCCAGCGCCGCCTCGCCGCCGGCCTCCGGGTAGGAGGCCGTCAGCTCGGCCGTCACGTAGCACCCCGCGCGCGTGCACCCGGGCGCCGCGGCCAGGAGCGCGTCGGCGGACATGCCCCACACGCGGGTGGCGGCGGCGGCGGGGATCGCCAGGCCTTCGAGAGTCCACACCTTGGCGACGGCCGCGGGGCGGCCTGAGATGCAGTCCTCCTGGTCTTGGGCGCCGTAGAGGATCCGGCGGACTGTGATGACTAATTTCCCGTCGTCCGCGGCGACCGGCTCGTCCGAGACGGCGAACACCTCGACGCGGTCGGACGTCTTGTCGTACCAGGCCTGGGCGACGAGCGGCTCGAACTCGCGCTTGAGCGCGTAGTGCATCGGCTTCCAGCGGCCCGCCCAGTCGTAGCCGCTCCACGACCAGCCCGCCCACACGTCGTTCAGCTGCCAGTAGAGCACGCCCATGGTCAGGGCGTTGCTCTCGCTGCGCTGGCGGCGCCAGGCCGCGGTGCCGACGCGGTAGCAGGCGGCCTGCTGCTGGTTGGTCAGCCAGAAGAACTGCTTGTAAAGGCGCAGCGTCTCGCGCTCGGCCGTCGCGACGGCGCGCGGAGAGGCGCCGGGCTTTGCCTCGAGCCGCCACTTGGTCGGCAGGCGGAAGTGCCTGCCCGCCTGGTTGAGGATCTCGTTGATGTGGCTGTAGCGGCGGCTGCGGTAGTTGGTCATAGTCTGGTTGACGCCAAACTTGGTCGGCGAAAAGTCGCCGAACGCCCAGTCGCCCTTTGCCGGGTCGGTCGCCTCGGCCCACGTCTCAAAGTTCGGCACCGACAGGAAACCAAACTCGGAAACAAACTTGGACTGCGGGAACTCTCGCGCCGCCTCGCAGTCGAAGGCGTAGTTGTAGAAGTGCACGTCGCCGTAGCGCTCGTCGCTGGTGCGCCCCCACCGCTTGATGGGCGCGGACTTGCTCCCGCGCCCGTACTGAGCGGGGCGCGAGACGTAGCCGTTGAACGGCGACGAGTCGACGTAATGCAGGCTTGGCGCCAAATCTCCGACCACCCCGCCGATCGTCCGAATGAAGAGCTCGTGGTAGTCGACCGCGTAGAGCATGCGGTTGTCGCGCGAGGCCGCGAACCAGTCGAACGAGCCCTCGACCTCGTTGTTGCCCGTCCACACCACCACGGACGGGCGCCCGGCGAGGCGGCGCACCTGCTCCTCGATCTCGCGCTGCACGTTGGACAAAAAGCCTGGCTGCCCCGTTGGGTAGAGCGTGCAGGCAAACATGGCTTCCTCCCACAGCATGAGGCCGCGCTCGTCCGCTAGGTCGTGCAGCGCGTCCGAGGGGTAGATGCCGCCGCCCCAGACGCGCACCATGTTGTGGTTGGCGGCCAGGGCGGCGCCGAGCGTGCGCTCGAGCTGGGCAAAGGTGTCTGTCGTCGGAAAGAGCGTGAGAGGAATGATGTTTCCGCCCTTGGCGAACACGGGCACGCCGTTGACGCGGAAGTAGAAGGACTCGGTGTCGGCGTCGGTGGCGACGGCCTGGCGCGCGCCGCCTTTGCCGTCCTCGACCGTGGGGCGGGCGAGCAGCGAGGGGGGCGCGGAAAAGTTGTAGCCTGTATTTTTTTTTTGCGTGGGCGTTTTTTTGTTTTGTTTTTGTTTTGGGTTGTTGCTGGTTGGAGTTTGTTGTTGGAGGTGGCGGCGTGTGAGCTGAGGAGACGTGTGCAGCGGCTGACGGGGACCAAGGGGGGGGGGGGGGGGGGGGGGGCCCAAAAAAAAAAAAAAACCCGCGGGGCGC
>Ga0335398_10006785_pt1 | contig 14292 bp, 12 predicted proteins | sample BON03_FD_205742 | JGI IMG/M metagenome (GOLD analysis project Ga0335398, IMG submission 205742) | Freshwater microbial communities from Lake Bonney liftoff mats and glacier meltwater in Antarctica - BON-03 (spades assembly) (version 2) | ecosystem: Environmental > Aquatic > Freshwater > Ice >... | reverse complement strand
TAGTTGCATAAGCCATGTGTAAAGAATGGTGGACAGAAGCTAGAAATGCTGATGAGAAAAGTGTGATGCAAGCACGAGGAACAATGCAACGCGAATTAGTTAAAGAAATTCCTCGGGAGCACCCGTGGATCGAATCAGGATCATTGGTGCGAGAATTTTGGTCAGCAGTGGAATACGGCGGCATCCTAGAATTCCTCGGCAGACTCAAAGCTCAAGGGCACGCACCAATGGCAAAATTGGGTCAAGATATTTTGCTGCAAAAAAAGGGAAAACAACACAGATCTCAGTTCATTAATAAGTTGAATGCAATCGCAGTGGCCATAGTCGTTGAAATTGTGTTAGACATGGCAGCCGCAAACGAGTGCAACAGGTAACGTGATTTCATGGAATCTTGGACCACTTGGTATACATGTGGTGCAACCTTACATCGCACAGGCCATGCAAAAGAAAACAGCAATTGAAATGCTGCAGGAGATCCGGATTCCCCGAGGAAGCACGTTTAGAGTTGAGCGAGATTTCAAGCGAAAGTATCCAGAGTACGAATGTTACATTGCTGCAGGCAGCGATATTGACTTAGTAACAGATACGGACGGTGACCAAGTGCCAAGTGATGGATACAATGACGAAAGAGTGCATATTACAGTAGCACAAACGTGTGTTTGGCCCCAAAGCAATGGTTGTGAATGGGCATAAACCCTGAAAAATAAAGGCGCTGGAACACATGGCCCATGGACGCGTTTTGTGGCTTGATTTGATGACGCATGTGGGACAGCGTATTGGCATTATTAACAACCATCAAGCAACAGCGAGACGGCCGGACCTTCAAAGACGCGTGCATACTCATATTCAGACAGGAATGAATAAGTCAGAAAGGCGGCGAAAAAACATGGGAGGGGACCTGAACGCGGCAACGTCGCGTACAGGATATTCATCTCAACAAGTCTCATTTTGAGAAAGTAGATAATCAGTTTCAAGGATTTATTCAAAGAACAGGAGGATTATTGATTCAATCTGAGGCATACACACGCAAAGATCTGATGGGTGGTGCATCACTTGATGATATCAAGAGTGCAACGCTGGACTACAGCATCACATGGAATTTTTCCAATGATGATACGGCCAAAATACCGGCGCCGAAGAGTACAGTGCATTGGAAGGGGCGTGTGAGAAGGATCATGTGCTGATATCGTGCACAATCGATGAGCAACTGTTGAGCTATCAAGACCCTTGGACGCGAGACCCAGGAGGCCGAACAGGAGCGATCAAGGCGGAGAAATTTCATGCCAAGCAAATACCGCGCATTCAATTAAAACTCAATGCATCAATGTGCCTAATTGCCCAACAATTCATCACTGACATTGCGAGGGAAAGTGTATTAAAGAGATAGATCGGTGTGCGGTTGAAAGTCGAGTTGCGACAGCAGGGATGCTCATGCACGAGAGTCCATTAGGGAGAGACAACCGGGCACGGGACCGTGGCCCTCATAGAAGCCAGGAGCAGATAGAAATCTTGAAAGAATTGGCAACCTTGATGACCGCACAAACAACTCGAGGAAGGCCAGGCCGAGCATCTGTAGCAGTTCAGCAATGCATGACACAATTCGGACTTCATAGCGATTTCAAGATGACATCGCAAGAATTTAATAGGGTGGCCAATCTCCTGGAATGGACGACAGTACTGATGTGATGATGATCTCGACGAGCAGATCTAGCATTTCGAACGACGAAGCAAGAATGGTGGAATCAACGAGCGCAGGATCGACAGGCGCAGAAGGATTTCCTGGAAGAGCATCGGGGCACTGGCAAGTTTTCAGCTAAGTATGCACCGCAACCTCAGCAAACAGAACTGATCTGGAAAATACCGTGGGGTTGCTGGGTAGAGCTCGAAGACAAGGACGTGCACTGTAAGGAGTGGGAATGTATATCTGAAAACTTCACAGAGGAGGAAGCGGACACCACAGTGCATCGAATCTATGGTCAGCGTGCAACATTCAGCATTAATTACAAGCCGGGAGACTGGGACAGTGTATGTGATTGGATATTGAAAGCGGGATCAGGTTGGCATCAGGCAGAAACAGCAGAGGATCCGCAGAATATGAACAAGTTCGCAGCAGGGTCACTAGGAGCGGTCACAGCGCACTGCATCAGGTGGATACTCTCGGGTCGATCAGCGGTGGAGCAAATGCGACAGTGGCAGCAAGCGTTGTAAGCTGACCAGATTATGGACGCTGGGCACAAGAGGGTCTCCCCACTCTCATCATTTCAAATCACTGAAACACAGGAAGGAGGCATGATGGTTCTTACAACAACACGAGTTACGCAAATGCATGATATAGAGAAAACGTTGCAAGACGGACCAGAAAGCGTTAGAGAGATTCTTTGGAGTGAGGGCCCATGGCTGGGAGAAGAGCTTGAGAAAGCATGGCAAAACTACTATGAAGTACAGGTCGCAGACGAGCATAACCAGCCGTGACGACAATACAAAGATCGGGCGTCACGGTTTTTTTCCCGCGAAATTTTGAAAAATTGACATTAGTAGCGCGCTGGAGAAAGCGTTTCCGGGGTATTTTGGCGTTTTTGGGGGTTTTAAATTCCCTCCAAAGAGTTGTTTTAGTACACAAGAATTCACTCACTTCTTGTCAACGGTGTCGTCACAGGGTCGAGCCACGCCAATAGAGACAAGTTTAGTTATTGTAATAGTTACGTTACGTGTGTTGACGTACGTTGTTTCCTTATATTTTTTTTTGGAATTGAATTAGTGTTGTGCGATTTGTATCTCACGAGGTTTGATGTGACAAAGGGTTTCTTACATTACGCCTTATTCACACGAGTATTGGAGTTCGAATCATTTACACCACCAATGATTTGGTAAACAGAATAAGATACTTGAAATCAAATGCATCACTGAATGATTAAGAAGAAGATGTTTCAAGAATAAAATGCGCCGCAGGCAAAATTTAAAACAAAATGCGCTGCAGGCAAGACTTATCAAGCAGAATGCGCTGCAGGCCAGATTTGTTGACTGAATCCTGATGGGTAGTCTGTCCTATTGATATGGTATGTAATTTACTTTTCTTAAATCACAGCCCAGAATCTTCTTTCTTTAATTCATCAATGAATTCATTAAGATCCTGCAGGATCTTCGGTGATGCATCCATCACCATAGCTCAGTGGAGAGGAGCGCGGGACTTGACAGATTTTGGTTATCCGCAGATCCCCGGCTCGATTCCGGCCGAAAACCCGTCAACTCACATCAACATAGATTTAAGCAAACAGACCCTCAAGCAAGGGTTCAAAACTACTGTTTCCAGTAATAAAAGCCAATTTAAAAAAAATGGATTAATGGAACTTGAATAATGTAATAATTAACATTTGGCCGGCGCGGCAGAGTATGTTTGTTTTACCCACTGCCGCTGTTGCTTGATGGATGTTAATAATCATAATACGCTCTCCCTCATGCGTCATCGCATCAAGCCACAAATCGCATCCATGAGCCACGTGTGCCAGCGCCTTCCTTTCTTGATGTCAAAGCATTTGGTGTATCCTTCGTTTTCCTTCACTTGACATATCATAAATGGCAAGCATATGGCATTTGCAATAAATGGCAAGCATATGGCATTTGCATTGCTTCTGATGACCAGATGTAATCTGAAAAGGATGGGCCTCTGTTGACGTCTGTGTAACCCTACGTCTTTTTTTGATAGAATGCGCTACAGCAATGGAGCAAAGTTTAAGTGTTCTTTTAGCGATGAAGTAATCGCACAATGTGTGCGTCCTCCTTTTTGTTCCCACTTTTTTTGTTTTCATCCATTGATCATTCCAGGTTTCAATGATTTTTGAGGGCGAGTGGCAATGTAGTAACAGCTCCAATCGGGGTTCTTACACAGGCTTGGTATCCTTATGTTTTCGCAGTCAAAACACCAGCCGTCTTAATTCCTTGCTCTTGACGCCATTGAGCCGTACTCGATTGACGCAAGTTGATGGCTCACTGTGACCTGCACCATGATACGATTAGGCGACCGTTGAATGTTACGATCGGATTAGCCATTGACGACGATCCGAAATTTGTGCGCTTTTCCAGCCGAAGACCTCTCCCTCTAGGAAATTCTGCTCTGCAAAGGCTCATCATGACCGCTCTCCATACAGATACTTCTTCTTTGGGAGATGTCACATTGATGTTGAGGGTTATTGGATGTGACTTGTCAAAAGATCTTGAGCCATCAGTATGCTTTTTCCCGTTACGATTTTTAAACGAAGTAAAGACAAAACGAGCTTATTCAGAATTACACTGTTTTTGTTCTTTACTAATCGTATTATGATTTGCGTTCCCATATCATATATCGTGGGAATTATGCACGTTTTGATATCATATTTTACAATCATCACAAATTATGGCTGTACTTGAATCAACCTTTATTGTAATCATATTTCTGTTGATTTATGTTGACACAATAAGAAGTTTCAAACTATTATCAATAACTATGCTTCGTATCATTTATGTACTGAATTACTTTCACAATTATGATTTTGTCTTGACAGATCCAACTTATGCTTTAGGTTTCCCCGCAAATGATGGTATGATTTGCTGGTGAAAACCCGTGTAAGCCCATCTGGACTTTCGCTGGCAGAACAAACCAATGCGCCGTCTCTTTCTCGCTTCTTTCTCTCTTTCTCTCTTTCTCTTCTTCTCTCTTTCTTTCTCATGCATCTCCCGCCCGCCCCCCTCGTTCTCTTTCAGTTCTCTCAGTCGTGCGCGCAGGCTCTCTCTCTCTCACACACCGACTCTTTCTTTCCCTCTCAAATTGTCTGACTCTTCCCATTATCTTCTTTTTTGTCTCGCTCTCCCTCCTTCGTGCTATCTCTCTCTACTTCCCACTCGCTCGCTCGCTCTCTCTCGCTCGCGCGCGTGCTCTCTCTCTCTCTGTTCATCTCTGTCCCTCTTGCGCTCTTTCTCTCTCTTTCCTTTTCCTTTTCCTGTCTCTTTCTTTTTCTCTTTCTCTTTCTCTTTCTCTCTCTCTCTCTATCCCCCCCCCCCGCCCCCCCCTCCCTCTCTTTCTATAGCACTTTTTGGTGCCTCTCTCTCTCTCAAGTTCGTTCTCTATCCTTTTGTCTGTCTCTGTCTCTATCTCTGTCCCTGTATCTGTATTTTTGTCTGTTTTTATCTTTCTCTCTCTCTCTCTTTCTCTCTCTCTCTGAGTTTTGTGGTGCCACTGTTGAAATGATCATGTCTCTGAGAAGACATATCCACTCTCAAGGAGTAGAACTCCTTGCATTGTTGATCACTTTTCAGCATGGCGTCAACTATGTTTGAAATTGGGGTGTTTGAACCGGCCATGTGCCAATGATACTAAACTTGAGTGTCATGCTCCACTCACAAGGTTGCGACACATCCTGGCGCCTTTGACACACATTGAATGAAACTGACGCCCCAATCAATGTTTGTTTTGCTACATTCGTTGATTGGAAGCTTTAATCTTTCATCTGTTTTACTTTGACTTTAATGTTTCGGGCCTAGGGCTCCATAATGAGAGCTACTCCACCCATGACCCACCGCGAAGTGGGAACCTTGCTGCGCAGCGCCATGAGGCATGTGTACGAGGAGCCACGTTGCCTGGTTATATACAGTGGACACTGATAAAAGTCGTGCTGCTCTTGATCGTGGCTAGAAACCAGGCCTGCCTTGACCAGTATCACAGGCATTTCAAATACCAACTCTTTGCTCTTGGCAGTCTGCCCATTCGAAAAACCAAGAAAGAGTCAATTGGATCTCAACTTGAACAAGTTACACTACAATACGTCAACAAACACACGCAAAGATTCACCTCAAGGCTGGATGTTCGGATATCCCAGGTAGCCCCCTCCAAAAAGAGACCAGATATGTATGCACCATCTCTTGCCAAGGCCCCAATCTCCTCCGCAGTCTTTTTCGTCACCTGCACGTTTGAAAAGGGACGTCAACAAGATGCCACAGGAGCATGCAAGCGTGCGCATAGAGATGGATTCTTTGCTATAGCGATGCACATGCGCTTTGTTTTCATCTCACCTCGGTGTAGACAATAGTTTGATCCAAGGCCCAGTGATTACGAATGGCAGTGAAATGCTGTACAGCAGTCAAGAAGGACTTGGGCGCAAAAAGTCCTGGTAGCCATGTGACCTTGGGCAAGGACAGGTTGGGCTCGTTGCACCACTCTCTAAGGGAAAGTGCACGATTGCCGAGGTCGGCAACCCATGCCCCAAGCGCTCGCAGCGACGGGTACGAGACCTTTTCCCACGTGTGTGGCACCTTGTTGTCGGCAAGTGCACACATGACTTGCTCCATTGGATTTGAGATCTGGAGCTCGCCGAGCAAGCCTCGTCGAAGATCTGTCATGGAGCCGCGGATAGTATTGAGCAGATTGTTCAAGGCCAGGACTTCTTGCTGCAGGAGATGGACGTATGGCGACGGCTCATCAGTCTTGGCCATCGCAGCGTCAGGCACTATCATTGATGATGGTAATTTTTCCAAGACCTCATCAATTGTAGCGCCAGCTCGCTCCTGCATAATAATCACAACGCAAAGGTTAGAATCCAACATTTTTAAAATAAATCCCGAATTACCAAACATATCCCCATATGCAATGTGGGGATATGTGGGGATATGTGGGAATATGTTTGTTTTGGGCACTGCAGCCTGTTCTTTTGTGAAAAGTGCACCTGCACTGAAGCACCGCTGCTGGTTTCGTGGGAGCCGGCGTGTAATTTGTCAATGCACCTGTCACAAAACCAAAACACGTCTCAATCTGTTGCACGCTCACGGGCAGCATACATTTACAGTATTAGTGTATATTCAGAGACAAGGAAAAATAATTCAACGAGTTGTATACCGACACAACTCGTTGCCCTGATGGAGCATGATGCCAACTTCGACATTCGGATGCAGCCCGAACGAGGTGGGTGTTTCAAAAAAATGGCTCCGATGCACCTGTTGTCATCTTAATGTGTCAGCGTTGTCATCTTAATGAGTCAGCGTCGACCTGATGCGAAGGTCCACCCTCGAGCAAGATCGAGCAAACGCGATGGGCAACTTACGTGGGCCATGAGATTCTCCATTGTGTCGTCCCAACTCGTGGGCGTTTGCATTCCCGGGAGAATATCAAAGCCACTCATCAGCTCATCACATGCAAACAATTCAAGGTAGGTACTGAGTAGGTTTCGGTCAAAGGGGTCAGTAATGTGTCCGCCATAGATGACATCGCCAAAGAGAAACCGTAAGTCTTGCCATGGTACGCGATCGCAATCATCAACTTGTTGTTTAGCAATCTGTGAGCACGAAATGAGGTCGCCCAAGTTGAATGCATACAACTGGTTCCATCCTGACAAGTTCCACAAAATTCGGCAAGTCATTCGGCAAGGCACTCGGCGCGTCACAAATGAGGAACCCATGCGCATACATACAGAAGAAAGAAATGAAAGCAAAAGAAATTACCTATAGCGCCAAATTTATTGCGCTGCACTAGAACAGCATGGAATACACAAATGCCAAAAACAATGGCCTTCAGATCAGAAGCAGAACTTGATATTTCAAAAAACTCATCGTCGAAAGGCTGCATAGCCTTGAGAATATTAGCCTGCAGCCCATCCGGTGCTTCATTTGTCAACTTAATGCTGGTCTTGAGGATTGCGATGGGCGCAAATGAGGCTTCAGTTGTAACAAAAAGACGGAAATCCTCGTGCGCATTGGACATTTCTTGGACTTTTTCTTCCAAATAAGCAGAAGTCCAGGGCTTGAGGAGGTGGAGATTTTGCAGGAATAACCACCCACCTTCCACCATCATCTGCTCAAATGTCCGTTCGGCAAGAGCTTCTTGGCCTGGGCCAAGGGAAACCAAGGCCAGCCTCTTGTTCTCGTATGTCATTTCCAGTGTTTCAGCAAGAGTCTCAACGTCTTTGACGGCATCGATACCCGGCGTGAGCACAAAAAGAATGGGAACTTGTGGGCTACTATCCTGTATGACTATCTTGAGCTTCTTTCTGCGTGCGACCAGGTACTTGTAGCCCATCTCCTTCTTGACAAACGCAGATATGGCAGACATTAAACGGTCTGGCCGCAGAGCCCGAATCACCAAGAGTTTCTTCGCCTCGGGAATCTTTTTCCAGTCACCCGGCAGCGCAGCTTCCTCGGGACGTTCAAGATCATGCCAATCACGGAACCTTCTCGAGGACTCTAGCATGTCTCTATCTAGCCCTGCAAATGGCGTCTCCACATCGTTGTTGCCCTCTTCGTCTACCCCTCCTGGAAGCTCGAAAGTGGACAAGGATATGACAGAATGCCATTGAGAGGCATCAAGCCACTCTTTGAATGGCGACTCCATGTCAGGCACTGCATCTTCAGACCGCACGAGGAATGACAGAAGCAGGGGATCTAAGGATTGTGCCTCAATCAAACTACGAAAACATAGTTCAGCGGCAAAGACAAGCTTGTGACGCTGAAAAAGACCCCGCGAAACCCCAAGGAACATTGCCAAACTTGCACTGTCCTTGAGAGCATCGACTCGCACCTGCAAAGCAACCGCTTCGGCATCCACCTCGGCAGCTACCAGAGTTTGCAAAAGTAAGAAATCAAATCAAAACATAGGGAAATCAAGCACTATTTCATTATGTGCATGCGATTCAGCATCTCGCATAGCATATACATGCGATTCATGAAGGCCATAATTGCGATTCAGTTATGATCATGTCAAAAAAGTTACCTTGAATAGCTTCTCCTTGACCCAGGCTCATTTCGAGAGCTTTGCGACGCTGCAGATTGTACTGATGACGCTTTTCTTCTTCCTCATCTACGTCCTCATCCGGCAAGAGCTTGAGACCGTTTGAAAAATATTGAATGCATTGTGCTAGAGAATACTGATACAAGTCGTCGAGCTTCCACAGCGACTCTATCAAAAAGTATACCAGTACTCCCTTTTTAGCGATAGGACGATAGTCCTCGAGTGCAGCAAACATTTGGTCCTGTGCTAAGAGCAAGGTCTGTTGATCTTCTGCAGTTGTTCTGGCTGTAACTTTTGTGTCCTCCAGACCAGTAATAAGCTCGACATTGGATAGAATGTCGCCTTCCGTAGATGTTAAGGATTCGAGTAGATTGTCCTCGAGCTCCTTCAAACGCACGCGCATGGTGTTTTTGGATTCTAGTAATTTTTTTCTTTGTTCGAACAAATCAGGCCGTTCCTTTCCAATGACTAGCGACAGCAATTGTTCCTGTAAGCCTTCTGATGTAATCGTGAAGTTGACAACAGATGCTTGCGCCACGACTTCGGGTTTGAAGTGGGGATTCGCCAGACTTGTTTGCAAGTAGAGTACAAAATTTGGGCTATACTCCAAGTACTTTTGTCCGACGCGAATGAGCATCTGCTTGCCGTTGGCACTCTTTATAATTGCACGTGATAGCACAGACTCGATGGTAGGATTGAGGTTCTCGCCAATATTCTCGATCACAACCACCTCGCCTAGAACAATTGCTCGTTCCAATCGCTCAAGACAAGTCTCGTGGTTCATTCTCAAAATGGACACTTCCTTCACGTGAGACTCACTTTTGTTGGTTTGTGGCTCTGCAGCGTCATCCATGTTCTTCTCAATAGCCTGATTTCCGTCTTTCAACACCTCGCCCACAGGCGAGATCCTGGGACTTACTAATATTTTACGACAGTGAATTTTCAGCCAACCGATCGCCTGAAGCTGGGGGTCAATAATGATGGGCCACCTGCGGGATGTTGTAATTATTGCGGCATTTTCTTGAGAAATGGAATCTACAGGAAGACCCTCATTGGTCCATCGGGCGATAGTTGCTTCGTCAATCAAGAGGTCAAGGGGGTGGAAAGAATCCAAAACCTCGATTCTCCTCTCCAGCACATCAGGAATCCAGTCCATTTTGAGCAGCTTATCACGGAATTTTGAGTTGAAGGCGCCAATGTAAGAAACAAAGGCTGAAGATAGCAACACATTGCCTAGCAGCACCGATTCGCTAGCCGACAACGACTCAACTTCACGACCCCACCTAACTTCCTCGTCAGTCAAACTCTGCACGAGACGATCTGCCAACTGAAGTCGCAAGTCTGTCTTCTGTGCGATAGACTGCGCGTTGCATTTTTCTGCTGTGGCACCTTGGAATTGGGTAGTCAACAGGGAAAGGTGGTCATCGAGTTCCTTTAAGCGTGATCGTATGTCGGCGAGAGCCTCGTTTGATTGTGCCAGCGTAATCGTAGCTTCCTCTAACTGCCGCTTCTTAGGCAGCATGGTCTGAAAAACTTCGAAAAATTGGCAGATGTTGATGACCCAACTGCACATACCTGAAGCTGCCGAAGATTTCGTGCGAATCCTGTCAGGGTTGAAGGTATCCTTTGACAGCAGAACTTTCTTGCAGTGTGCAACTGCCGCTTCAGAAATACTTTCCTTGTCATAGTTGATCAGTTTTGCCATAAACTGATCGACATTCGCCATAACCTTTTTTGCAGAGGCCCACGATAAATCCTTGGGAAGGGGACCCTTGGCCGTGAGAAGCATGACACCAATCAAGACATCTTCGACCCCAGCCGGAGGTGATGGCAGTGATTTCAGTTCTGTCAGACTTTTTTTATCAATTGTCTCCAGTGCCTGTTTGGCCTCATCAAGAATTGGCTCACACGACTTGAAATCCTCCTCGCACTCGCGCTGCAGCCGCTCACATTCAGCTTGGATCTTTGCACAATTCTCTTCGTCACCGCTGACAGCAAAACGCTCTGAATCCACTACTTTTGTCTGTTCTTCCACGTCCTTCATGATTAAATCCGCGGCCTCTGTTTTTTCAGTCACAAGATCCATGTCACCAGTCAGCTTCTCTCGCAGTCCTGCAACAGCTTCCGAAGTATTTTTCAGCTTTGCGAGGCCTACTTGTAGACGATCTCGTATACAATATACGTCTTCTTGCTTCTTATGCAGGAGATATTTAAACAAATCTACATAGTCGAGGAAGCTCTTTGGTGTGGTGTAGTTGTGTCTACCCTCCTCCTGGAAAAACTCTTCGCTGGCGTTGCTGGTGGTAGTATGTACAAAGGCCATATGCAGCGCAATAGACTCGGGGCCCTCTGCATTCTTCAGATCAACACCCGCCAATTGACGATCTGCGACAGCCAAAAGAGAATCGTGCTGCCAAGGATGAAAGAAATCGAACGAGGTCATGTTGATCAAAGCCGGAAATTGTCTGCATCGGGAACGGAAATTCTGGTGCGTAGGGCTAAAGCATAAGCACAAGTGATAGTTCTGCCGGATCGCTTCCAAATAAAATTCCCAGCAGTTGTCAATGGTGTCGATGATACCTTCCGCCTGAACCTCCGCACGCAATGCATCGCAGATCTCAAATCTCTCCTGCATAGTGTACAACTCGCTGACGTTTCCAGAGGACAAGAAATCGTTGACCAGTACCATCATTCTCTCATCAGTAATCTGCTTGTCTGTAATAATCTGGCATATTCGGCCATGATCCTTCCCTGCGCGCATCTGCGTTTCCTTGAATAATTTATAAAAGGGTTGTTTGTCAAATGGCGACGTCACTGCATTCTCGAGAATCTCGTATCCACAGATGAATGCGCTGAGTCTAGAAAGGCTTTGTTTTCCACTACCACCTATTCCGACAAGGAGCGCATTGCCAGCAGGTTCGCCGATAATTCGTGAGATCCTGCAAACATGCAGAATGGCCTCATCGAATAAAACCAGTTTCATCAGCGCGTGCCCTTCATTATATTCATTTAATTTGTCTTGGACAATGTGTGTCAACTTCTCAAAGTCAGAAACGCAGCAGTAGGGCGGATCTTTGCCATCGCTTGTCACGCTGCAGAAGGTCGTGTAGACCAGAGGTTTTGCAAGAATCTTGCTCATTTCTCCATGCTCGTCGCACCACTTCATGCTCACATCTGCAAGCATCTTTTGAAATACTTCAATATCCGTTGTGGAAACCAACCTATCGCAGAATACGCGTTCGCACTCATGCACCCACAACCGAATGACAGCAGGAGGACTGCTGTAATATTGGCGAAGTGCCCGGCAGAGGCCCTTGACAACAGCTGAAATATCTCGCATATTAAAGACATACTGCAGCTTGGCAGGGGTTGCCGTGAAGGTTTCTGAAACAGATTTGAAGATATTAGCTGTTGCGTGAATAAGTGCTTCGCTCACCACCTTTTGGACTTGGGTATCAAACGAGCTGAAATGTCCTGATACTATTGACGAGTAAATATAGAAAATGGTCTCTTCTGCTGGCATACACACAGCAAACGTTGCAAAGCCAGCCTGGAATCGGGGGTCTATCGTAAAAGATCCGACCGCTGGATTCATGCACGACACAAACTGGATATCGTGCACCTCATTCGCAGACAGCTTTTCTCTGTCGTACCAGAATTTGTAGGCAAAATGCTGCAGCAGGAAGGCAATCGACTGTTGCGTGCCATACTTGTCAACTGACGGCATATTAAGGTCGTCGATGAAATAAATCAACTTTTTACAGCCACGAGGACCAAAAATACGCCCCGTCTTCTTCTCGAGTCCTGATTCCATTATGCTCTGCAGTAGTCTTGAGTTGGTGAAGCAGTTCATATTGATTTCTATCCAAGAGGTGGATTGTTCTTGTTCCACCTGGCCGATGCTGCGCAAGCGCTCCTTCACCATTGCAGTCTTGCCTGTGCCCGCCAATCCGATGAGCATCATGGGCACCTTTTGCTGAATCAACAGCCCCAAAATGTGAGCAACTTTTGAGGTCTCGGGGCTTGCCACGTAAATGTTGCGGAACGGGATATTGGGCACGTGCGTGTGAGCAACGCATTTGTCCTGCCAGTGCACGAATTTGCAGTTGTGCTTTTCAAAAAAATAGTCAAATATGGTGCCTTGATCCGGGAAAACGATGCCAGAAACGAAGGTATCTCTCCAGAAACGGTCGAAAGTTACACTGTACTTTATATTCTTATCGTCAGCTAGTGCGCCACCAAGCCCCCACACTGTCGCATATACGAACAGGCTCTCCAGTGCCATTTTGTAATCATCCTCGCCCTTGAATTTGAGAACCATTTGCAATTCCTCGCTATTGTCGATCAGCGCTGTGAGGATGCTGCACAGAGATTTTGCAAGATTGACATGCGGAAGCGGAACAAGTGTGCGGGCAATGTCATTGACGAATTCGAAGCATTGCGGCAAGTACTTTTGAAAGCACTTTTCAAACACGGACTTTTCACCTTCGTGCATCAAACTCTCGATCCAACTGCGTGTATATGGAGCCCAACTGACGAGAGACTCGTCCATGTAGACCACACCGCCTCGCGAAACTGTGCTGGGCGAAGCATATTGCATGCTGCAACTCTCGAAGACCAGCCGCATGGTAGGTGTGAGGGGTATTCGCTCACCACTTGCGAGCGTCAAGGTCTTGTTCTCATCCATTGCAGTGTGCATTGACTCGATCCAATCGGGGTCGATATCGCCATCAAGGATGAGCATCTGGAATTCAGCTACCGCTCTGTGCGCCGAAAACTCTCTGAAGGAGTGTGTCAGAATGCCATCTTTCCACGAGTCCCAATCAGCCTGCAGGTGACCAAAGAGCTCGTTTCTCGAAATAGCCTTCGGGTTCATGCAGACATATATGGTGCGTTCCCCAGCCAAATTCTGGGCAGCGGCAAGAGTGTGCAGCATCGCTGACTTTCCGCAACTTGCGGGTCCAAGGACATATGCAGCCCATCTGACTGACAAAATATCGCGGAGCTGTAAAGCTTTCAGCACGAAGTCGTCGTCTGCCTGCAGCTGGGAATTGTGACATGCTTCTTGTATCTTCTCCCGGAATTCAGAGTGCTGATACTTGGCAAAGTCATCCTTAACGCTAGGGAAGAGGCCCTGGATCAAATTCAAGAAAACACGCACATCGGCAGGAGCCAGCCGTGCCAGGTTAAAATCGCGTAGCACCATCAAGAGAACTTGCTCTTCTTCTAGCTCTGCCTGGTGTCGACGATTCTCGCCTGCGACTAAGATGGCGGTCTTTACAGCTCGCAAACTCCAATTGTAATAGTGCTGGTTTGAAAGTAATGTCTCGGCCATGTGATAGAGCATTACCGTCTTTCGCGCCAAGGTCTTGCCTTGTGCGAACCCTTGAGATGTCAAAAGCACTTCTGCAATGTGTTGAGTCTCGGGCTTCACCATTGCACAGGGTCGGAACAGCACCCGGAGACTTTCTGGAATTTCCACCGCCCGATCGTAGTCTTTGTACATGGTGATGAAAGCTGTGCACGTAAATTCAGGATTGATCTTG
>Ga0335398_10006779_pt1 | contig 14296 bp, 8 predicted proteins | sample BON03_FD_205742 | JGI IMG/M metagenome (GOLD analysis project Ga0335398, IMG submission 205742) | Freshwater microbial communities from Lake Bonney liftoff mats and glacier meltwater in Antarctica - BON-03 (spades assembly) (version 2) | ecosystem: Environmental > Aquatic > Freshwater > Ice >... | reverse complement strand
CCCCCGGGTCCTTGTCCCCCCCCCCCCCCTTTTCGACCCGCCATACCACCTGCTGCCTGGACTCTGTGCATGCTACAGTCGCTGAGGACAAGTGGCACAGGTCTGTCTCTCGAAAGTAGTTTGGAGGTGAAGGTGGGAGTCGATAGCCATACGGATATTCACTAATTAGAGTGAGGTGCAATTGGAGTTGGGTGAGATGACTCGAATCTGAAGCAGACTGCCATTCCACGAGACCCCAATTACCATCTATTGGTATGGGTATGGACTGGGAGGTTGAGTTGTTTCGAGCGTATGGCTTGCTGCTCCTCCTGCCTGCCTGCCTCTCACTCGTTTGAAAGAGTGGGCACGGTGGGTTCAAATGAAATGTGTGTCCAGTGGTGTGTAGGTGGGTGTGAGGTGCCAGAGCTTTAAAGCCGCCCAACGATTGACCTCAAACAAATGCAACAACAAACAACGCATTGACGTGCAACGCATGCAACAATAAGGTTGAACAGGCATAGAGGCGCGGCGAACGATAGACCCCGACGAAGCTGTAGCCCTCGGTGCTGCCATTCAGGTCCTTCGCCCCTCTCTCGCACCCCGCTCGTGGCTCACTCCCCACGTTGCTGGGCCTCGCCTCTGCTCGTTCGTGTTGCCGGCGAGTGTATGTAGGTGTGGCCCACAGCGAGGCAGGCACTGAACCGTTTGAGGTGAGCGCCCTCCTGCTTTTCGCAGGCTGGCATCATGGATGGTACGATACAAGGCTTGGAGGTCCTGTCGCCAATGCAGGCAGCACTCCTGCGCGGCTTTGCTCGAAAACGTCTTGCTGAGCAAGAGGGTACCTATAAACCGCTCATGGGTGATCCTGAGGAGAATCTTGATGACGCTGATGAATGGTCTGCCCCCCCCCACATCTGCCTCCACTTGACATATTCTCCACTCTCTCTCTCTTCCCGTTCCATTGCCACCATCCCTGCGCACCCCCTGTGTACGCCCCCTGTCCAGTGTGCGCACTTAATTCTCGCGCACTCCCTGTGCCACGATGCAAGCGCATGAGGGGCAGCTGAAGCGCGCGATTCTGTTTGTGCACTCAGAACTCATCATCATGGATGATGAGGTCTGCCTCGGCACTCATGGCTGAGGTTGATAGCTATGAGGCTACTTGTTTTGACACACACCACACACCATGTGACATGCGCCATCAAAGAGTTGCAGCAGTAAAGGAATCTTTTGCCGCCATCTTGTCTTGTGACATCGCAGCCCCTTGACACTGGCGCCTGTGACGATACCTATCACATGAATTGGCAGGAGCGAGGAGGACGAGGACTGGTTTGACGCAGAAGAGTCAGACGACTTCTCACCGGTTGCCCTTGACTGACAGTCGAACCTACCCTCATCAATCAACAAAAGTGATCACTGGCACTATTGTGAAGACAAAGTTCTTCAAGTTCCAGTCGCTCTTGACTTGACGAGTCACGCTCTTAAAACATCGTAATAAATGAATTGGTTCTCGTTGGTGCCACGTGAGCGCAGGGCCATGTAGCAGCTACGTATATGTATATACATAGAGCAGAGGCATGTCACTGGCATGCTGATTGATACATTGCACTCCTCTTTCCCACTCTCGGTTTGGTAACATGACTGACGCACCAAGGTTTGTGGTTGTGTATCAAATATTGCGTATCAAAGGTTGCCTATCAAATGTTACGCTTGACAAGACATGGGAGATAAGTCTCCAGAATGCACCGCCCATGAGGATGTGTGCACACAACATTGTGGGGACTTTTGAATCTTTTTGGGGGTGAAGGACCCTCCCGTAGGGGAGGGTACAGGACCAACACGGGGGTTGACGGGACCCTCCCGTAAGTGTGTCACGAGACCAAGTGTCTTACGAGACCATTCAGTAGCATTGTTGGGGAAGGTTTCTCTCCTATTTTGGGACCCTACGGGACCCTACTCTCGACGGATCGTAAGCTTATTCTGTGGACCGTCGAGAGAAGAGGGCTGCAGGACAAGAAAATTGAGAAGTATGGGATCCAGATGACACACGTCCTGATGGGCGGGGTATTCTGGAGACTAGGCTGTTGTAACCTAAGCCTGCCGGTACAAGGAGTGCCCGTGAGGTTGCGTGCAGGTTGGTGAATCGGCCAATGCTTCTGTCCCCTTTCAATTGTCGTGTCGGGGCAATGCGTGCAATGAAACGATTTCTCATAACCTAATTTCTAGCGCCACGGATTAGAGTCAGTTTGAACAAGGACATTAGTCCACATGGGGACTTGCATGCCGCATCTCATGGCGCAATGCGATGCAAGACATCTGTGTCACGGTCCAGTTGGTGCAGAGACAGCGGTTGAGGTAGCGGTAGAAGTCGAGACTCTGTCACAGCCGGGGGACAAGGGCACACACTTGAGGTTTATTAGTAACATGCCTTATTTATATAAAACACGCTGAGGCTATCTATGTACTTTGTCCACGACAGTCTTGTGACATGTTGGCATGGCAAGCATTGAGCACCACTCCGTGTTGCCCTAGTCTTGACTGGTTGGTGTGCATATCTGATTGAAGTGCACGTCTTCATTCATTCTTTGCTTCTGTGGAGTTGGTGACGTCGGGAGCCATAAGATAGATGGGTCCAGTCTCGTGCATGCTGCTACCTCCCTTGTCGCGCATTGCCGTCATCTCGTTCTGAATCTGGCATTGAGAACACGGGAATCACCACATAACACAGCAGCACCTGTCGGACAAGAGGTGATCATACCGTGTCAGTGCAGCACGCTCCGCCACGCTCATGAACAATCTGTCATACACGCGCCTACATACAATTAGTGCGAGCAGCAGGCAGCGAAGAGAAGGCAAGACAGAGGTGGCGAACTTATGAGTCGACGCCTGTAGAACAGGCGTTGCAGCAGCAGGTGTCGAGCTTCTTCTCAATCAGTAGTTTGTTCCTCGTCATGCACTGTGCAGTCCAAATGTTTCATGTCAGCACTCACCTGACGCCGTACAGTGACCTCATCAAAGACCCTAAATCCTAAATCCCAAAGACAGGCGCACTGTGTCTTTATACTGTGAGCTAAGGTCTTTAGACTGCGACCAAACAACGAGCAAGGATCCTCCCAGCATCTACGTCAGGCATTGAGGTTGGTGGTGCCATGATGATATGTTACACTGGGTTGTACATGCGTTGCACCTGCTGGCCGCAAGAAGCAATTATACAGCCGACACCCAAGAAAGCAACCGTACCAGCTCCAACAGCTGCCGCGATCGCGCCCATCACTGCTGCCTCAGCCCCGGGACATGGTGGCGGTGGCGGACACGGTGGCAATGGCGGACATGGTGGCAGAGGCGGAGGAGGGAGCAGCTCTCCTCTCCCTCTCCTCCTTTCCCTTTTGGACGTCTTACACTGCTGACCCCGCGTGGTGGGAATGTCTCTAGAGCCAGCCCTCAATCTTGTCAGTTTCACAGGTCCTTGTGGGGCCCGTGCTATTCACTTTGCTGTGCTCTGAGTAATGATCACTTGCTTTATTTTTTAAGTGATAAAGCTGAGGATTCTATTGCGAAAAATGACGGCGACTTGAATATTGACATATCAAATCCCGTACGCACCTGGGACGAAGCTGTCAAAAGCAGAATTCCTATATGGCAGGAACGGTTGAGTTTGAGCAAGTTGTACGTTGAAAAAAAACAATAAGGTTCGATGATTATGGGCAAATTTTGCGAACAAAAAATGAAAACGCTCAAACCCTCGAAACAGATTTTTAACGAAGCAATAACAAAGGGTCGACAAGACTCCTGGTATATTATTGTATATACAGAACAAAAGGACAGCACTTTGGTTGTGCCAGCAGGAGGCGCCAGTACAGGTGCTACGTCAGCGCGTGTATCTGAACCTCCAGAATGAAAGATCGTGTTGATGGTTCTTTCTATATTTATCCTAGATTCTATCGGTCTGACTTTCTGTCTCTCGGTCCATCTTGTGCCATCAATCTGATCAGGTGGCGGCGGCGGCGATCGTGACCTGCGTGGCTTCATCACCAAGGGCCGCCCAGTGAACCCCAGCGAAGCGGACGCCACGGACATGTTCCCCGGACGGCTCGCCGTCGTGGTGGTGGGGATTTGCGGCACGCTGCCGCTGCTCTACGCCCAGACGAGCTCAACGCCAGGGAGTCACGATAAACTCAGCCTAGAAGAGGGTGCGTTGACAGAGGCAAATCATCTTACCTTCTCCTTGGGAAAGAGGGAGGAGGTGAGATGCATGCAATAGAATCATCAGCTCTATCACTTAAAAAATAAAGCAAGTGATCATTACTCAGAGCACAGCAAAGTGAGTAGCACGGGCCCCACAAGGACCTGTGAAACTGACAAGATTGAGGGCTGGCTCGAGAGGCATTCCCATCGCGCAGGGTCAGCAGTGTAAGACGTCCAAAAGGGAAAGGAGGAGAGCAAGAGGAGAGCCGGCGCCGGCAGCCGCTGCCACCTCAATAATGGCAATAACAACGGCCAAGGCCGTGCCGCCACCTGCACAATCAGACCCCGTCTCATCAAATTACTGCATTTGAATGATGTTCAAGTCCTGACAAAGTGTTCAACGCCAATGATGAACTTACGGTGAGATAAAGGAAAGATAGACATGAGAGAGTCAAAATGTAAGTTCCACATCATTTCTCTGAATACAATATTGCAAGCAATCTCCATCATTATTGATACATGAGCGTGCCCACTGACCTTTTAATCAAGAGCAAGTAGCAATAGATGTCAATCACGTTGTAATTTAAACGAGTGACTTCTCATCCTTACTATGGCACTCGAGTGACTGTGAACAAATAACTCAATTTGAACACTCACTTGCAAAAGTAGCTCTTGCACATTCGAGGCTTCCCAAGGACGGCACGGCCACACTGCAGCCAAGATCATTCCAGAAGTTCTTCTTGCCCTCGAGCACAGCGTAGCTCTGAGTTTACATACACACTCACTGGGCGCACACACACATGTTGCGGCATACACACACACACACACACTCTCGCCACAGTACACACAAACCCACACAGTGTCACACGCACACACTGTGTCACGCAATGATACATATAAGTCAATAGTATTCAGTACACATATACACTGTACGTGTAGCCCAGACATGTGTATATCTAAAGAATGTCAGGAAAACCCGATATTCACGAATCTAAACAAAAAAGGATTCGAGCACATACAGCTTCCAGCAAAGCTACTAGACCATTTTTTACGAACTAACAAACACAACATCAATCAATGGCAGCTCCTGTGCGCGCGAAGCAGCAAGCAAGCCAATCTGTCAAACTTTGATGCAAAGCTCGCTTGAGCACACTGACAAAGACAAGCAAACGAAACAAGACGCTGCTAATTTCAATGCCACAATCAGTACTGATGTTAGAAACAAGGTTCTCGTACGTTTTGTTCTTGGACGCCCTGGTTGAGCACAGAGCAGTCTCTGACTCAGCAGAGCACAATACTCACTGTGCAGAGAGCAAAACATCTGACTAAGCAGTCGGACTGAGCAGACAGCAAAATGTTTTAAGAAGACAAAGCCTGACCTAGGCGAGATAAAAGAAGCCAATGCACGGCGTGATGGCCACAACACACATACTGACAATATCTGCAGTCAGTATCCTTCCCTCAAACATCAGCGTCAGCCTCGGTCCACGACCATAGCACCAGGATTGAATGATATGTCAGGATTATGGTTATGATGCATATTCCGATTAGATAGTCGGGTGTAACAATAGAGGCGGAGGTGGAAACTTTTCAAAAGTAAAGTGGTTAGTTACAAAGTGGACAGGAACACAGAATCGGTTATTCTCTGTTTTTTTCTCAGCAACGTGTGGATTCTTTAAATGCAAGAACGTTCCCCAAGAATTTTTTCCCAATAGCATATTTTATTCATAAACCCATATATGCATATTTGCCCTGTTCATGGGCTCTTGGAATATGGATTGAATGGTATGCCAGGATTAAAAATCCCACACGTTGCGCAGAAAAAAACAGAGAATAACCGATTCCGTGTTCCTATCCACCTTACAACTAACCGCTTTATTTTTACAAAGTTTCCCCCTCCGTCTCCATTGTTACACCCTACTATCTAATCGGCAGGTAAGGATTATCGGGTTTCATAACAACAAACATATAAACAAAGGCCCAGCGACATAGTCAACTTTGAAAGTGAAGAGTTTAATCCAAAAAGTTGTAGGCAACTGCTGCAGGCCTCGTTTTAACCTTCCTCCACCTTTGGGCCAATAAAACACTTTCATTTCTCCCCATCCTTATTTCCCCCAAGAACCTCCAAATTCACCCTCCCTCAGATTCCCCCTCACGGTAACAGGCCACCGAGGGGAATCTGGGAAGTGACAAATTGGGCTGCTTGGGGAGGTGGTGTCAAAGTGCTTGAGGGAAAATCCAAAAAATCATGTTCCGCCCATTTAACCCGCCCATGTGCCGCACATTCACACCGCCCCTCAGTTGTAGACTAACTCAGATATGGGGAGAAATTTTGACAATTGCGAAAATAGTAATGAATTTTGGTTGTACGATATTAAGAAATTCATTGGAACTTTCCGGCCACTGGGACCGGTATAGCCAGCGACGGAGTTAAGGTGGAGGGTGAGGATCCGGCACGGCGGCCACCGGGCCACTAGGTTGTCTGAAGTCTGTCGATACGAGGAAACCCCAGGACAGTAACGATTCCTCAATATCGGTTTGATGAAACAAAGTAACACACACACTACACATTATGTAGATTGTTGTTGTGTCGTGATATACACTGTTAGTGCGCGCCACTGTCATGCTCATCTTTTTCTCCGGACAGTTTCAACAAGACAGCCTCTATAAAGTGTAGTAGGATTGTTTAGATTCTGTCTTGACTGGCGTTCACTGACAACTCTGTTGACAGAAAGCACTGCTATTTACTTCAACACTGCGCAACTGTGAATACAGTGTTGGTTACACGGTCTTTTCGTTTCCTTAAGGTGGGGTTGGGTATTTCTCGAACGAACGCAGATTCTCAGTGGGATCCACTTTACAACGCATTTCATCACATTTTTTGTTGTGGAAACGAAATGATTCAACAGTAGTTTTGTAAACGTGATCTTGACGCGGCAAACCTGCGGCCATCACTCGAGCAGGGCTGCGGAAAGCAGACGCCGAGCGCTGGGAAAACGTTTTTCCGAGCGAATTTGCCATATGTTTCAAAATCAAAATGTAGCGGATGCTGAGATCTAGGTCTGTGCACTTTTTGGGTGCTTGCAAAAAGAATACCGCTGCGCAATGCCAAATTCCGATTTTTTCTGCGGGCGAAACACGTTTTTTTTCGGAAGTCGCCATTGCGCAGCGGTTCTCTCTTCGGAAGTACACAAAAAGTGCACAGACCTAGATGTTGACCTCTACATTTTGATTTTAGGAACATATAGCAAATTCAGTGGTGAAAAAAATTTCCTAGCGCTCGGCGTCTGCTTTCCGCAGCCCTGCTCGAGCGCTGACCACAGGTTTGCCGCGTCAAGATCACGTTTACAAAACTACCGACGAATCGTTTCGTTTCCACAACAAAAAATTCGAAGAAATGCGTTGTAAAGTGGATCCCACTGAGAATCTGCGTTCGTTCAAGAAATACCTAACCCCACCTTAAATACTCATTTAAGCCGTTTTTAATACGCGTGACCCCTTTCAACTCAGCATCGTGTAGTCAAGCCTATGGGTGCGAACGCCTTCAAAGCTGACCTCACGTGCAAGCGTGGCTCAGTTGGTCAGAGCGAGGGACTGTCAATCCCTAGGTCGTCGGTTCGATTCCGTCTAAAACCCGACAACTCAAATTCCCATGAATTTGAACTTCATAGACCCTGAAACAAGGGTACTAAACTACTTTTGAAAGTAATAAAAGCAATCATCATCATCTTGATTCCACATACCTTTTGGCAAGCTTTTAAAAATAGCATTGGTCGTAATGTCCTTCGAGTATTTGAAAAGCACTCACCGTTTGTTGAGATTAAACCTTATAAGCACATGCTTCGTGTATACGGTCACAGACGTTTACAGCGATCCCCCCGTCAAGTCTCCGTTGCACATGCTTCGTGTATACGGTTACAGACGGGCTCGTTATAAACGGCTCATCTTTCACTCTAAGCTCCCCAGGATAGTTTCAACCACCCAGCATCAACACTGTCGCAACGTAGTACGCCGACGTACATCACAACCGTAGATGGCAGCCCGACGATTTAGCCCGGCGAGCTTCTAAGATCATTTCAAGTTTTCTGCTCGAAGTTCTGCGAGCACCTTCGACGAGCATTTTCGGCTGGCAGCCGACTAGAATCTTCAACTTGCTGCCCCGGCGGCAATCTTGCCCGTGAGCGACTAACCAGGCGCAGCCATGCCAGCATTCTCTTTAAAGTTGTCCAAAGAGAGCGTACATGCCATCCTTATGCGCTTGAAAAGTAAAAGCCTCCAATGCTGTTATGCTCAGCCAGGGCGAAAGCTTTCAATCGCCGACAACAACACTCTCCGTGAGTCTTGTGACTCTTACGGACACTTTGCACGAGACTGTCCACACCGCAAGCCAAATGCAATTGCTGCTCAGAAGAAGCGTGATGCTGCTTGGGCGGACAAGAAAAGTGCGCAAGCAAGAGAGCTTCAAGAGATTAACACGCTGATCAAGGAGGCTGCGCGCCATGGCTGATACAGTCAGCATCGCTGTCAGCGATACAGAGGACTGGGGGTCCAAAGACGACAGTAACTGTCAGTTGTGCTGCGAAGGGTGCAGCAGTAAACTGCAGTCGTTGCTCTCTGTCTTCTCCATCCCGTGTCATTCCTTCTCCTTCTATTCCTAAATCGCAAACTTCTCTTTCGAAATCTTATTTGCTTGCTGGTACTGTATCACATTCATATGTCCCTGAGACACACCTTGAAATTGTTACCCTCAAGAAAGTGCACTTTCCACTTGTTCTTCCCTCAGCGCCACGTTTGGACCCACACACAGACTGTACCTTTTTGTCATGCTCATGTTCAAAATGCGATTCCTCTAAGAATTCCAAGGGAGTAAGCTTAGTCTATTCTCAAACGACTGTATCTTATCAGCAACGCGCAGGCTGCCATCTGAAAATTACATGAGTATCGATATGTCGCTTAACAGAACATTATATGTCGTATAAGGCCTTATACGACATATTTATGTTGTATAACACTATCTGTTCATGTTATGTTGTGTAAGGCTTATCTGACATATATATGTTTCTTATCAGACATATACATGTTTCTTATCTGACATACTTTTTAAACGACATATTCTGTTCAACAAAATATTATACTAAACAACATATTTTCTTCAACAACATATATATGTTTTTAAACAACATGTGTATGTTTTTAAACAACATATGTATGTCATATAATATTATCGGACATATGTATGTCGTGCATCGTTTAACAACATATATGTGATCCTTATGTAACATATTTTTGCATCTTTCTGCAGCCATCACACCTTTTGTGACGCGTATAGTACAATGGGCATACCAATTTATTGTTTCCTCAAAACATTTCAATTGTACTATCTCGACTCTGTTCTTCCAGCGAGATGATGTTTTCTACCCCACTTCCTGTTTTGTTCAACTCCTGGTAACCATGATTTCAATTTGAAACAGTCAAACTCTCACTGCGGGTGCATTCTTTCATTCTCTTGCCCGTGGCATTTTCTCTCAGATGGAACGGTGGAGGAGAAGAATACAGGGAGAGATAAATTGATGAGAAAGGATAGGGATCTCCTTGTATCCGCGGCACAATTTCCTTAAATATTATCGTACGCGACTGACGGTAGTCGCTTATTACAAATTGGCAACGCTCCGGTTTGTCGCTTATTACAAACGCTTTTCGCTTGTTACAGGTAGTCGCTTATTATGTATATATATGTATATATATATATTCATATGCGTATATATATATATATATACATATATATATATATATATAAATATATATGTATATATATGAAAATATACGTATATTTATATATATGAGTATATATATATATGAATATATATATATATATGTGTGTGTATATATGTATATATATTTATATATATTCACATATATTTATATATAAAAATATACATTTATATATAGAATTACGCAGTCAGTCTCGACGAGGCACGTGATGGGACCCAAAAAAATACCCAGGGCGTGTGGCCTTGTAAATTACCTATTGACAGTCTCCCGCTGCAGCAGTTGGCATCTTCGCCTGCACTCATGTCCTGTTTGAGTAAACAACCTCGCCGTTGGTTTCCGACTGCTGTTGGAGACACTGTACAAAAAAAAAGACACACATAAATCGACACGTGATGTCTGACATGAATTAGTATGATATGTTTTTGAGTAAAGAGCATCCTGACACATGTCTTGTCTCGCTGAGTGGGCTGGTGTGAGCAGGGGACCGCCACCCACACCTGTTTACCAGGGTGTCATACAACCTCGGATTGAGGGTTGACTGTGACTCGTATTCTCTTTGTGATGACACAGTTCAAACATGATCATGATACCCAACCTTAGAACTTGTATGATCCCATTGTGACACTGTGAACTTGGATACCGTGTCTAAGTGATGACATGGGTCCAGACGTACAGCAGACCAAAGGAAAAAAACATGTGCATGTTGTGGGATTTTTTGAACAACATATGTGAGGGACAACAATAACATATATATGTTTGTTGTGTAACATAAAATAAATATATTACCAACATACATATGTTACTTGAAAATAAAGTAACATATAAAAATGCAACTTCATCATATACATGTTGTTTAAAAATTAAACAACATGTAATAACAAGTCAATGGTATTCATATGTGGTATAAAAAAATTATATGTTGTATAAGAAAATCATATGTTGTTTAATCTCAGAAAAAACAATATGTCGTACAAGAAAAATTATATGTCGTTTAATTTTTTTGATAAATTATATGTCGTATAAGAAACATATATATGTCGTTTAATATTAAGCAACATATAGATACTCGTGTAATTTTCAGATGCAATGTGATCAATGTCGCAAATCTTACACTCTGTCAGGCGACAAATGTAATGAAGTGTCTGCCTCTCATTCTTTTCCACGTGTTCACTCGACTGAGCACATCACTGCTGCACCAGTCGTACATAATGTCACGCACACTATACAGCCCACTCCAACTCTGCATAAGTCCACAGACATCCATTTGATCTCGTCTTCGTCTTTGTGCTACATTTTTGGATACTCCATTCGGAATGGCTGTGCGATTTCTTCCTCACAATGATTCTGTGGTGTACCTGCACAAGGGCAAGTGCCACATAGCACAGCATCAGACAGAAGGCTTTCTAGAACTCACCCAGCAGGGGGAGATGGACAAAACTGGTCAAGGAGGCCGAGAAGCTGGCAACAGTTATTATTCTTTCGGCAATTGGGCATGACCCAATCAGCACATAGACAACATCTGAAAATTTGACACCAAATGATTAGACATACAGCCATTGGGAGCTGTACTAGACACCGGGGCACAGCGAGGAGCCACCAGTTTTCCTGCTGAAATTCTGCGTCGCACAGGCACCACACACCACTCTGAAAATGCAGCCAGCCGTGGGAACAGCAAAGAAAATGACAGGCATGCTCATGGGTGCTGAAACAATCGATCAGTACGGCTATTCCTTGATCTTCTTCCTACCAGATGTGTCTGTGCACAACCTAGGCATGTCTGAGAGCCTAATTTCGGCTGGTCGCCCAATAAAGGTGGGCTTCAACGTGAATGTTAGAATCCCAGATGATGCTCTCACGGATGGCTTCGCCCTGGCTATCTTTCCCCTCTACAGGGGTAGCATTACTACTCCAGAAATTCTCAAAATGATTGTCATAGAGTAAGCAGGACACACATGACGATTGCCTAAAGTCCAAGCAATTTCATACCTATGACCACACCCTCACCTGAGGACTCCGAAGATATTGAAAGCTTCATAGATGTTTCGACCTGTAATAGTTTCGCTGGACTTCCCGATATCTTTGACCACGACGATGAGGCACACGTGCCAGATCTCCTCTCGACTGAACGCGTCGAGGGACGCATGAAGCAGCGTTTTGAACTTATGTGTCGAAACTGAAAAGAGGCCATAACACTCCATCGAGCACATAGCCACCACAACAATTGCACGCTTCTACTCAATCTTAAGGTAGCAGGCCTCCCATACAAGCATTTGAAGCGCTACATTTTAGCCATCACCTGTGCTGCATGCCAGGCAGCTATAGGCAAGTGTGACAACAAAACGTCTACAGTAGCTCTTTCGAAAAGACAAGCCATAGCTCAGCAAAAGAAAACTGAAAAGGCTCAGCGTAGATTCTTTGCCCAACAGAAATCAATCTTGAATTCTTCTACTGATTCTATCCTCGACTCGGACAGGCTGGACTTCAGTCCTATCACTGACACAGTGGACCCTACTTCCACTATCACCGAATCATTGGCACGTTTACATGAATTCACAGCGTCAAGTGACAGTTCTGATTACTCGTCCCTCAAAATTTCCCTCCCTTCTCCTGTGATTGGGAGAGATATGACTCTCGGTAGCGAACATTCTCGTTATCAGTCACGCTTAAATAGGAAACTGCTTCCAATTTTTTTTGGTTTCTCAAACATCTCAGTTCTAAATCTGCAAACTGCTCACGATATCTCCGTAAGACTGGACTTTCTGTCACGAACTCTCTTGTGTATGGAGCGGTAGCTAGGTGGTCCGCTCACGAATTCTCTCATGACTAAGGTGGTCGATGAGAGGTGTATCGCTTGTACCTGTCTGTACTACGTGTGAGTTGCTGGGCAGACTAGAAATAGATGAGATAATGTCAGTCAAAAAAACTCAAGAGACGCAGTAAAACTTCAATCGAGGATGTTTTGTCACAGGTTGTTTCTAAGGCAGGCGTCAAGATAGTGTTGCAATCGATGAGGCTCTAAAGATCGTGTACATTCTGAAATATCATCGGTCAACAGACAGGGACGTGAGGAAGGGTTCCTGGAGGTGAAAGAAGCAGCACCAAATGAGCATCACAAAAGCATTCTTCGGACGCTTAGGACACCTGCTGCAAAATCGTGCGAAATTGAGCAGATCAACTTTGTTGTAGACAGCCGCAGATCTGTGGTAGCAAGCAATTTCTACACCAAATTCAAAAAGCTTGGTGTACAAGAACAAAAGAAGAAGAAATCTTCGCTGATGGTGTGACACAGGCATGTGAAGCGCGCAGTGGCGCACATTGGGCAAAATAATTTTGACAAAATTAGTTTGTCTTTCCAGACAATTGACAAAATTAGTGTGTCTTTCCTCTAGTGTATCCAGCAAGTGCAAAGACTTGTGTCAATGTGAGGCCAAACATTGATTGATCGAGGGATGACATTGTGCACAATGTGTATGTGTAGAGAAGAGTAAGGAGGAACTTCAGAAAATATACACACAGAGTGTCAAGCTAGGGCCATCGAACGAAGGTAGAATTAGAAGCTAGGGCCATCGAACGAAGGTAGAATCAGAATGGCAGACTAATAGCCACAATCTACGACCCCTCTAAAGTTTGGAAGATGGACGCATTCATTATATTTTACCTGTTCTTTATTTTGGATTCTGTTACGAGTCACGTTTCCTCTCGTGTTTTTAACATCTCTATGGTCATAGATTTCTATGTTTCTACCTTTACACTCTTTGTGACCTTGTCTCTGCTTCCTTTTGTATCTTGTTATTCTCTAATCTACATGTTTCTGTTTTATTACCCAGTTATTTTACACGTTTCACACACGCATGTATGAAAACGTATGCGTACACACACATGTACAATTAACGCACACAAGAAGTAGCACAAGCAAGGAGGGGCGCAAGAACCAAGCGTAGAGAGCCTGGTTGGAAGAGGTGCAGACAGCTTCTTGGTTGGAATAAAAAGGCTATTAGTGTGCAACATATACACACGACTATACACGTACAGGTAGTTCTGTAAATTGACCCGTCAAAACAATGATAGGGCACCGAGATCTCAACCCTGGCAAAATTCGAGTAAATGGAACTTTAAGGAAAAGTTTTTGAACTATTTCATTATGGAGTACTAAAAGCATCATTCCAATCAAATCAAGAGAGAGCTAGTGCGCACGTGCACGAGCAAGCGATACCAAAACAGCGTGCACGAAAGCGACAGAGACTGAAAGCGTGCACGGGCGCTAGAATGCACGAGAGAGCGCGTGCAAAAGAAAGGGCGCATGCGCACGCACACACGCCCACGAGAGAGAGTTTGCGAGAGGGAGGGAGGTGTTTGAGGT
>Ga0335398_10006770_pt1 | contig 14307 bp, 13 predicted proteins | sample BON03_FD_205742 | JGI IMG/M metagenome (GOLD analysis project Ga0335398, IMG submission 205742) | Freshwater microbial communities from Lake Bonney liftoff mats and glacier meltwater in Antarctica - BON-03 (spades assembly) (version 2) | ecosystem: Environmental > Aquatic > Freshwater > Ice >... | reverse complement strand
AGAGAGAGCGAGAGAGAGAGAGAGGGCGCGGGAGAGAGAGAGGGCGGGAGAGAGAGAGAGAGAGAGAGAGAGAGAGAGAGAGAGAGAGAGAGCGCGCGAGAGAGAGAGCGAGAGAGAGAGAGAGCAAGCACGCGAGAGAGAGCGAGAGATCGAGAGAGCGAGAGAGCGAGAGAGCGAGTGAGCAAGCGAGAGCAAGAGCAAGCGAGCGAGAGAGAGAGAGCGAGCGAGAGAGAGAGAGCGAGTGAGTGAGCGAGAGAGAGAGCGAGCAAGGTCTCCCTGCCAACAGGTCTACAGACACACAGCCCCGGACATGGCCAACATGCACACGGACATACCGGCACTGTCGGGTCTCACGGGAGACAACCATTCAAAGGTGCGGCACGGGGCAGAGGCTCTCACTTGTCTGTTCGTTAACAGAGCTCTTTCCTCGAACCCGCGGTTCGGAACGGTTTTCCAACTGACGTTTTTGAGTCGGTTCCCGCCAATATATATGCACGACACTTGACACACGAAGTCCTCACTTTGTCGCAGACGTTCACAAAACGACGCAGAAAGCACAAATGACGCGCAGAGACACATCAATCGTGCAACGATCAGCATCGCAAGAAACAAAGCGAGAGGGACGCGGCTATCCAGCCGGTGTGCCTCACTCTTCAAACGGCAGGCATTTTTTGAATGGCCTCTGCATACTGCTGAGCGCTGCGCACTCGCACATAACAGAAGGAGCACAGACTACGTCGTGCGTAACAGAGCAAGACTGCTCAACTGGAGAGTTTTGCCGCAACACGTTCGAAGACTCGTACGAAGGCTGGAAATTTGAAGGAGGACTCTGCTCTCCGTGCTCTGAATGTTCCTGCAACTATTTTTCATCTACTGGCAAATGTCCTCCAGACAGGTGTCCAGCCACTCCCACTCGTATAGTGTCAAACTTTGAGGGGACCTTCTTGACGGCGACTTCGTATTCAAAGTACAACGGAGATGTTTGTGTCACCTCCTTGACAGTGCAGGCATTTTTCTTCCGCATGGTATCGTTTGTGGTAGATAAGGCTGTTTACGACTCGGCTGAGACCGCCTTGCCGCAGTACGAGCATTCGAATGCCACTGGCCTGACATTATGCGACTTTCCCGACGCGCCTGGACCCAGGGAGGGTAGAATTGAGAAAATGAAGGTCACGCAGCCCGACATGGTAGCAAGACTGCAGCTCACTTATGTGGATGGCATGCCTTTGCGCACGCAACGCATAGTAGAACTCTATGATAATTGTCCGCATGGTTTCAAGGCGCGATTTCAACCCGTTGGATCCGTGAATATGAGGTATTCCTCGAACCTGGGACTAGAGTCGGACTTTTATTCCTACAGATCCTCGCCGACGTCACGCTATTTGTTCACGGGAAGCGAAACTGCAGACATTTGCGTTACACTCAACGGTCCTGCGACGGGGTACCGCGAGATATACGGCACGTACAGTGGCTTCTTTGTATTTGGCACCACCCGTCGCAGGTGTGACAGGCGTGCTTCTCTGCTGGCTCGTCTGCTTGCCGTGCTGTGCGCCGATAGTTGGGGGCTTGCAACAGCGAGGCGCGCGGCAGATTCCGCGCGCCACTCTGTTATCTCCGCTGTAAGGGCGAGCGGCGACGAGGCGCTTTGTGCTGCAGCGCGCCCTTCGAAATTCGGATTTCTTGCTTTCCTTTTTTCTGGGGCGTTCCGAGAGAGAGCTTTTTGTCCCCAGGGGTGGTCTTACACTGTATTTGTTGCAATTGGTTTTTTTTTGTATACGACCTGTTTTAGTTTTGAGGTGTTCCAATTTGTACATAGGGAAAGAAAGGGATTCCATTTTTCTTTCCAAAAAATAGAATGCTCATCTCGATTGTCCCCAGATAGCCATTCGACACACCCCCACGGAAAAAGGAAAACTCTAGACCCCTATACACTTCCCAGAACAACAGTCCTTAGATCAATGTTTCTCTTCGGGTGGGCACGCGGCAGGTTTGGGCTGAACCCTCGCTACCGTGCGCCCTGGGGGATTCTGTGCAAATGCGAACTTCGAGTGGCGCGTGGCGACGTGTGCGCCTCACTTTTCTTCCTTTTGCAGGGCTGACGCAAGCGATGTGTTGTGCGCAGCGCTACGGACCTGGGTGCGAAGCAAGCCATCATCTGCAACATCTCTTTTTCCTTTGATCATGGCCACAGCGCACTAGTGCCTTGGGACCAATACACTTGGGGGTGTCGTATCAGGACACCTCGGCTGCCTCGGGAACAAGGACACGTAATTGGTCGAGACGCGCCTGCGGATGCGCGAGGTGGTGCGGATAGGATGCGCTCCGATTGGTCCAGTGCACTGTCTCATGCCAGTCTTTCACCCTCCGCGTCTGCAAAGCTCGTGAACTGGTTGGGAGGGGAGGGCGATGCGCAGGGCGCGTTAGGCCCGTCAGGTGCACAGAGCAGGCCTGCAAGAAATTTGCTGCAAGCGCCTTCATGTCTTGCAGGCTCGCATAAAATATATGAGACAACGTTGGCCGGTCAAGCCGCAATGAATGCGCAAGAAGAAACACTGCCCGATTCCACGGATCCTCAATGGTCGTGTATGAGGGTTGGCGTCTGCTGCGACACATGTCCGGTCGGCAAATATCAGCCGTCGCCTGACATGTTCAATTGCCTGTCGTGTCCTCACGGATTCACAAATGACAAGAACGGGTCCACAAGCCTTTCGGATTGTTGCTTACCCACAAGCGCCTTTGGCCTATACAACAAACAACTCCAGACCTCGTTCAACCGGTTTGGAGTCAGAATGGCAACTTTCTCAGTATATGCCGAATACCATAATTGTCCTATCAGCGAAGATGGAGGGGGCTGTGTTGTGAAAGAAGAAGTTTCGACCATTCCAATCGTAACGGATGATGTCAAAGCCACGCAACATTATTTGGGTGAACCAGGCCCCTTTTGCGCTGACGTGCAGCTGAGCGTTCAGCCCATGATTGGACAGGCTTCAGTAGGCTCGCTGATACAGTTGGACCTCGATTTGAACTGCTCCGAGTACTCTGATTGCACCTTTGATCTTGGGCCACAGGATTCATTGAACATTAGTTTCTATTTGGTTTCAAGTGACACTGTGATGCCGCCGGAGCTAGTGCAGCAAAGAACTGATCCTCCTACTGTAAGCCGACCGCGGGACCCTCAGTTGAATACGTTTGCTAGCCGCAAATGGAAAGAAGCACGTTCCCCTACGCTATTAGACTACACTCTGGATCACAATTATCCTTTGCTCCAATTTACTGGTTCAGATACTCCCCTTTCCCAGCACTATAAGAAATGGAATTGCTCAGGGATTTACGTGAATGGAACGCACAAATGTCCTCGAATGGAAAAAATCAATGTGTCGACTCACTTGGTGATTCAATCGCTGTATGCAGAATTCAATGCCAAGCACGAGGCAAAACTGTTACGATTTGCTTGTGAATATGAAGACCCTGCAGCTGATAACATTTCTCCACTGCCGTGGTTGGGAACATCTTTGCCAAACTGCCAAGACGACTATGCGTCGCGACAAGACAATTCAAATGCAATGACTTTTAATGATTACACACCCCATCTTAGAGGGGCAGTTCGAGAGGCTCCTTATGTCATTGGCCTTCGCGTGGAGACGAGTGTCTCGCTTGGCCATGCTGGGTTTTCAATAGGCTACACATATATTCAAGCAAGAGACGTGTGTCGTGCAGGTTCCTTTTCTCCTTCGGGATCTCAACTATGCTCTTTGTGTCCAATTGGCAAGTTTTCTTCTGCTGATGGAACTACAGGCTCGTGTCTGGATTGTGCGAGGGGTTCGTATACGCGCGAGGAGGGCAAGATTCAGTGTTCATTGTGTCCAGCAGGCACATCGACAGTCAGCCGCGCCGCAAACTCCAGTCAGTCCTGCACATATTTTTGCAGAGCGGGCAGATTCTCAAGAACAGGAATGGAGCCGTGCGAGCTGTGCCCAGCGCACACCACTCAGAGCAAACTTGGTGCCACATATTGTGACCCTTGTTTCCACGGTCATATTACAACAGGCAAAAGTGCAACGGGGTTTACCAATGTCTTTCCGTGGCAATGTCTCGACGCCACAGATCTAGATTTTCAAATAGAACAGGTCAAATTGTTCGCACGCCAACTAAGTATGCGGGTCACGTGGAGAATCCCCGAGGTAGATCTCGACGTTGGGGACATTGTAGCGATTTTCAAGGGCCATCCCTATGATTCTATCAGACAGCTTCAGTGGACCTACGCAAGTGCTGCCAGTTGTTCGGGTTGGGTGGATGACTCTGGATGCAGGCAGAAGGGCACCTCTATCAAGCCGTGGGCGAGTGTCAACTTTCGATTTGACACAGCGGGACCAGGCAATTATTCTGCAGTGTATTTTTCCCATCAGAAAGGAATCAGAATGCTTGTCGACACCTGGCATTGCCGAAACGAAGCCGAGTTCTCAGGCATTGCGACTATGGACCATTTTGTATGCCCGCCTGATGCTGGTGGATGGGAGGATTCTACTGGATTGTACGTGTGCGACAAGGGCAAATATTCACGCGATGGTCAGGCCCCGTGTTTTGATTGTCCACCAGGGACTATTTCAGATGCGTTTGCATCAACAGAGTGCACACCATGTCAGCAAGGGTTTTATGCAAATCCAAAGTGCACAGAAGACGAAGAATGCCTTGCAGAGCACATAGGATTAGAGCTACAAGAGCGATGTATCCAATGTCCTCGAGGACAATCAACTCTCAAGCCCGGCTCGAATATTGAAGATTGCGATTCTTGTCAAAACCTGATCAAAATATCTTCAGAAGTAAGCGGTTGTGATGGACGAAAAGAGTCAGTAGGAGGTAATGTCACTGGTGCAATCGTCGGAACAACACCAGTACGCACAGTTTGTGGAGGTGGAGTCTTTTCAAGTACCAAAGAGTGCGATGATGGAAATACCGATGCACGTGACGGTTGTTCGCCAACCTGTATTGTTGAACAATACTACAAGTGCCTTCGACAGGTCAGCATACGCATCAAGTCAATCACCTGAAAGAAACTTGTGGATCAGTCGATACATTTATTGCACAAAGATACGTATTTCTTTGTGGTCCCATGTGTGCAGTGTCTTATGCTGTGGCTGGATTGGCAGGATTTGGATTCCCCAGATCAGTGCTTTTTATCGTGCGGCGATGGCGTGAGGGATTCTAAAGACGAAGAATGCGATGATGGTAACCTTTCGGAGGAGCTTGATGGTTGCAACTCGGTCTGCACGCGTGTGTGTATGTGTGTATGTGTGTATGTGTGTGTGTGTGTGTTTGCATAAGAGAGAGAGAGAAAGAGAGAGAGATAGAGAGAGTGTGTGTGTGCACGCGCACGCGTGTGTGTGTGTGTGTGTGCGTGTGTGCGTGTGTGTGTGTTTGCGTGTGTATGTCTGCGTCTGCGTCTGCGTCTGTGTCTGTCCGTGTCTGTGTCTGAGTCTGTGTCTGTGTGCGTGTGTGTGTATGTGTGTGTGTGTATGTGTGTGTGTGTGTGTGTGTGTGCGCGCGCGCGCGCGCGTGTATGTGTGTGTGTGGGATCATGATGAATTGGGAACATCCACATACATATCCACACTCATTCCCTTGCACTCAAATTTTCTCTCTATCTCTCTCGTGTGCTCTGATTTGAAGACAATCACACGTGCCGCTGAATCACCTCTAAAACTGCAGGTATGTGGAGTCGTAAGGGGTTGGAGGTGAGCGTCAATATCACTCCCGTTGCACTTGTTGAGCTCGCACCATTCGTGTAGTTTGCTGCAGAATGTCACAACAAAAGTATGTAAATAGTTTGAAGCGTACAACCTACGTGTCAATGTGTTTCAATGAAATTTGTATCCTAAACCCCAAACTGAACCCCTTGGTTGTGATTTGCAGGTGCTTTGGAAGCGTAGGTGTGCTCTCACTTTGTGAAACGCTACCCGAATGTGGCTCTGGACTGAGAGAATGGGAAAAAGGCGAGATGTGTGATGACGGCAACTTAAACGCAGGCGATGGATGTAGCGACCTCTGCACCATAGAGGCCAATTTCATTTGCACAAACACGTCAAATATCGCCCCAGATGCATGCTGCGCGACTTTAGCATTGTGCGGGAATGGCATTCTTGGTACAAGTGTATTTCGGATCTAACCTTAATACTTCTTGTACTGTTGTACTTGAGTTTCAATCTTTTCTTTTTCCTTTCGCTTTCGCACAAACTTGGAGTGCGTAGGATCTTGTCGGCCATCGCTTAGTGCGACTGATGTTCTGTAACATCCCAACAGATTTGTGTGAGATGTGCGACGATGCAAATCGTATGACGAATGACGGATGCAACGACGAGTGTAAAATTGAAAAGCTTTACGCTTGCCGAGATGGATGCAGCGGCCCCTTGTGCCACACGCAAGACGGGTGTAGCGAGGTCTTGATAGGCACAATGCCACAGGTACATATTTGATCAAAACATGCTATATTTTCTGGAGTCTTTTCTCCACTCCAGTACTTAATGTGATTTTCAGCCCTTGTCGCAACTCATATCCTACAATGCAATGTGCAGGAGATGGATTTGGACATTTTGGAATGGTTAAACCTTGACGGTGAGGTAGAAATAGTAGACCAAGGATTGAGCTTTAAGACCGATGGCAACGGACAATCGGTGGCTGTAGGCCACTCTCGCGGAATCTTTTTATACACCATGCATGGTCCCAAGGACTTTAATATCTTGAACGTGCTAACAGCGAACACCCGTGCAAGTCCAATGGGCACGAATTTGAATTTTGGGGGAATCTTTGGGCGTGGCGATTCGACGTCACAGCTCTCCTGTGCATATTGTTCGGGCACATTATATTTGACGTGGCCCTCAGGCACTATCTCTGAGGCTGTCGGAATGATGTTGCAAGACACCTATTGTCAATTCTGGATTGATGGGGCTGAAATTGTTGCTGCTGCCCGAGGGGCTGACTTCTCAAAACGAGGATTGAAAATCACTGTGCACGAACTGGGATTCGATGACAGGGAAGAGGTTTTGATTCTAGAAGCGAACAAAGTTGGATACCCTTCCTTTTCAAGGCATCTGCGACGTGGCACTGCTCTGCCAGCAACGTTTTATTTGAGCCCTCCTGTGAGGATTGACTTTGTAGGAAAGTCTCGTCTATTCAACCGCACTCACCCATGGGTACCAACATCAGGCGCTATGCGATTCAAACTGAGCTATCAGACCTACATCATTGGCAATGAGGGCGAGAACTGCTTCAAAAGTTGTGAATATGATCCCGACTGCATCAAAATGAAAGGATGCTTTCGTGATGCAACGCCCTGGACTTTGGGAGGAGACTCTGTGGATGTTGGCGACACACTAGTGCGATCTTTGTATTCATCAAAATCCGACCTCGAATCAGTGGTACGCGGAACATCGATTGGTACGACGGAGACAAAAGAGACTCGAGGGGTTGAGTCGACCCGGGAATTGGAGTCAGATGTCGATATCATACACCTCACCTTTGATGGAGTGTCAGGCACGCTCAATCATTTACCATGCGCCTTTGCTCAAAACACCAGGCAAATCATGACAGTGGTTGAAAGGCAACGGCATGCATGGCGCGGCCTAGAAGGGTCATGGGATGGCGTCTGCTATGTCACGCCATCATGTCTTTTTGACCGAGTGCAAGGCTGTGTTGACGAAATTGGCTATTTTTCGAAAGTCAACACGTGTTCTATTCGAATTCAAGTGAGCGATCGTGTGATACGAGAATACCGTTTTGATTGTAAGGGTGGCCAAGGGCTAGAAGGATCTGCGCACGGTGTGATTTCATCGATAGGCCCAGTTCTACGGAAAAGTAGCGGAATTACTGGCGTCACTATCATTTCCTACCGCGAGATTGAGGTAATCCCAATGATGCTGCTTTTGAGCTGAGCTCTGAAATAGTTATATTCACTGCTTTGAGCTAATTTGAACGCTACCTGATGTAATCCGAATGTTGCTTGTCTCTAGGGCTCATTTGAATGTTTCTTGAGCTAAGTTGAATGTTTCTTGAGCTAACTAGAGTGTTTCGAGCAGCTCACTTGGACGCGGAGCGATCTAATTGATAGGTATCACACTTCCCTGTGCCTGCGCGCGCGTGCACTTTTTCTCTTTCTTGCTCTTCAAATTTTCTCTCTCTCTACCTTTTTCTTTCTGATCCCTGTCCCCTCCAACTGAGTGGCTGATTGATATGCATAGCGGCATTTTCGTGTGTACCAACATTCTTTGTCCTTTTTTCGTTTAGACTCTCTGAGAGCGCTTACTGCTGTCATGTTGACGTTTTGTTGGCCATGTCAGTGACGAGCTTTTGCGATATGTGTCACTCGCAGGCGTGTTGGAGTGCTCTTGAAAGGGCTAGTGACGTTTGGAGAATTCGTTGAATTCAATCCCCGTCGTAGTTTTGGCTTGCAAATCATGTTGGTGAGCAATCTGCATTTTGCAATACGATGTAGCATGCAATCTTCCCCTGTGTATTTTATATTGCTTGAAATCATGTTCTCACAATCGCCTTTTTTTACGAGTGTGGCTTCTGACGCTGCCTGGACTGATGCGGCAGGGCAAGGTTGGGTTTGATCCTGCTATTGATGTAGATGATCAATTAGGCAAGTTCCAGTCACGCGACGGAGGCTGTAGACGCTTCGATCTAGGTCTGTCAAATGATCTACTCACTGTTGATCCTGTGGCTGATTCATGGTTGACAACGCGCGGATCGGTAGGCGATCTGCAGAATCTATTTCAATATCAGAAATGTAACGAAACCTTCCGGCAATTGCAGAGTTTGTCCAAAGGCTCTTCCGACTGTAAAGAGGTAGTTGATGCCTTCCTCTTTCGAGATGTCGACTCACCTTTTACCAGTGTGGATAGTGCTGTGTGCAACAGTGCATGTTTCTCTCGGGTGCAAAGAGCCCTGCAAATCGCTTCAGAGACTTGTAGTAAATCGTGGAAAGAAGAACAATTTAATGGGAAGTACACTCAGGTGCTCTACAAGAAAGTCTACATCGCTTCCACCGCGCATTTGTGGTCAAAGGTCGCGTGTCATGTAAATCTACTCGGGCAGCAGTGCGTACGCACAATACGTGACTATTCAGATCTCTTTATTTCGTGCTCCTTGTTCTCTGGTGCTGGAGGATTGCACACACGTCTTTCCGCACCCTTCACCGTGGTGAACATGTCATCTTCAACCCCTCTGTGCCCTGCAAGCTGCGCCGACGCCTTGATCAAGTATCAGCACTCAGATGGATGCTGCTCGGCCTCGGTTTCAGAGGCCACTGCCATCTGGGCTGATTTGGTGTCGATCGATGGGCAGGCACAGAGAGGCCCATTCAGCATGGATCTGGGTGAATCCAAAAATCCCTGGACTTCACTTGGCACAGGTCTTGGTGCAAAAACTTACGGTGCGAGCCACAGGTGTGGCAGGGGTGATGCGGTGTACCCAGAATGCTTGACACGATCAGCAGCATACTGTGCCTCGCCTTCGTGGCGTGCGGCGTGTTGCAATATCAATTGCTTGAATGGTGGATTTAAAAAGGATCCTGGGGACTGCTACTGTTCGTGTCCTACAGATCGCGTTGGTGCCTCGTGCGGGCAGCGCTCATCTCATTTGCGCGTTTTCATCTTGATTCCCGGCGAGGATCTCCTAACCTATGACGCTGGTAAGCAATTCTGGACGCTTCAGACTCTGGAAACTCTGACGCTAATCAGACCTGATCAATTGCAGTGGGATTCTATCACAGAAGTTAAGGCAGGTGCACAACGGAGCTTGCAGCAGTCGGCTCAATCTCGATCCGTTGAGGTCGTGGTACGATTGTTGGTATCGTCGCCCCGTGACGCGAAGCGCTTGGCGTCAATGGTTAACAATGGTATTTTGTCAAAGGAAATTGCGAAACATATTGCAAACATTTCCAATTCCAAGTGGGTGCCTGAGATTCTGAAGGGAGAGTATCCACCAATTGCATTTGACGCCTATGGAAAAGAGTCGTGCGACGACGTCGACACCCCTTGCTATTTCAAAAAAGACACCGCTGTGGTGCAGAGCAATGCCACCATCCTCGACCAGGAAGAGACGAATGTGGTGATTGTGGCTGTTGCAGCAGCCCTCGGCGGTGTTGCTGTAGCCCTGCTCACGGCCCTCGCCATCTTTCTGTTGATGCGACAGAAAGAAGCACACGGGCCAATATTTTTCAATCCCTACGAAGTCAAGAAAAAGTTTGATTTGAATGGGCTCTTGCCGACGCGCAAGAAAGAGGCAGCTCGTTTTTCGAACCCAAAGATTGAGGAAGACGAGTTTGGTGGAAAGGGCGCCACATCTTCTGTTAAATTTGGCGACGTTGGGCGCAAACCTTTGTCCTATAGTATTCGTGACAAGAAGCCGAGAGTTGGATTCTCTGGGAGCGATGGGCTATTCTTGTCGTTGGTGTCAAGCGGGTACGCTTCTGACACCTCCTCTGGCCTACAGGGCATAGCTGTCTCCTCGGATCTGGTGTTTGATGGCGCCACAAAATTATCAACGGCTGTGCCCACGCGTAGTGAAACCGAACGTGCCCATGCCAAGCTCATCACTCAAGGGAGGGGCACCCTCATTGATTCCCCGCACATGCAGCCAGCGAGAAAGAAAGATTACATACCAACGCTGCAAAAGGCCAAGACTACGTTTGCAAGTCAATTCCCTGAGTCGATTACAGAAAGTGCCACGATGAATAACGCAGACAATTGGGACAAGCTGTCTGCGGTAGAGCGCAGCAATTTCGAAATCGAAACCCCAAGGGCTAGGGCCAGGTACAGGTACACTCCTGAGACTGCAGGTAATGGGCTCGAGGAGGCCGAGTTCCAGAAAAGCCAGATCTTGCAGCGGCTCAAGATGGTCAAAAAGATGCGAGAAAGCATGCCAACTGCATCGACATTGTCAACGCCAAGGCTCTTCTCTAATCTCGACCAAGATAGGCGAGACGACAATTTGGATACCTTGAGCGTGTACAGCGACAGAGCTCAGGATGCCACGGCAGCGTCCAACGCTTTACGCAATCAGGCCAGCGTTCCCAGGGGCAACAAGGCCAGCACTAGCAACAAGCGTCTTTCACCCCGATCCAGCGCAACAGTCGCTTCCTTTGAAGCCGTTGCAGAGGAAACACCGCGCAGTCTTGACCGCAGGATGCCCCTGGTGGCAAATGCAAACCCCCCCACGGCCATCAATTTGGTGAATGGCATCCAGTTCTCCCTGTCCCACTTGCCCCCACAGGCATCTCCAAGAGTTGAAGCAAAGTTGAAGCAAAGACCAAGAGGTGACGGTGCTCAAGCAAAGTCTGGAGCTCTTGTAACACTTCAGGCAAAGTCTCCTCCAAGACCTCAGGCCAATTTGGGCTCCTGGGAGAGGCCCAGAGCGGTACCCTTGCCAATGTTGACACCACTCGGCATCGACAATGATGATTCATCTTCAGTTCTCGGAGAGACCAGAGCAACAGTCAAGTTTGGCTCTTTTCAGATGCTGCCGTAGCACCGCCCTAGCAAGTGCTGCAGCGAGAGGCACGTTCCAACGTCAACAACTACGGACGGGAGCTCCCGTCACGCACATTACATGTCACCGTGACAGGTGACATAAAGGTGCGTGGGTTGAGCAATAAAGCGCCCACCAATAACATCTGCTGCCGTGCGCCACTGGCAATGGGATCCTACGAACGAGACCTTGTCACGAATGAGCGAGCGTTCAGAACTTTGCTTCTCGAACCGAACATTTTGTCGAATCCTTTTTTTTGTCCTCGCTTCACGCTGAAGGCTATTTGGGCTGGCGCTGTGGTGAGGCAAAACTTATCGAGTTTAGAGCATGAAATGTGTCGCATGCACCTTTGTGTCTCTGACTTGTCATCTCTCATCTGACCTGTCCTTTGCCAAACACGCAACGGATGAACCGCTGTTTGAAAAGATACACACGAGTGACACACGAGTGACACACACCAAAGAGACAATTCTATTTTGTGTTTGGATGATGGGCCTACTTGGCAGGCTCCAGCTACCCCGCGCGAACAGCAGCAAGCGCACAGCGCTGTGTAACAGAACGAGGACACAAAAGCATGCTCATCGCGCATCCTTCGCAAATGAAAGCCACAATTGTTTTTATTCACAGTAAACACCCAGTCGTAATTTGCGGAGAGGACCACGTCCCTCGCGCTCTCTATTTGGCACAGCTCTCTATCTCTCATGCCACCTCTGCTCTCTATTCCTCTTTCTTTCTCTGTCTCTCGCACCCACTAATCTCTCACGCTTTTGGTTCCTCCACAACCTTTTTAGGGACAAGCTTGATAGAATTGTTGCTCTTGAGGAACTCGAGGACCTTCTTGCGTTCGAGTTCAGCCTCCACTCGACTCCTTGCCTGCTCCTCATCAATCTCCTCGCCGGCATACTGCTGGCGGATGTTAGCCATTTCGCCTTCCAACTCCGACGGGTCGATTTTGATAGCCTCCTTCTTGGCAATCTCGCCGATGACAAACGAGATGCGCAGCGATCGCACTGTGTTGTCGTAAGAGGTCTTTTTGTACTTTTCAAAGTTTTCCTTTGTGATCATTGACTTGACCTGTGCGTCGTCCATGCCCTTCTCCTTGAAGTCGGACATCATGTTGGCAAACTTGGTCTTAGTCTGCTCGTCAATGAGAGTCTCGGGAATGTCAACATCCACAAGCTCCACAATCAAATCCTCCAGCGCCTTATTGACATTCTTCGATGTCGAAACCGCGCTCTCCTGTCGCAAACACACATATCGACTCGGAGTATCAGTACACCTTTCTTGCGTTCTTTCCTTTTGCGAAGGAGCAACCCCGACTAAGTCATGTAGGAACCCAGGTCCTATCGCGGGCTGGTCTTCCCTCAGTTTTGGGGAACCACACACCCACCGGCAGCCCCCCAATAATACACACACACATACAGCCACGCCTCTTCCGAGACAAGCGATTCGCACAAATCTCTACTCCGATCTCTCTCCTCAACAAATACATTTGTTACAGACACACCAGAATTGTAATTTTGTTATGCGCTGTTATGCGCAAAGTATGCCCCGGCGGCAGAAGAAGAGTTTTGACACCGCACATCAAAAACGCTTGGCACACATGTGCATAGTGCAAGTTGCACGCATGAATGGTTGTTTTCACACATGAAAAGAGACAGTTGAGTGTAAGATGCAACATCTGCTCGCCCGACAATCGAGATGCACATTTTGGCCTCACTCACATGCGTGGCACTCTCATGTTGAACACGACGAGTTCACGTGTGGGACATGACGTATTCACCTGCGAAATGGAATCACGGATCTTGGCCTTAAGATCTGCCATGCTTTCCGAGTTACATTTCTTGGCAAATTCGTCATCCATGGCCGGAAACATCAAATCCTGCAAGTATGCGGAGTGCGCATGTCACCACATGCACGCGTAGTGCGTGTGTCACCACACGCACGCGCCAATGAGCTCAGCTCTTGTACAACGCCTTAAAAAACAGAGGCAGAGACAGAGGCAGAGGCAGAGGCAGAAGAGAGACAGCGACAGCGACAGAGGTGCTTCCCGCAAGCACTCGGTTGTCACACTGCAACATGCAGGCTGTATGTAAAGGATTCCTCCTCATTCTTCCTCCACCTATACTATGACACCACTATATCAATATGCACACACACACATCAATATGAACACACACAAAGGATTCCTCCTCCACCTATACGATGACACCCTAAGACCTTCCTCCTCCGCCGATACTATGACACCCTAATAGTCACGCTTCATAGCCTGCTGCTCAAGCCATCAATTCGCTAACAAGTGCGCTGCCACCCCCACCAAAAAAAAACAGAGTACAGGAGGAGGTGCACAAAGAGCGAAAAGGGGAATGTACGTACACAAACACACACACACACACACGCACACACACACACACAAGTATGTGGCAGCCACGACGTGTTGTGTTTGTAACAGCAGCTAGCACATTCAAAATGTGCCGAGAGGTAGAGCACAAGGAGAGCACAGCAAAGGCTAGAGACGACGCTTGACGTCTACATCAATACGCACACACACACGCATATAGCATGGCTAGAATGAAAACTGCAGGTCTACACCAATAAAATAAACAAAGTATACATATATATATATGTAGAGAGAAAGAGAGAGAGAGAGAGAGCGAGAGAGAGCGAGAGAGAGAGACAGAGAGAGAGAGAGAGCGAGAGAGAGCGAGAGAGAGAAAGAGAGAGAGAGACAGAGAGCGAGAGAGAGCGAGAGAGAGCGAGAGAGAGCGAGAGAGAGCGAGAGAG
>Ga0335398_10006768_pt1 | contig 14309 bp, 14 predicted proteins | sample BON03_FD_205742 | JGI IMG/M metagenome (GOLD analysis project Ga0335398, IMG submission 205742) | Freshwater microbial communities from Lake Bonney liftoff mats and glacier meltwater in Antarctica - BON-03 (spades assembly) (version 2) | ecosystem: Environmental > Aquatic > Freshwater > Ice >... | reverse complement strand
TAATTTATTAATTATGGAAAAATATGAAAAATTTTGTAGTCTTTTTACTTTTGTCATCATTTTTATATGGAGCAGAAAATCAACCTATCATTGATTTTGGTTTGATTAATCCATACCAATATTGCGTATTCTCAGATCAAGAGATCCAGGGATTTAAAGAAGATTTAATTAAAGAACGAGATGGAATATTACAAGAGAACCTCATGATGCCACTTGATGGATCTGCTCTTGTAGTAAAAGAACACCTTGATTTGCAGCAAAAGTTATCACACAAAGGTTATTTTAAGGAACATTTTTTATCAAATTATGATTTATATTTGAATAGTCCTTATTATTCAGCTGATTTTAAAATGTGTATAAGAGAACATGCAAAGGCTCAGGAATCTTTAGAATTGTTACCAAACTGCTCTAATTTGAAGAAATATAAAAACTTATGGGAAGTTAAATTTGATCAAATAGCTGCACCAATGCTTGAATCTATAAGCGAAGTTATGCTGAGCACTTCTTTATCATCAGAGCAAATATTAAGACAACAACGTTTGGGGCATCTTGCGTTAATTCAATCCCAGCTTAATTTTTATGATAATTATCAAAGCTTTAATAAATTACAAGATCAAGAGCAACTATCTGTAACAAATCAAAGTCAATTAAGTGTCGTATCATCAATGACTCCTGATGTTTTAGATCAGTCTTTAACAACACATTCTGATTCATTAGATGATTTGAAAAGTGAAAATGAAGAGTTGGTTAAATTTGAGGTAACAATATTAGATCTAAATAATTTATTAAATCAGGTTTTTTCTAAATCTCTTGATAAGATAAAATTAGAAAAATCTTTTGAATCAGAGCAAGCACAAAGAAAAATAATAAAAGAAAAAAATCGTAAAATTGAAACAGATCGATTAAAAATAAAGATTCAGAAAGATTTGTTAGCTCAAAAAACCATAGAAGAAAGAAAATTGCAAAGTCAAAAAGATAAAAAATCTTATTTAGTAGAGCAAAATTTAAAAGAAACATCTCATGAACATAATGTTTCGAGAGCAATTGATAATCAAAAACAAAAATCTGTTTCTGAAAAACAAATAAAAAAAGATACGAGCAATCAAGTTAAAGCAGCACAAGATAATGAAGACATGAAATTGTTAGAACTTGCTCAAGAAAAAGCTATAAAAGAAAAAAATCATATGAAATTTCAGATGATTAAAAGTGATATGAATCAAAGATTCCAAGTTGCTTTAGGTGGTATTAAAACTTTTAGTACCAATGATATTCAAAAAATATTAGTTATGCATGTAACGAAAGCAATGAATGAATATGATATTCCTCAAGACTTGCAGCAAATATCTATTAATTCACTTATTTTAAATATTATGAAAAGTTCAGAAGCATTGAGCTCTGATGCTGAATTTATAAAAGCCTATAATATTCCTGATGAAGAATATGATTATGATGTATCAAATATTAAAAAAACTTATAAAATGTTTAAACAAAGTGATGCATATAATTTATCTGAAGATCAAATTTTATCTTTAGCATGTTTAGATGCTATGCTTCTTCATAACGTTATAAAGTTACAGCAAAAAATTAAGAAATAATTACTTGTTTTTTAAACTTCACTATTTTATTATACAATCTTATCTAGTATGATTGCATTTCTTAATATCGATCTGTAAGTCGTTTTGATATACTTGAGAAAAAGGCATGCCACCCACTTTACAATGAAATAGCAAGTTGTTATGATGTTATTGTATTTGAAAGATTCTAGCTGTGTTAATTAAATAAATATAAAGCAGTTAGATTAATTATCTCATGTATATATAAAGGAATCGATATGAAAAGTTCAAAAATGTTCTTAATGTTAATGCTAGTTTCAGGAATTACTTTATCGGCGTCGGATCAAACTTGGGGCCAATATGCTGCAAGCTTTGTACCAAACCGTCCTAGTTTTTCTATGCCATCTATGCCGTCTATGCCGTCTATGCCAGAAATGAGCATGCTAGCAACTCCTCAATGTATAACGAATGGTTATAACACTGTTGCCGGACAATTATCAACTGCAGGTACAAAAATATCTGAATTTGGTACAAGTGCATCTGAATCTATAAAAAGTGGTGCTGATAAAACATCTACTTTTATAGGTGAAAATGGTGGTAATGTTGTTGCATCTAAAATAAGTGAAGCATCTGCGGTTACATTAAATGGTTTAAAATCAGGTTATACTGGTTCAGTTGAAGTAATTTCAAATAACCCAAAAACTACAGCAGCAGTTGTAACAGCTACAGCAGCTTTCGTAGCAGCAAGTTATTATGCATACGGATACTTTTATAATAATTCAGATAAAGAAAATTCTGTAGATTAATATAAGTATTTAATCTCTGAGATTAAGTTTTTTAAAGTCCCTTGTACTTTATTGTGCAGGGGACTTTTTTTATCTTAAATATAATTTATAGCCTTCTCTTTCTTATAATTGATTTTGATTCTGGTTATTCTATAAGAAACTTTTATCATGAGAATTTTATTTCACTCTTTGTTTTTTTAAAATGGTTTCTTATCGTTTGATCTAGAAGGTGCTTTTGTTTGCTTTTTAGAAAAGTATGCCACCCACTTTACAATCAAAAAGCCACTTGTTATGATGTTTACATGGTTAAACAATTCTATCTGCATTAAATTATAAATATAAAGCAGTTAGATGAATTATATTATGTATGTATATAAAGGAATCAATATGAAAAGTTCAAAAATGTTCTTAATGTTAATGTTAGTTTCAGGAATTACTTTATCAGCATCAGAGTATAGCTATGATGGAAATTTCAACACAGTTTTAAAAAGTGTTAGCACGACACAAACTTGGGGCCAATATGCTGCAAGCTTTGTACCAAACCGTCCTAGTTTTTCTATGCCAGCAATGCCAAAAGTAAATATGCCGTCTATGCCAAAAATGAGCATACCAGCAACTCCTGAATGTGTAACGAATGGTTATAATACTGTTGCCGGACAATTATCAACTGCAGGTAAAAAAATATCTGAATTTGGTACAAGTGCATCTGAATCTATAAAAAGTGGTGCTGATAAAACAGCTACTTTTATAGGTGAAAATGGTGGTAATGTTGTTGCATCTAAAATAACTGAAGCATCTGCACTTACATTAAATGGTTTGAAATCAGGTTATACTGGTTCAGTTGAAGCAATTTCAAATAACCCAAAAACTACAGTAGTAGTTGTAACAGGTACAGCAGCTTTCGTAGCAGCAAGTTATTATGCGTACGGATACTTTTATAATAATTCAGATAAAGAAAATTCTGTAGATTAGTATAAATATTTAAAAAAAAATAAATAAGGTTCTTCGGTTTGATTATTTAAGAACCTTATTTTTAATTTGAATGAATAAATATAGTTAAGTTAACAAACAAGGATAAAAAATGAAAAAAATAAATTTATACTTAATGATGGCTTTAATTGTTGGGTCAGTTACTCAGTCAAGTGATTATGATCAAAATGAATCTACTCATAGAGTAAATTCTTATTATTATGATCAAATGCATAGTGATCTAGTTAAATGTATTGATAAAGTAGAGCATGATAGAAAATGTTTATCTGTTACGAGCCTTTATGCTATCGTTATTGGATCGATAATGAATAATGAGCCTCAAGCTCGAGCAGATTTTTTCAGATTTATAACTGAAAATGCTAAAGCTCTTAGTGAGTTTACAAAATCTGAGTTAGCAATTATTACAGAAGGTGCAGCTCAAACATCAACATGGAAGAATATTGAAAATCTAGTGAGTGTCAGTTCAGATAAAGTAGTTGATTTTGTTAATGAGAATCAATTAGCAACAGGTTTAGCTCTTGGAGCTGTATCAGTTGGTGTATTAATGAAATATGCTTGTGATGGTTATTTATTCTCTGATAATGGTTTAGAGCAAGAAGCTCAGTATGTATATTGTGACGAAGATTTATATGATTTTCATGCTGACCATTGGTATGCTATTTCTAATTATTACGATGCCGATTCATTTGAAAAATTTAAAGAAATTTATAGAGTTGTTTAAACTCTCATATTAAGTTTTTTTTAAGTCCCTTGTACTTTATGTACAGGGGACTTTTTTTTTTATTAAAGATTACCCTTGTTCAATTACGGTGATAACCGATCCAGAAGCCTTTTTTTCGACTAAGAACTGTACAGGGAATTGATCTTTCATGGTTGCAAGGTGCGATACAATAATAACTTTGGCAAAATTATCTTGAATTTTTAAAATGCTATCCATGATTAATTGTAGGCCATCATCATCTTGTGATCCAAATCCTTCATCGATGATTAATGTTTGTAATGCTGTTCCAGATCGACGTGCAAGTAGCTTTGAAATCGCTATACGAAGAGCAAAGTCAATTCGAAATGCTTCTCCACCAGAAAACATTTCATAGGGGCGTAAACCGATCGAATCTGATATTTTGATATCCAAGGTTTCTTTACTACCACCTTTTTTAAGATCTCGTAATGATTCAATATAAATTTGTGTTTGATTGTCAGTTAACTGAGCAAGTAAAATATTAGCTTCTTGTTCTATTTCTGGTAATGCTTGCTCTATTAAAAGGGCTTGTAGGCCATCTTTTCCTAAAGCTTTTCCTATTTCAGCAAAATCAACAATTTCAGCATTGATAGATTTCAGCTCTTTTTCGATTAAAATGATCTCTTGTTGTAAAGTCGTCACTTTTTTGTGTTGCAGGTCGAAAACAGTTTTTTTGTTGAGCAAATCTGATTTTTGAGTCATTAAAGCTTCTAATAATTGTTTGCTCTCTTGTAACTTTACAAGATGAGTTACGAGTTGAGCTGGACAATCTTTCATTTCCTGTAGATCTTTATCTAAAATCCCGTAAGATTGAATCATTTTTAATTGATCTGTTTTTAAATCAGAGATCTGTTTAATTCTTTGTTCTTGTTGAGCAACTTCTTTTTGTAAATTTTGATAGCTAGCAAGTTTAACTTCAACTTCTTGTAATGTTTTAAAATCTTTTTGGTGTAATTCTTTATTGTAGGCAAGATTTTGACCAGTTTCTTTGAGTTGATCTATCTTTGTGATTAATTCGATCAAGATTGCTTGTTTTTCTGGATTAAAAGGAGTTGCTTCTGATTTTTTTTGATGATCTATGTTAAGTTGAGCTTGTTTCTCGAGTTCATCAAGTTGCTTTTGTGATGAAGCTATCTGTTTTTCTTCTTGATCTGCTTGAAACTTTAATTTTCCATACACAATTTTTTTATGTTCGGTCGATAAATTTTGTTCACAAAGTGGGCAGTTTTGATGAGAAATGTTGCTGATTTCTTTGGTCAACTTTGTGATTTGTGTTGTATGAGCTTGTAATTGATTCGTATGTTTAACAATATCTCGTTGATGCTGTTGTATCTGCTCTTGTAATATTTTATAAGCAATTTCATATTTTTGGATTATCTCTGATTTTTCTTGAGATAGTTCTTTTTCAACCTTCTGTTTTTGCTCTTGTAGAGTCAGATATTGATCTTTAAGTTCAAGTCGTTTGTTAAGTTTTTCTTGGTGTGTGCTCATAGTTGTGCGAAGTTTTTTTTGTTCTTCTTCAACTATTTTAATATTTGCAATATCAGTTTGTTGCAGGGCAATTTCTTGATAGATTTTTTGAAATGCATTGATTCGTGACTCTATTTCATTCAGTTGCTTTTGTTGCTCAATTTTTTGTAATTGAACAAACTCATATTTTTTATGCTCAACAAGTAAAAGTTCTTTTTTTTCATCATCAGCACGTAAATCTGCCTGAAGTTTTTTTTCTTGTTCTTGAACTACAAGCAATTGTTTTTCATTATCATGAACAGATTTTAAAAGTTCTTTTAATTCTAAAATTTCGTGTGTGATTCTATCATTAATGCTTTGTTTGGTTAAAAGTTTAACCTGAAACTCTTTTCCTTTTTCAAGGGCAATTTTTTTAAGATCTTCGAATCGTTCAAGTTGAAGAATTGTCGCTAAAATATCTTTTCGTTCTTTAGGTGATTTTTTCGAAAACTCGTTAGCCTGTCCTTGGCGTAAAAAAGCTGAATTGATGAATGATTCGTAGGTGATACCAATAGTTTTTTCTAATTTTGCTTGAGTAGCTCTGATTGTTTTATCAGTTAAAGTTGTAAATGAGTCATCATCTTTGACAATGCCAAAATCAAGTGCAGAAAAAGGATGGGAAGCTGTTTTAACGAATTCTCGTCGAACTCTATAATTAATATTGTTAATTTCAAAATCGAAAACCACAAGCATGTGTTTTTGGCCAAGATGAACTAAACCTTCATCGGCTTTGCTTGTACCATTTGTTTTACGCGCTTGTCCCCATAATGCCCATGTGATAGAATCTAATAAAGCAGATTTTCCATGACCATTTTTCCCAGATAAACAGATAAGGTTATATGATAAAAATTCTATAGATTGTAGATCTGATCCATAACTGAGAAAGTTTTTAATTTGAAGCTTTTTTGGAATCATAGAAAACGTCCGTGCTTTCTTCTGGTTTTTTTACTCACAAGGTGGTAAAATTACATAAAATTTATAATTTATAGTATACGTACACTGTGGAAATATGCAAAAACAACTCTTTCGACAATATGATATTCGTGGAAAAATCGGTACAGAGATTGATATCGATGACTTTTATAATATAACTCATGCAATTTTAATTTTTTTAAAACAACAAGGTGATTGTCGTTCTATTGCTCTTGGTATGGATGGTCGAGTGCATTGCCCAGCTATTTTTAATAAAATATCAGCTGCTTGTAAAGATGCTGGCGTTAATATTTATTTTTTAGGCGTTTGCTCAACACCAATTACTTTTTTTGCACAATATCATCTTGATATACAAGCATGTTTAATGATTACAGCATCTCATAATCCTGCAGAATATAATGGTTTAAAAATTTATTATAAAAAAAATCCAATTGAAGGTGGAAAACTTCAAGAGATCTATGAGCTTTATTCTCAAAGAGCACTATTCTTAAGCGATGAGCCAGGCCAAGTCTTAGAAGCATTTCATATTATTGATCTGTATGTCGATTCTCTTTTCACTGAATTTTTTCATCTTAAAAATTTCAAACAACCATGTTTTATTGATTGTGGAAATGGTGTTGCGGGTCCAATTTTACAAAAATTAATAACAAAAATGGACTGGAAAAATATAACACTTTTATTCCCCGAGGTTGATGGAACTTATCCACATCATATTGCAGATCCAACAGATCTTAAAAATGTAGAAGAATTATTAGACCAAGTTACATTAACAGAAGGATCTTTTGGCATTGGACTCGATGGAGATTGTGATCGAGTTTCGGTTATAAGTTCTACTGCAGGGCTTGTATCAGCAGATGAGTTATTAGCATTATTTGCAGATTCAATTAATGCAAAAGTTGTTGTCTCAGATATCAAATCATCATCAGTCGTAGGTTTTTATGGGGCCCAGGTTGTTTTAGCTCCAACTGGTTGTGCAAATATTAAGTCAGCGATGGATCAACATCATGCATTACTGGGAGGTGAATTAAGTGGTCACTTTTTCTTTCAAGATCGCCATCTTGGTTATGATGATGGTATTTATGGAATGTTGCGTTTTTTTGACATATTAATGACTAAACAGGTTAGTTGTAATGATCTTGTTGCAACATTACCAGAATCTTTTAGAACTAAAGATATTAGAATTCCTTGTTCTGATGATAAGAAATTTCAAATTGTTCAAGAAATTGTAGCTCAACTCTCATCTACTACAGAATTTAAAATAATCATGCTTGATGGTATTCGGTTTGAAAATGAATATGGATGGGGTTTGATTCGAGCTGCAAATACACAACCAATGTTATCAATTTGTTGCCAGGCTGTTTCATATGAAAAATTACAATTTTTTAAAAACATGCTTATAAATATATTACAGCAATATATAGATCTTAAACTTTTACAGCAGTATATATTATGAAAAATAGATTTGGAATTCATTTTCGATTACGAGAATCTTTATTTGAAGCCTTAGAAAAAGCTGATCGATTACAACATGATTTTTTCCAGGTTGTTTTAATGTTGGAATCAAAGAAAAAATTAGAATTATCAGATAATGATATAACTCGATTTGTTGAAAATCGACGTAAAAAATTAGGTGATTTGTTTGTGCATGCAGCGTATTGGTCTAATATTACCAATATAACGGGCAAAGGTTTTCACTCATTAATAAAAGAAATTCAGCTTGCTGAACAGTTAGAATGTACACATATTGTTATTCATCCAGGGTCTTTTGCAACTAAAATGACCAGAAGTCATCGGATAAATTATATTATAAAATCGATTAATGTATTATTAGATGCTTCATCAAAAATTATTTTGTTATTGGAAAATAGCCCCCATAAAGATAAATCGTTTAGTTGTAGTATCGATGAGTTCGGAGATTTGTTTGCGAAACTAGGAAATGTTGACCGTGTTAAGATGTGCGTTGATACAGCTCATGCCTATGTTGCGGGATATGATATTTCAACCTTGGTTAAAGTGAATGGATTTGTGAAACTTTTATCTGATAGGGTGGGTATACAAAATATTGGATTATTACATTGTAATGACAGCAAGAAGAAGTGTGGATCGTATCTAGATGAACATGCAGTTCCTGGATATGGTGATATTGGACTCGAGGCTTTATACCACTTTGTCCATCATCCTTTGCTTAAACACCTTCCTGTTGTTTTTGAAATGCCAGCAATTGATGAATCGTTAGAAGTAGATGTTATTGAACAATTTAGAGATATGAAAGTTTTATAAAAAATATGAATATTGCAATTAATGGATTTGGTAGAATTGGAAGATCTTTTTTAAGATCATTTTTAGTGGATGAACAGGCCCGTAAAAAATTAAACATTGTCGCTATTAATGTAGGACCATCAAAAATAGAAAACATTGCTCATATGTTTAAATACGATTCATTTATGGGAACTTTATCCTACGATGTCTCATTTGAGAATGGTAACTTAGTTGTTGATCATATTGTTATTCCATTGATTTCGGTTTTGAATCCTGCGGATGCTGGATGGGATAAGTTTAAAGTAGATTGGGTGATTGAAGCAACCGGTTTTTTCAGAACCAGAGAAAAAGCATCATTACATTTAACTGGTGGAGCACAACGAGTCTTGATTACAGCACCCGGTAAAGAAGTGGATGTTACGATTGTTCCCGGTGTGAATGATGATCAATTTGATGCAAATAAGCATAAAATAGTTTCATTGGCAAGTTGTACAACAAATGCACTAGCACCGATGCTTAAAGTTTTACACGAAAAATTTGGAATAGAAACAGCATTTATGAACACAATTCATTCTTACACAAATAGCCAAGTTCTACTTGATGTCGAAGCAAAAGATTTACGTGAGTCCAGAGCCGCAATGTTGAGTATTATTCCATCAACATCAGGAGCATCATCAGCAATTAAAGAAGTGTATCCAGTTTTGACAGGTAAAGTTTCTGGTATGAGTTTACGTGTTCCGGTTGGGAAAATATCTATTCTTGATGTTGCCTTTACATCGACTGTTGAGCTTGATAAAGAAAAAATCAATCAAGCCTTTAGAGATGCGCGAGATGGTGATTTGCAAAACATTCTTGATAGCACGACATTGCCACTTGTTTCGATTGACTATACGAACAATCCTCATTCAGTCATTATTGATGAGTTATTAACGGATGTTAATGGAAAATCAGGTAAGGTTTTTGGTTGGTATGATAATGAGTTTGGGTATTCATGTCGTTTAAAAGATTTTTTAATGAAATAAATGAGAAAAAATATGAAAAAAATATTTATAGTTGGTTTATTGTTCGTATCATCATTGAGTTATGCATCTTCTTGTAAAGATTTTAAAAGAGTAAAGCCTGGGGCTTTAACAGAATTGAGCTTTGCTCCAGGTAATAAAAAAATTAGTAAAAAAAGTAGGCAAAATAAATATAAAGCAATTCTTGCTCAGAATGAATCTGATCATAAAATACATGAAGCAATGCTTGTTCAGAATGAATCTGATGATATGACTATACATGAATCAATACTTAATGCTGCAGTACTGTTTCATAGATTGTCTATGGCTGGTATGATTTTATTCGTTGGAGTAGACAAAATGTTTGAAGGTGCATCTAGTTCTGATGTTGGTAAAATAGCGGCGGGAACTTCATTGTGTATCGCAGGATGCGCTTTAGCAGTTTTGACAGAACAAGTAGAAAATGACCTTGATTATCTTCTTGAAAAGTAAGAAATAATATGAAATTAAAAGTTTTATGGCTATGGATTTGTTCTAGATTTCAGGTGTTCTTTCTGTATTGAATCATGATAAAACAAAAAGCTTGAACAAGTCTTATAAATATATGTTAGCAGGTACTTGTTTAACATTATTGGGAGTAGCGTTGAATTTTATGACTGATCATGAAAATTTTGCTACCGGTATAATGGTGTCTGGTGGAATGGTAGCTGGAGCTGGTTTAGGTATGTATATACTTTCTATGAACACTGAATATGTAAACACTACTAGAATTATGAGTATTGAATCAACTAAATCGAGTGGAAGTGATAATAATATAGAGACACTTTTAGTTGATCATGATGCAGTATCATAACTTTCTCTTTTTACTTGGCAATAATGAAAAAATGTTTTACTATTATGAAGCATTAAAAAAAATCTTATAAAGATATAATATCTATGCATGTAATAGGGCCCATAGCTCAGGTGGTTAGAGCAGTCGGCTCATAACCGAAAGGTCCCAGGTTCAAGTCCTGGTGGGCCCACCAAATACAGTTAAAAAAATCTTATTTTTGACAAAGGATAATCAGTGAGAAGTATTGAATTTCAAAAATTTATTGATTTAGTAACTTTCGATCAGAGCCTTGTTAAGACTGAACGGGATATTCAAAAGTTTGAAGAAGTGGAAAAATCACTTGCTCAAGATATCCAACGTTTACAAGATGATTTCTTAGATCTTAAGACTACTAAACTGCAAGCACGTAAAGCTGTTGACGATAAAGAGCTTTATATGAAAGTTGTAGACGGAAAAGAAGTAGAGCTTAAAGATAAATACAAATCAGTTACGACTCAAAAAGAACTTAAATCTTTAGAAAAAGAAACAGTTATTGTTAATAGCGATCGCTTAGAGAATGAACAAGAACTTATTTCATTGTGGAATAAAGCTGAAACTCTTGAAAAAAATTATGAAGCTCAACAAAAAACACATGATGAATTAACGAATAAACTTAACGTTGAAGTTCAATCTCTTGAAAAAAACAAAACTGCTTTGAAAATCGAACTTGACGCTCTTTTAGAGCAACGATTAATTAAGCAAGAAAACATTCCTCAAGAATGGCTTGATATGTATGTTAACATGAAAGGTCGTGTTAATAATCCTGTAATTAAAGTTGTTGATGATTCTTGTGATGCTTGTTTTTATAGCGTTACAGCACGAGATTTACAAGTTTTACGTCAAAATAAATTATTGCAATGTCGTGATTGTTATAGATTGTTATATTTTGATTCTATGAATAAATAGAGAGAAATACCATGAAACAGATGGACTTGTGGGGTACTCCAGAGCTTAAGAAAAAAGAAGTTCTTGCAACATGGAAACTATTTATTGATGGTGCATCTAAAAACAATCCAGGACCATCAGGATCAGGATTTGTTTTGTTGAAAAACAATGTGATGGTCTGTGAACAAGGATTTTATTTAGGCAAGAAAACTAACAATCAAGCAGAATATTATGCTTTGGTTCTCGGTATATTTTTCACTCAAAAGTATATAAAAAAAAATGAACATGTCACAATCGTATCAGATTCACAACTGCTTGTACGACAAATGAACGGTGTCTATAAAGTAAAAGATGCTGGATTACGTCAATTAAAAGATCTTGCGTCTAAATGGCTACAGGGGCACCAATATAAAATTGAACATGTCTTACGAGAGTTTAATACGTTGGCAGATGAAATGGCAAACCGTGGTGTTGAAAAAAAAACAGCATTGCCCCAAGAATTTTTAAAACGATTAAAAGAGCATGAAATTACAACATAGTTTTCTTTTTCTTCTTAGTTTTTCAACACAATTATTTACTTTTAATGTACGAGTTTTGCTCGAAAAATTTGCTATTTCAGATGCTAAAAAAGTTGAGTGCAAGTTATCATCCCAGCACAGCTTAGTCATTTCTGGTATAGAAAAGCCATTACAAGGATCTGTTAATATTGTTTGTACAGATAAAGAATTTATCATTAATGGTACATCTTTAAAAGATGAAGTTATTACTATTTCACCAACTCTTCCGGCAAATCATGAAAACAAAATCAATGAATTTGTTCTAGAATGGCATAAAGAAAATTATGAATTCTGTGAAAATCAATTAGTTGGTTTGGCAGATTTTTATGAAAAGTTTGTTAATCATCATGATTTTCGTGATTATGATATACTTTATCAGGCTATGCAGAAATCTATTAATAATTGTATTGCTGCTTTTATCGTAGATGTAGAGCATCCTTCAATTTCTTATGAGTCTTTATCTTTAAATGCAAAAAAACAATTATTTTTTCAATTGAAAGATTTGTTCATAACAAGTATTCATGAAAAAAAAGCATCGAAATCATTATTGAAACAGATAAAAACATCTGAAAAAATACGGACTGACTTTTTTGTTAAAATATTAGATAAAATACTTATTCAGTTTTTAACTAACTTCTTAAGAGAATTGCCTCATAAAATTATTCAACAAGCTGTAAAAGAAGAGACTGGCTGTTTATATTTTAATAAAAATAAATATCTCGGAACTTTTCATTTAATGCGTCATAATGGTTCGGTTTTATTAATTAATAGTCTTGATATTGATGATTATCTTTTATCCGTAGTTCATTATGAAGGTTGGCCAGGATGGCCTATGGAAGTTAATAAAGTTTTAGTTGTTGCCAGTCGAACCTATTTGGTTGATAAGGTTTTACAAGCAAATAAAGCAAATCGTCCTTATCACATTGTTAATACGATTAAGCATCAAACCTATAAAGGCCATCATAAATTTTTAAAATTAAAAGAGGCTGTAGATGAGACTCGTAATGTTTTCATCGCCTATAATGGAGATCCAATCGTTGCAATGTTTGATTCTTGTTGTGGTGGAGTTGTTCCTTCAAAAATAGAAGGATATGATTATAATAAACATCCTTACTTAGCAAGAAAAAAAGCATGTAGCTATTGTAAAAAATATTGGATTTATGATTGGAAAAAAGAGTTAAGCCGTCTTGAAATTGCTGAAATATTATCGAAAGATCATCCTGACTTACAAGAAATTACTGATATGAAAATTACTAAAAAAGATTCAGCTGGCTTAGTAAAGCAGGTTTTAGTAACTACAAAAAATAAAAGTTTTTATATTTCAGGTAAGAAAATGTATTCTTTGTTTTCTTCCATTAAAAGTTTTTCTTATGTCATTAAAAAAAAGGGACGTAATTATTCATTCCAGGGTAAAGGCTATGGACATCACATGGGATTATGTCAATGGGGATCACTTGGTATGGTCAAAGACAACTGGAATTATAAGCAGATTCTACAGTTTTATTATCCAGGTACAGAGTTCATGAAATTATCTTTATCGCGTTAGGATTGATTATGCCAGGCTTTAGAGGCCATTTGATTGGCGGAGTTATTACCTATATTGCAATTTTACAATGTATTAAATCAATACATCCACCCGCATCTCTCGTTATTTCTGGATTTATTTTTTGTATGATTGGGTCATTGTTCCCGGATATTGATATTAAAAGCAAGGGGCAAAAACTTTTTTATAGTTTGATTTTAATTATTCTCTGCTGCTTTTTGTATTATGAGCGCACAGATCTTTTTATTGGTTTAAGTTTGTTAGCAATTGTTCCGCTACTTGTTAAGCATCGCGGTTTATTCCATCAACTTTGGTTTCTTATTTTCATTTCAATTTCTACTGGATTGGCTATTGGAAGCTTTCATTCAAAATTTTCTGTATGGGCAATGAATAATGCATTGTTTTTTCTTGCCGGTGCAATATCTCATATTTTTTTAGATAAGGTCATTACTCGATTTAAATACTGGATAACATTTAAATAAAATAATATTTGAAGTTACTTTTTTATTTGATTGCTTTATGAGTAGATAGTTTTTATTTTTATAAAAAAAACGATAAGAACAGGACTTCCGCAAATTAATTGAAATCGAATGAAAGATTCGATCTAGACGTTCTTTCTAAAAAAGTATAGGCTTCTTTTTTTGTGATCAAACTTAAAAAGGAGCCTATAAGTGTTTGTAAACATAT
>Ga0335398_10006765_pt1 | contig 14315 bp, 9 predicted proteins | sample BON03_FD_205742 | JGI IMG/M metagenome (GOLD analysis project Ga0335398, IMG submission 205742) | Freshwater microbial communities from Lake Bonney liftoff mats and glacier meltwater in Antarctica - BON-03 (spades assembly) (version 2) | ecosystem: Environmental > Aquatic > Freshwater > Ice >... | reverse complement strand
CGCGCGGGAGTTGGTCAGTTGGTCCGCGCGTGCGAGCGGGCAGGCAGGCTGCGAGCAAGTCGGCCTTTACACGATATTGCCAAAATAGTTTCTGCAATAAAAAGGGTTATTAGCAGGTAGTAGGTAGTAGGGGGGGCTTGGGCTTGGGGGCGAATATTGCACAATAGTGTGCGGCAATCAGCAATAAGGATAAGGCCATATTTTCCTGTAGCGATAACGCGTTTTTTTTAAATCTACCTCGACCCTCCTCCCCCAGCCCCACAAAGCCAAAAGGCCCAATAACCAATTAAATTTGACCCACAAACGTTTGCTAATTGCTAATAATATAATAATAACAATTGTTTCCCATATTATCATATTATGCCATATATCCTTATTATCCTTGTATATATAATAAAAAAATGAAAAAACTCAAACTCAAACAAACACATCACAACTTGTCACAACAGCAACAGCACCTCACGCCTCAAAGCTCAACAAATGTTGCAAAAGCGCAAAGCTGTGAACGCTGAGCGGGGGGGTGCAATGTGCAATGGCATGTGGCAATGGCATTGCAATGGCTAAATACTAATAAGAATATAAATGAGTGGAAAGTGGTAGTGGTAGCGGTAGCGGTAAGTGTAATAAGTGGCTCACGATGTGGCTTTAAGTACACTTATTAAGTGATAGTAATATTGTATATTGTGTGTACAGTAATGTACACAAATAATATATTACATTATTGCCGAAATATAATAATATTACGTACTATTACATAATATAATATATATATATAATATATATATATATTATATATAGTATATTTAGTATATATATAATTATAATAATATATATACTAATTTACGTTTTTGTGTGTGTGTTTTTTGTAACTACGTGTTTGCTGCAAATAATAAGATTTTTTTGCAGCAAGAATAATATTAATATATACAGAAAAAAAAAAGCCTCGGCAGTGCGTGCCAGAGTGCCAAGGGAATAAAACAATTAACCATATCCGCGTTAAAGGCTTTCAAAGGGGCGCCCAATACCAATAAGCAAGCAAGTGCCCGCCCGAGACAGAGACAAGCTAGCAAGCAACGCTCTGAGTGTGTTGTTTTGCGCCTGCTCTGTTCTCTGGCTCTGGCTCTGGCTCTCAGGCCGGCTAGCGCTTTGATGCCGCTCTTGTTTGACTTGGTTGGTCTTTATACAAAGCTCTCCCTTAGAGTGCATTTTTGGCCATATCCCGTTTTCGAGGCGGTGGGATACGGTGAGATACAGCGGGATACAGCTAGATACAGCCAGATGCGTACGGATACAGCTGGATGCAGTGTGGAATACAGTGGATCTGCTGCAAAATAGATAGTAGCTGGATATAGAATCGATACAGATACAGGGATACACGGGATACGGGATACCAAGGATACCGTTTGAGATACAGGCGGGATACAGGTGAAATACAGGCGGAAGATACCCCAAAAATGCACGCCAGGGGAGGACTTTACAAGATGTAATACAAGGTAGCTTATTTGTTTGTTGATTCAGGGATTGAGCACTAATCAGCAATACTACTAATACTATTCTTGTGGCATTCAACACATTCAACATTCAACACCTCGCTCCTTTATTGCAACCCCGCCCGCGTTCGTTTCCGTTGTATCCCAACCCCCCTCTCTACTTCTACACTCTACAGCACACTCTAGCACCTTCTGTCTTCTACCTACTACCTACACTACCTACAGCCCGCCCCCTCTGGCGTATATCTTTGGGATAGCTCCCGGTTTTGATGTGGTGGGAAATGGTGGGATGTGGTGGGATATGTGGTGGGATATGAATATGATGGGATATGACGGGATATGACGTGGGATATAGTCGGATATAGATATAGTCGGATATAGCATATAGCGGATATAGGAACTTGTTGTCTATAGCATTTTTAGTGTGCTTTACAGCAAAATATAAACCAAAATGTTATCTCTCGGCCTGCGGTCTGCAGTGCGCGCATTGCTTTGTGTGACAGCAGTAGCAGTCTACTTGGGCTACGTACCCACCATCCGACAGCCACAGCACCACACACACACCACCCAGCCACCAGCCCACACCCAGACGACGACCACCCACCACGATCCGCCCCACAGCCACAGACGCTTACAGTCAATAACAGACTTAAGCTAGTATTATAATAGTCACACATACAACAGCCAAGCATGCAAAGTACGCACATACACATACACACATCACCCGCCATGTTATCTATGTGGGTGTGGGCGTATTTACTCTCTGCTCGACTCTCTCTACTCGACCCTCTGCTCACCTCTCTATTCGCCTCTATACTCAACTCTCTACTCGCCTCTCTACTCGCCTCTCTAGTCGCCTCTCTACTCGCCTCTCTACTCGCCTCTCTACTCGCCTCTCTACTTGGCCTCTCTACTCGCCTCTCCACTCGCCTCTCTACTCGCCTCTCTACTCGCCGCCTCTCTACTGGCCTCTCTGCTCGACTCTCTACTTGCCTCTCTACTCGAATGTCTACTCGACTCTCTGCCCGACTCTCTCTCTACTCGACTCTCTGCTCGCCTCTCTATTCGCCTCTATACTCGACTCTCTACTGGACTCTCTGCTCCCCTCTCTAGTCGCCTCGCTACTCGACTCTCTACTCACCTCTCTACTCGCCTCTCTACTCGCCTCTTTACTCGGCTCTCTACTCGCCTCTCTATCTACTTGAATCTCTACTCGCCTCTCTAGTCGACTCCCTACTCGCCTCTCTACTCGACTCTCTACTCGACTCTCTCTCTACTCGCCTCTTTACTCGACTCTCTACTCGCATCTCTACTCGACTTTTTACTCGACTCTCTACTCGACTCTCTGCTCGACTCTCTACACGCCTCTCTGCTCGCCTTTCTACTTGCCTCTACACTCGACTCTCTACTCGACTCTCTATTCGCCTCTCTACTCGCCTCTCTACTCGTCGCCTCTCTACTCACCTCTCTCTCTACTCGCCTCTCTACTCGCCTCTCTGCTGTTCGACTCTCTACTCGCCTCTCTACCTCTACTCGAATCTCTACTGGACTCTCTACTCGCCTCTCTACTCGACTCTCTGCTCGCCTCTCTATTCGCCTCTATACTTGACTCTCTACTCCACTCTCTGCTCGCCTCTCTATCTCTAGTTGCTAGTCGCCTCTCTACTCGACTCTCTACTCGCTTCTATACTCGTCTCTCTACTCGACTCTCTACTGGACTCTCTACTCGACTCTCTACTCGACTCTCTACTCGCCTCGTTACTCGACTCTCTACTCGCATCTCTACTCGACTTTCTACTCGACTCTCTACTCGACTCTCTGTTCGACTCTCTACACGCTACACGCCTCTCTGCTCGCCTTTCTACTTGCCTCTACACTCGACTCTCTACTCGACTCTCTATTCGCCTCTCTACTTGCCTTTCTACTCGCCCCTCTTCTACTCGCCTCTCTGCTCGACTCTCTACTCGCCTCTCTATTCAACGCTTTACTCGCCTCTCTACTCGCCTCTCTACTCGCCTCTCTCTACTCGCCTCTCTACTCGAATCTCTACTCGAATATCTCTACTCGACTCTCTGCTCGACTCTCTGCTCCTGCTCGACTCTTTGCTCGCCTCTATTCTCGCCTCGCTATACTCGACTCTCTACTCGACTCTCTCTCTACTCGCCTCTGCCTCTTTACTCAACTCTCTACTCGACTCTCTACTACTCTACTTGACTCTCTGCTCGCCTCTCTACTCGAATCTCTTTTTGCCTCTGTGAGCGGCTTTACCTGCTGAGAAGCTGCTCAATGACGACGTCGTGCTTGCCACCGGATATCGTGTAGTCAGTGTGCGTGTTAACCCTTCGCCGACGAGTGCGCGTCGGTAGGCCTGTGGCCCCAGCTCGACAAGCTCCCTGCAGCGCTCGGCTGTGAAGTCCGACATCGAGTCGTCTCCGTCCGACCTCTCGTACAAGCCATGCAGGGAAACGGAGGTTAACCCGAACCGCCGCCCGCCGGGGAAGACTGCTGGCTGCTGGGGAAGAGGATGGACGCGGGGGAGGGTGGGGCGGAGGTGTGGTGAATGACGTCTGTGACACTGTGACTGTGGTTTGTGCGAGGGGGAGGGGGCTAGATGTAAAAAGATCAATCAACGGTTGGTTGGAGGTATATGAAGGACATGACGGCGCACACAGGGGCGGGGGGGGTATACCAGCACTTATAGTGTGAGAGGCAGTACAGCAGCCGCAGCTACATGGTTAGATATGGCTAGATACAGCGATACAGTCGGGAGATATCCCAAAGATATACGCCAGGGGGGGGGGGGGGGGGGGTGGGGGCTAGGGGGCTACCTACCTACCTACCTCTCTACACCTCTACCTACTCCTACTTACTACCTCGTCCGTCGCCCCTTATCCCTTATCAGCAGCTTACCAGCGTATCAGCGTAGCCTGGCCGGGCGGGCGGCCGGCCCCGGGAACAAGCTGGGAACAACACAGAACAAGAACACGACAGGTCGGCGACAGCGACAGGTCACAGCCACACACACAGCAGGTCGATCTCGATTATATATAATTATAACCGCGATAAAGGCTACTTATACGCACATAGATAGAGCTGCTGACTGAGCTGCTAGCTAACTAGCTAGAGCAATTAAGTAGTAAGTATAAGTAAGAGCAGTACGTAAGTAAAAGAGCGCAAGCAAGCGAGAGAGAGGTTGCCCTGCTTGCTTGCTGCTAGCTGCTAGCTGTTGTGCCTGAGTGCCTGTGCAGTACCGTAGAGTAGTGGCGCTGGCGCGCTGGCGCGGCCAGCTCAGGCCTCAGGCAGGCGATGATGATGTTTAAACCCCCGAGAGACACCTCCCCGCGTCAGGACAGCACGGCTGCACGGCAGGCAGGGCGCCAGGGCAGGGCTCAGCTAGGGACAGGCCAGAGACGCGCCAGTCGTTGCTATTTAAAAAAATAACGAAACCCAACGCGCGGGAAAACGCCACGGACGAGTCAACTGGCACGCGCGACTACATCCCACCCACCCCGGCCTCCTCGTGCACCACCCACCACACCCGCCTCGCAGCCGCCTCGACCCGTCACTCACTTGCTCCCACTGGCGCTGCACAGGTGCATCATGACCTGCCTCGACCCGTCACTCACTTGACCCCACTGGGGCGCTGCACAGGTGCATCATGGCCTGGGGAACCTACCGTCGGCGCGTTCCTACCCCGGCTGTCGTCCCGCTTGAGAGTCAAGTGCTCGCGCTCGCTCGCTCGTGCTCAGAGTACGGGCTGACCAGTGAAGAGGTTTCCTCGATGGCGCCGCACCGCCACACCACCTGCCATGGCAACTGGTATCCAGTCTGGAACAGGGCGCAGCTGGCACAGGCGCAGAGCGAGAAGCAGCTGCGTGTGCAGGCTGCGATCGCGGAGACGAAGGCTCGTGAGGAGCGGGAGCTTGCGGCGCTGATGGCCCAAAAGGAGCGTGCGCTCGAGGAGGTGCATGGCGGCGCCGCCAGCCTTGCCGCGCACCGCGACGCCGAGGCGAAGAAGGTTGCTGCGCACTGTGCCGCCGAGGCGAAGAAGGAGGAGAAGAACAAGCAGGCAGCTCGAGCAGAGCGGCTCCGCGCCGAGATCGCATCGCTCGAGCCCGGGCGCCGGGCACCGGCGGCTCTCCCGCTGTGCGTGACCAGCCGCGTCGCAGCCAAGAAGGGCATTCTGCCTCACCGACAAGGACCTGAACGCCCTCCGGGACTGCAAGGACGTGACCCAGTTGCATGCGGCAGCCAACAAAAAGCACGGCGCCAAGGGGTTCCTCTCCAAGCGCCAGGCGGTTGCTGACGCACAAGCCGTCGACCTTCTCCGGCCGCTGGAGCTCGAGCTCTCCGCGATTGAGGCTCAGTACCCCGACTTGAAGGTGTCTAAGGCGGCGCTTGCGGCGCGCGACGCGAGCAAGAAGGAGAAGGAGGCTGACGAGGCGGAGCGGTTCGCTGCCGCCGCCGTCGCCACCGCCACGGGCCTTCGTGCTGCGGCCACCAGCGCGCGCTCCAAATCGGACCAGCTTGCCGCAGCTGAGATGGACGGCGCGAGCAAGGCGCGCACGGCGGCTGCGAGCACGTCTGGCACTGCCGGGACCAGTGCTGCCGCTGCAACCACTCCCGCGTCTGCGGCGGCCGTCGGGGGCAAGCGCAAGGCCCCTGATTCGGTGGCCGGCCTCTCGGGGCAGCCCTCCGTCTCTGTCCAGAAGCTTGCGCCGATGGCGCAACTCACGCCCATTCACCCACAGATATAAATGAGGAGTGCCGGCTCGCGGGGTTCGGCATGCTGGCGCTGTGCCTGTACGTGCCCCTTGGTGCTGCACCTGCTGCGACCTCAAGCAACCGAGCTCGCCCACCCTCTCGCTCCCTCCAACTGCCCATCCTCTAGTAAGACGCACTGTTGTGTCACAGTGCGCTTGCTCTGTGCCCCAGTCGCCCGAACGAGGATGAGTATCGAATTAGGAGTGTGCCGTGAGAGAGTGAGCAGTCAGCAGTCAGCAGGTGAACTATATATTCATATTGATATAATGTGTCTCTATTACTATTTTTATATTTTGATCGAGATTGAGATGGAGGGAGGTGGCCGGGGCGAGTGTTTTTGGCGCCAAGCAGCACTATACCAGGTGGAGAGAGGCAAGGTTATATTGCGCGCCATGATCCATATCCATATTATATGATATGACAATATAATATACATATATACATGAGTATACTTATAATACTTATATAAATTTTTATACAACATTATTATATATATATATATACTGTATACTGTACTAACTGTATGCATATGTCATATATAATCGTCATGTTCATAAGCCCTCCCCTGGAGTATATTTTTTGGATATTCCGCCAGTATTTCCCTGTATCTTGCCTGTACCTGTATCTCCCTATATCCCGATATCTATCTATATCTAGCCATTTTGCAGCATATCCATTGTATCCCAAAGTATCCCACTGTATCCACTATATCTCGCTTATATCTCACTACATCCAGCTGTATGCCTGCTGTATCTGCTGTATCCCCCCGCTGTATCTCACTGTATCTCACCGTATCTCACCGCTTCGAAAACGGTATATATAACCAAAAATATACACTCCAGGGGGGGCTTTCATATTATTAATTATATTATGTCATATATATATAATATATAGTGAGCAAATTTAAATTGCGAATATGATATATGATCATGAGATGCTATTACTGCTACTGCTGACAATATTATATAATTATAATTATAATATATTTATATACATATACATATACATATACATATAATAATGTACAAACAGGAACTACAACTACACAACTACAACTATAATAACACAAACACAACAACAACTACTACTACTACTACTGCTACTGCTGCTGCTGCTGCTGCTGCTATAGCTATAGATAGGTATAGGTATAGGTATATATAGGTCTATCTTTACTTTATATATAGCTATATATATTAATAAAAAAGATATACGTGATACTAAGTTCAGCACAGTATAGGTATAGGTATAAGTATACATATTATTATTATCATTATAATTCAATTTATTATAAATATACGCACATACATATATGTTTGTAGCCCTCCCCGCTTCGTCCCTGTAGCCTGTGGCACAGGCTGTGGCTGTGATATGTGTTTCTGGGATATGGGGAAGGATATCCCCCGCCGATGTTTCAACTGCTGTATGTACTACTGTATCACTGTATCTGTACATCCGTACATCCCGCCTCCGCCTGTATTTCACCGTATCCTTGGTCTTTTGGTCTCTTCTCGCTGTGTCCCTGCCCCTGCACCTGCACAGCCTGCACCTGCACGTACCTGCATCTATCTATATCTAGATCTAGCAATTTTGCAGCGCGCAGCAGATCCACTACTGTATCCGCGCTGTATCCCACTGTATCCACGACAGCCGCTGACAGCTGTATGCTGTATCCGTACAGCTCGTACGTTTCTAGCTGTATCCAGCCATCCAGCCTGTAATAATCGTAATCCAGCTGCGTATCGCGTATCCCCAGGGTATCTGTATCTGCTGTATCGCCCCGCTCCCGCGCTCCCGCGCTGTCTATCTCACCGTCACCGTATCTCACCGCCTCGACTCGAAAATAAAAAACGGGACATGATGGCCACAGAAAATACACTGTAGTAGGGGAGGGCGGTATCTGTATCTGTATGTGTATATATATATATACACAAATAATATATAACACTTTTTTGTAAACAGCAAATAGAGTCCACGCTCGCTCGCACACACAGCGCACAAATTCAATGACGGCACGCCAACTTAAACTTGAACGCACAACGAATCATGCACATGAAGCCCTGGGTGTGTGAACGAACTATAAGTATAATAACAACAATAACAGCTAATAACAGCAGAACAGCAGCAAACTATACAAAAATATACTATTAAACTATACGCATATCAAAAACAAATATAATAATTTATATAATTTATAATACATATATAACATATACATATTAATATTGAAACCTGTTCTAAAAAAAATTATACGTTTTTTATATTACATGTACGTGTATACTAATAATGATATGTATATGATATATAGTATATGTATACTATATAATATATGAATATGAATATGTCTGTATGTATTTGTATTGTGAATTCGAATTGTATTATTATTATTATTATATGATTTGGTAGAGGTAGAGGAGGTTTTGTAAAAGTAAAACAGGGGGGGGAAGGGGAGGGCGCTGTAATATATTATATATTCTATAATATCAAATAATAATTATATATATAATTAAAATTAAATATTGCTATAACTAGTAACTAGTATAACTATATAATAAGAATAAGATTTTTTTTTTTTTTAAATCTCTCATATCGTTATCATACGACTCACACCACAACCACAACCACAAGTAGCAGAGCGCAGAGTCAGAGTCGATAAACCTTGCCGGCGCCGAGGCCGAGTCCGAGGCGCTAGCAGTGGCCAGAAGGCAGAAGGAGAAGGCCACTTGGATGTTCTGTAGCATATAGCATCTATAGTATCGGGGGATGCTATACATGCTATATAGTATACTACGCTATAGTACTACACTCTGTCCTAGATCTAGATGCAAATTTTGGTATTTGAACACATAGTTTTTAGCATTTCGGCCCGGCCGGGGCGTGGGCTAGCAGCAGCCAGCAGCAGCACCAGTAATCGGGTCAACTCGAAATGGTTCAAATATCAGAAAAAATGGAGCTATGCTATATGTAGTGCTGTAGCATCTGATGGAGGCTATATACTATATAGCATTGTAGCATGCTATACCGTATGCTACAGAACAACCAAGGAAGGCCATAAGAAGAGGCATCGAGGGAGCGCCGATCTTTCTAATATATATATATATATATATAATATAATATATACAGGATCAGGGAAAAGGGATCACCCGAAAACCCAGGTCCAGGTGCCGGGCCGACCGCCGGACGGACACGTATCGCGCAACACACGCGGCGACGCGCACACAGTTGCCCGCGCCCAGCCGCGTTGGCTTGCAAGTAATCATGAATCATGTGTCACAGGAGCCCGAGGGCGCACGCGCGCACACGCAGCGCACATGACACATGAAAGCAGCCAAACAGTCTCGGGAGCACACACGAAATATTCAGAGGCAAATAGGTGCATATACCAAAATATACATATAGGACATAGTGAAGGGTGTAGAAAGTAGGAAAATTGGCATGCATGCCGCGGCCGCCAAGGTGCGGCCGCCCTTCACCCCCACACCGACGCCACCCACCAAAGGGGGGACCGCGCGGAGGGAGCGAGAATTAATTCTACAAGCCGCGCAGAAAGCCGGCCCTTCGTCCTCGCGCCGACGCCGCCCACCAAATGATGGGGGGAGAGGGGTGCGAGGAGCGATAAACAAAACATCCCTAGTTGTACAGGCGGTCAAACCGCTCACCTCCGCTTGGCCAGCGCCTTCTCCTCCTCGCTGACCGCCGCCATCCAGGGCAGTTTCGACGAGGTCGCCTCCGGCTTCATCGGGAGCGTCGGCTGTGCGGGTGCGCCCGTTTTGCTGGCAATGTTGCCGCTCTGAACCAGGTTACAGAGGGTCTCCCAGTGCGACTTCTCGTCATTGCGCACGCAGACGAAGACGTCGTAGAGGTTCTGGAGGCGCGGCTGCCCCTCGAAGACGACGCCCTCCTTTTCTCCCGACGCAGTGTACATGAGGTTGTAGAGGAAGGGGTTGTCCTCCTCATAGTACTTGCGCGCGATGTCGGGCACCGGCTTCTGCTTGAGCTCCTCCTCGTTCTCCGCGATGAACTTGTCGTAGGTGATGTACGCGTGGTCCTCGATGAGCTCAGAAAGGTGGTAGGCCGCCGGCTCGCTCAGCGTGTAGACAAGCACCACGTACCAGTAGTATCCGAAAGCCATGGTCTGCGCAACCGTGCGGTCGATGCCCGAGGAGTTGCCGCCGAGGGCCTCCATGATGAGCAAGTGGTGGAGCTCGTTGTCCGCCTCGGCGTAGTGGATGCGCATCCGCTCACTCAGACCCGCCTCGCGCGAGCCGAACGTCTCCTTGAGGTGCATCACGCTGAGGTAGGCGAAGTAGGGCACGCGCGCCACCGTCTCGAGCACGTAGAAACGGGCGTACGGGTCCTTGCTGTAGATGATGTCGATGGCGCCCTTGACCGTGTCCACAATGGCCCGGTTCAGTTGGTATAGGTTGGAGTCGAGGGCCATGCGCTCACTGTCGGAGCTGACGGGCGCGGTGGCGACCACGGCTCCCGACCGCGGGGCGATGCGCGACCGTCCGGCGGCCACCGCCGACCGCTGGGCCGCGTCGATCACGGCCCCCGACCGCGAGGCCGCGACCGGCCGAGTGGCCGCGACGCGCGGCGGCGGCAGCACGTGTAGCGCCGCCGCGCCGGTTGCGAGCAAAAAAGACGCGAGACACCGACCGAGCATTTTTTCGAATGATGAGGTTTCGTTAAAACTGGGCTAATTGACGGCTAATTGGAATATCTGAAGAGCCTGATTTCAAGTTCAAGTTTTAGCTCAGGGTTCATGGGGCTATTTCGAGCGCAAACGTTTCGCAATGTATGTCGACAAGCAGCTTTGCCCAAGCCAAGCAAGCAGCCCTGCCCAAGCCAAGCAGCCACTGAGCAGCTTTGCCCAAGCGAAGCAAAGCAGCCCTGCCTAAGCCAAGCAGCCACTGGCCGAACTTGAACACTTACGGCTTGAACACCCCTAACCCGCAGGTCGTCCGTCGAGGCGCTCGAGAAGGAGCGGCAGGCGACCTTGCGCAAGGTTATCGCCAAGTCGCCGGGCGACGACTACGACGCGGCCGAAGAGTGGGAACGGGTCTTGCGGGAGCAGATCCAGAGCTTCACCACGCAGACTCTGCTGGACGAGACAGTGGTGGTCAATTCGACAGTATCGGCACGGAAGGCTGCGAGCGCGACCAGCGTGCGCCTCGACCTGACGCATCGCGCGATCAAGTCTGCAGAGTGCATTGCCGAGGAGGAGCGCTACGAGCCGGCTGCGCTTCCGAGCGGCGCGCTGTCCACCTCGCTGACCGAAATCTCCTTTGCGGGCAACGACCTTACGTGGCTCCCCGACGAGCTCAGCCGCTGCACGCGCCTGCGCCGGCTCTGCGCGGGTGCCAACTCGCTGACCTCGATCCCGGACCTAAGCGCCCTGCCACTCGAGCACGCGGGCTTCGCGGGCAACCGCTTCACGGACAGCGGCCTCGGCCCGCTACTCGCCAACTTACCGACGTGCCTCCGCTCCCTCGACCTCTCGCTCAACCGGCTCGAGCTCCTGCAGGGCGAGGGCGGGGCCCTCGCCGCGCTCAGCGCGGCGTTGCCGTCGCTCAGGCACTTGAGCCTGACGGGCAACCCGCTCGCGATCAGCCGCTCCTACCCGGATGCCATCCACGACTTCACCCAGCTCGCGAGCCAGCTGACGCTCATCGACGGAGCGGAGGTTCAGCCGAAGAAGGAGGTCGCCCGCGCCGCTTCCGCGGCGGAGGCGGAGCCCGGCGCGGCTGACGCGGGGGAGTCTGCGCCGGGGCCGGGGGGGGTTAACCCGGGGAAAGACCCATGGGAGCAGCACGAGCGCGTGACGCTGCGCTTTACCCTGCGCGAGCTGACTGGTCTGCCGATGCTGGGGAGCGGGCTGCAGCAGGCGGGGGGCGCCGACGGGGCAGGCTCGTCGGGCGAGCTTCTCGTGGTCAAGCTGAGCCTGTTGGGCGAGGAGCGGATAGGCACCGCGCTCGGCTGGTCCGCCCCCGTCGTCATCGGCCAGGCGTTGTCCGTGACCCTGCCGTGCACAGTCGCGCTGCGCGACGCGCTCGCGGTCAGGGGCGTCGCGTTTGAGTGGGCGCTGCTGCCCGTGCCGGAGCCAGAGCTGGGTGCGGAGGCGGCGGCGGGTGGTGCGGTGGGAGAGGGGGCGGAGGAGGAGGCGCCACCGCCGCCGCCCGTACCGCCGGGGGGGCTCTCGCTCTGCACGATGAGGCCGACGTGGCGTCCGCTGACCGGTGGCGATAGACACACGCAATCGCAGCAGGTGAGCGCGCTAGTGCAGCTGCCTGCGCCGCCGCGCAAATCTGGCGAGAAGCGGCCCAAGAAGCCAAAGCCGTTCGAGCTCACCTTGAGCCTCTCGTGCGAGGTCCTCCCGGCCGGTGCGGCAGGGGTGGGCGGCGGAGGTGGGGAGCTGGTAAATGAGGAGTGAAGTGGGCGAGAGATATAGCGTAGTAGAAGCAGCGAGTGAGTGAGAGAGATCTGAGCTATTTGATGGGGGGGTCGGCCGGGGGCGGGGCGGAAGGCGGGGTGGCTGGAGAGGATCGAGTCATTGGAGGCTTGGAGGTTGTACGACGAGCACAGACACGGCGTATGCTGTCGACGAACGCGTGGTCTATGTTGTCCACTGCATACGCATACTGAGCTCGCGCTGTGCGCTGTGCGCATGGCGGGCGGGGCCGGGCGGGGGTGACTCGAGTGAGTAGAAGTAGAAGTAGAAGAAGTATATATAGAGCCATAGGCATAGGAGCACTGGGCGTAGAGCTCAGCACACACGACGCACGAGACTCAGACACGTCACACGGTAGTTCAAGACAGAGATCGCACAAAAGGCATACAGCACATGACACACACGACAGGTACAGGGACGCACGCACAGGGACAGGGACAAGGATTCTAGCACACAGGTTGCACACTGTTACGAAAAGTGTACTATATATCTATAAGCGAGCCCCAAGGGGCACCAGGCCTCTACCGCCCGCTCGGCAGCTTGTGCGCCTCTACCCGCTGGTCGCCGCTTGCTGCGCATTCCGAACCACCGGGGGCGGCGGCGTCGCTGCCTGAGCCTCGGCGGCTGCCAGCGCCGCCACTCCTGCCGGCGCGATCAACTGCTTCGGTAACGAGCCAGTCGCGCGGCGCACCAGCGCAAACTCCCTCGCGAGCGGCGGCCCGTCGTCCAATGGCGGCGCCGCGAGGTCCCCGTTGAGCAGATCCTTCTTGTCCACTGCCGCCCCTCCCTGTGCCCTCGCGGCACCCGCGCCCGCCGCCGCTGCTCCCGCCGCTGCCTCCGTCTCCACGGCAACCCCCGCCGCCGCCGCGCCCGGCAGCGGCTTCGGCTTGGCCTTGGAGAAACCCAGCCCCAGGATACCCCCCTTCATCGCCGCCCACAGGTGCTCTCCCGTCTTTGCCTGCAGATTCGGCTGCTCGAGCAGAGCCTGGACTAGCTGGCGCGCGTTGCCGCGCACGTCCTCGTTCTCGAGCACGTTCATGCTCGATGAGCGGAAGAGCTCCGAGGCCGCGTCGCGCGTGTCGGAGCGCGCGAACCAATCGACCGCGAAGGCGCCCGCAGCCGCGAGGAACTCGTCTGCGAAGAAGAGGGGGGCGCGAGGTGAGGGCGTGGAGAAGGGATCTCTCTCTCTCTCTCTTCCTCTCTCTCTCTCTCTCTCTCTCTCTCTCTCTCTGTAGATACATATATACATATATATATACACATATACATACATACATATATATATATACACACATACGATGTGTATAGATACATGTAAAGATGCATGTAAACGTATATATATACATGAGCATAGATATACATGAGTAAAGGGCGAGGCGGGAGAGGGTACTGGCGAGGCGGGCGGGCCCGAGACGCAGAGACTGCTGCAGGGTGGGAGACACGGGGCTGCTGTGGCAGTGTGGGTGCAGGGGCGAGAGCGCCCATCGCCGATGGGGAGAGGGGATGGGCGGTCCTAAGCTCGACGCCGAGGGTATATGTATATCTAATATGGATGGGGAGGGGGGATGTACGGTCCTTGGCTCGACGCCGGGGGTATATGTATATCTAATATA
>Ga0335398_10006763_pt1 | contig 14321 bp, 6 predicted proteins | sample BON03_FD_205742 | JGI IMG/M metagenome (GOLD analysis project Ga0335398, IMG submission 205742) | Freshwater microbial communities from Lake Bonney liftoff mats and glacier meltwater in Antarctica - BON-03 (spades assembly) (version 2) | ecosystem: Environmental > Aquatic > Freshwater > Ice >... | reverse complement strand
GCCGTTCCCCGCTTACCTCGGCACCCGCCCCTCCGTCCCGCCCCCGCTCCCCCTGCTTCGCCCGCGCCGCCACCGCCGCCGCCGCCGCCGCCGCCGCCGCCGCCGCCGGCTTCGCCGCCGCCGCCGCGCCGGCCCCCCCATTTTTTGTCGTTCCCCGCACAAACGTCCTCGCCAGCAGCCGGGCAGCCGGGCGCCCCCCCCTGTCCCCCCTTTTCTGCACCAGCCCGCGACTCGTCCCGCGGCGCCGCTCCTCTCGCCCGTCGGCTCCTTGGCGGCGGGCCTGGGAGGCGGGCGGCGGCAAGGCGGGCGCCGACGTCGCCGGCGCCGGCGAAATCGCTCAACGAATCACAGAAAACCAAAACAAACAAACCAACACACGCGCCCGAGAAAAACGCATGAGCAGCCGCCCAGTCCGATCTCGGATGCAGGGTCTCCAGCTTTCCCCCTCACCGCGTAGGGCGAGGAGGGGCGCGGAGAGCAGAGACCGCAAAGTAAAATCAAAGATGCAGCCGACGATTGCGTGGTTTCATAAGAGCGGTGGGTGCGAGCGGGAGCGCGCGAACGAGCGCGGCGACGCGAGCGCCTCACAGCGACTCTCCTTCTCGCACTTGGGCATCTGGACAAGGGCAGTCCATTTCGCGCCTGCGTCGCACCGACACAACCCCCTCATACGGATTGCATCTCTCGAGGGGAGAAAAGCGGGACAGAGAAAGAGGGGCGAGTCTGATTTCGAAGATGGTTGGGCTGGTCGCGGCCCGACCGCCGGGCCTGCTCGCGGCCGGCGGCATTCCCGGGAAGGGGCGCGCCGCGTCCGCGCGGTGCCGCGTGACCAGCAGGCGCGGGCCCACGCGCACGCGCACGCCGCCGCCGCCGCCGCCGGGGCCCGACCTCGACGATGACGCCGACGCTGCGCCGAGCGCCGGCCGCCGGCGACGACCCACAACCGCACCCGCCCCTATCAAAATCCGCATAGACAAGATGCTCACGTCGCAGATCGGCGCCGCCCCGACCCTCGTGCGCCTGCGCGACCTCTCCGCCGGCTCCGGCGGCGCGCCCTTAGACGGCATCCACGCCTCGGCGCTGCTCGTCCGGGCGGCGCAGCTGCTGGACGCGCCCCCGGCATCCGCCGCCGCCGCCGCTGGCCTCGTGGCGGCCGTCGCCGCCGCGGCCCTGCCCGCGGCGGGCGGGCCCGGGGCCGACGCCCCGACGGCTGCGGCCGCGCTCTGGGCGCTCGCGCGGCTGTGCGGCGGCGACGCCGAGGGCGCGGTCGCGGCGGGGCTGCGGCCGCTGCTGCGCGAGGCTGGAGGCGCCGAGGCGGTCCGCCGGCTGGCGCGGGCGGCGGCGGCGGCGGACGCGGGGGGCCCGGGGAACCTCGTGGCGACTTTGGGGTGGTCGCGCGCGGCGACGACGGCGTGGGCGCTCGGCAAGCTGGCGCAGGTGGTGGCGGGAGGAGCATCGCAGGGCGTCAGCGGCGGCAGCGGCCGACGCACCGCGCATGCGCCAGCGTCGCCGACGCCGCCGCTGCTGCCAGAGGGCGTCCTCGAGGTGCTCGCGGCGTCGCTCGAGTGTGCGCGGGCGGAGGGACCCGAGCAGCCGCGGCCGTCGGCGCGCGACCTGGCCCTGGTCCTGTACGGCGCGGCGCTCCTGCTGCCGCCGTTATCGCCGTCGTCGGCGGCGGCGGCGCGGCCCCTCGCGCGGGCGTGGCGCCGCGCGGCCGACGCCGCCGCGTTTTTCGGCGAGGCCGCCAGCGCGCGCGACGCCGCGATGGCGCTCTGGGCGCTGGCGGCGCTGCGGCGGCCCAGGCGAGCCGGCGGCGGCGATCAAGAAGACGAGGAGGAGGACCTCGAGGAGGAGGACGCGTGGCTGGCGGCCTCGGCGCTGCCCGCGCTGCAGCCGCGCCTCACCGCCCTCTCCTCTGCTGCCGCCGCCGGGGGCGCGGCGGCCGGGGGTGGCGTTGCGGACGCCGCGCAGGCGCTGGCGACGGCGGGGTGGTCGGTATCGCGCCTGCTGGCGCGGTCGCGGTCGGCGCGGCTGCCACCAGGGTGGCTCGCTGCCTACGCGGCAGCTGCGGGCGCTGCCGCGTGCGGCGGCGGTCGGGGCGGCGAGCTGGAGCCGGGCGGATTGCCTGCGGGGCGCAGGAGAGGCGGCGCCGGCGGCGTTGGGGGCGCGCGGGCGGCGGCGACGACGCTGGTCGCCCTGGCGCGCCTGCAGGCGCTGGACGGGCCCCAGGACGCGCCCGCGACAACAACAGCGGCAGCAGCAGCAGGAGCGGCGGCAAGCGGCAGCAGCGGCGACGGCGGCCCGAGACCCGCCCTGGCGCCCCGTCCCCAGCGACCAAAGGCGGCCCAAGCCGCCCTCGCGCGGTGGCTGCCGGATCTGCTCACCCGCGCCGCCCCGGGCCTCGCGCGCCTGCCCCCCCCCGAGCTCGCCGGCGCGGCGTGGGCGGCGGCCGCGCTGGCCGGGCGCGCGCCCGGCGGCGCCAGCGCGACGACCGCGGCAGAGGCCTTTGCCGGCGCGGTCGCGGCCGCGCTCGCGGCGCGCCTCGCCGCCCGGCGCCCGGGCGCGCCCGCCCTATCTGCGCCCCAGCTCGCCACCCTCGTGTGGTCCCTGGCCGTGCTTCCCTGGGACGCGTCGCGGACGGGGGCCGGGTCGGACGAGGCGGCGGCGGCGGGGCCCTGCGGGGAGCCGTGGTATGCGCCGGCGCTCGCGGCCCTGCGCCCCTCGCTCCCGCGCCTCGCCCGCCTCGGCGGCTCCGCGGGCGGCTCCGCGGGCGGGGGCCTGGCCTGGGCCGTCGCCGCGCTCGGCGCCCGGGGCGGGTGCGGCGCCCCCCCCCGCGGGTTTGTCGGCGCGCTGCTCGAGGCCGTGCTGGCGCCGGCGCCGCGGGGCGCCGACCTGCTGGCGGCGGCGGTCTCGCCTCCTTCTCCTTCTCGTCAAGAGGGGGGAGGAGGAGCAGCGGGAGGCCGACAGGGGGGGAAAGAGGGCGCCTTGGCCTCCGAGGAGGCGGTCGCCGCGGCGGCCAACCTGCTGTTCTGCGCCTCGACCGCCGACGGCGACGGCACCGAGGCGTGGCTCGAGGCGTTCTTCGAAGAGGCGCAGCGGGAGCAGCAGCGGGAGCAGCAGCAGCAGCAGCAGCAGCAGCAGAGGCAGCAGCAGCAGCAGCAGCAGGGGCCGGCGGCCGGCCATGGGGAGAGAGGCGCGAGAGCGGCGGCCGGGGCGGCGGCGGCGGCGGCGGCGCCGTCGATCGTGGGCGACGCAGTCGCGTTCGGCGCGGCCGCAGCCAGGTACGCGGCCCTGTCGCGCGTGCTCGAGGCCTTAACCAACGTCCAGGGCGCGGCATTGCGACGGGCGTGGTTGGGGTTTGCCGGTGGGGGCGGGCCAGCGGGGGGCGGCGGCGAGGACGAGGACGAGGACGACGACGCCGGAGCGGCCGGCGGATTTGGCGCGCCCGACGCCTTTGACGCCGTTCTCTTTGGCAGATGATCGTCGAGGACATCAAACATCCTTGACTGTGACACACCGATAGCTTGCACAGAATGATCTAGCTCGGCCGCCGAGCCTCGGCGGGACTCGTCCAGACCCTCCCCCCAAACGATGAATCCGCCGAAGAAGGGAGAGGGGGGTTACGCCGGTTTCGGGTCGTTCATGGTCGAGGAGGACGTCGAGACGCTCGTGCGCCGGTCCCCGGAGCGGTACAGACCGCCGCCGCTGCCCTTTGATGAGGATCCCTACGACGCCCACTTTCGGCGAGAGCGCGAGGACCCGGCGGCGGCGGCGGCGGCGGTGGCGGCAGCGGCGCGCGAGCGGCAGCAGGGGCAGCGGGCGGGCAGCGCCGGCGACCCCGGCAGCAGCAACGGCAGCGGCGGCAGCGAAGACGCCCGCCGCCACTTCTCCATCGATTTCGGCCGCTGGCGCGCCTTCGTCAACCACGGCGCCTTCGGCGCGGTGTCCCGGCCGGCCGCCGCCGTCGCCGCCGCCTGGCGCGCCGAGTGCGAGCGACAGCCGCTCCGCTTTTTTGACCGGACGCTGCTGCCGCACCTGGCGCACGCCGCGCGGCACGCCGCCGCGTTCGTTGGCGCGGAGCCGCGGGACGTGGCGCTGGTGTCCAACGCGACGACGGCGCTGCAGGCGTCGATCAACGCGTGCGAGGGCGCGCTGCGGCGGCGCCGGGGGCCGGGGGACGAGCGAGACGGCATCGGCGGCAGCGGCGGAGGCAACTCGAGGACGGACGAGGCCCTCCCCCCGACGCGCATCGCCCTGTGCCTGTCCGTCGGGTACGGCGCGGTCAAGCTCGCCATGCGCGACGCCGCGCGGCGCGCGGGCGCGGCCTACGTCGAGGCGCGCCTGCGCTTCCCGCGGGACGTCGCCTCGCCCGGCGCGCTCGTCGGGGCCGTCCGGCGGGAGACGCGGCGGGCGGCGGCGCGCCTGGCGCCGGACGCGGCCGAGGGCGGGCCCGGGGGGACGGCGCCCACGGACGAGGAAGAGGACGAGGGGGATGAGTTGTACGCGGAGCGGGACGACGACGACGACGACGACGACGACGACGACGACGACGACGACGACGACGACGACGACGAGGGGACCGAGGAGGAGCAGGAAACCGAGGGCGGCGGCGCCGGCGGCGGCGGCGGGGTCCGGAGGCGGCGGCGACCCGCGGCCGCCGGGCAAGCCCCTCGTCCTGCCCCTTGCGCGCGCGTCGCCGTCGCGTGCGTCGACGCCGTCACGTCCAACACGGCCCTGGCCCTGCCCGTGCGCGAGCTGTGCGCGATGCTGCGGCGCGAGGGCGCGGCCCGCCTGATCGTCGACGGCGCGCACGCGCTCGGCCAGCTGCGCGGGTTTGGCGCGGCGGCGGCGGCGGCGGGCCCCTTCCCCTTCCCGCCGCAGTCGCTGCCTGCGCGGGGCGAGGGCGAGGGCGAAGGCAAGGGCGGGGGCAAGGGCGGGGGCGGGGGCGGGGGCGAGGACGAGGGCGAGGGCGAGGGCGGCAGCGGCAGAAACGCCGAGGGAGGCAAAGGAGCGCCAAGCGGGCCCGCTCCCGCCGCCGCCGCCGCCCTTGTCGGCGTGCCCGCCTGGGGCGCCGACTTCGCCGCCCTCAACGTCCACAAGTGGCTGTGCGGCGCGCGCGGCGGCGCCCTGCTGTGGGTGCGCCGCGCGCTGCAGCAAGAGGTCCGCCCGCCGGTGACCAGCCACGGCGCCCGGGCCGGATTCTTCTCGGCTCTCTGTTGGGACGGCGCCCGCGACTATGCGCCCGCCCTGGCCGTGCCGGCGGCCATGCGTTTCTGGGCCGAGGCGCTGGGCGGGGACGGCGGCATCGGAGCGCGCGAGGCGCTGCTGTGGCGCGAGGCGGTGCCGCTGCTGGCGCGCGCGTGGGGTGGCGGCGGCGTGGGGCGAGGGGGGGGGGCGGGCGGCGGCGAAGGCGAAGGCGAAAACGAAGGCGGCGGCGGCGGCGGCGGCGGGGGGTGGACGCTCGTGCCGGCCGGGTCGCCGCTCGCCGCCCCGTGCATGGCGCTGGTGGCGCTCCCGCGCGCGCTGCAGCGGCCGCGGTCGCAGCAGGCGGCGGCAAGAGCGGCAGCCCCGGATCGCGCGCCCTCCAGCAGCAGCGGCGGCAGCGGCGGCCGCCGCCGCCGCCGCCCGTCGCCCGCCGCCCTGGCGCGCGCCGCCCGCTTCCGCGGCGCGGCCGACTCTTCCGACGCCAAGCGCGCGCAGGACGCCCTGTACGCCCTGGCGGTCGAGTGCCCCGTCAAGTGCGTCCAGGGCGTGCTGTACGCGCGCGTCAGCTGCGCCGCGTACAACGCGCTCGCGGACTACGAGGCGCTGGCCGAGGCCGTGCTCGAGATCGCGGCGGCGGCGGCGGCGGCGGCGGCGGCGGCGGCGGGGGAAGAGCGGGCGCGGGCGGGACGGGCGGGCGGGTCGGAGGAGGAGGGGGAGAAGGCGCGCGGCGGCGGGGCGGCGGCGCCTTGAAACCAAGAATGGGACAGGGCGGGCTTGGGGGCGCAAACGCGAGGGCGCGTCCGTGTTACAGCGTGGACAGACGCCGCCACCGGGTTCCAGGGGGAAAGAAAGCAAAGCGAAAAAGAGGCACACAAACAAGAGGCGCACACAAACAAGAGGCGCACACAAACAAGAGGCGCACACAAACAAGAGGCGCACACAAACAAGAGGCGCACACAAACAAGAGGCGCACACAAACAAGAGGCGCACACAAACAAGAGACCACGCTCCCGCTTCGCCCGCTGCTGCTGCTGCTGCTGCTGCTGCCGCTGTTACCGCTGCTGCTGCTGTTGCTGCTGCTGCTACCGCTGCGGCTGCCGCTGCTGCTGCTGCTGCACCATTCGCGCCGCGCGCGCCATCCGCACGTGCTGCGCCCCAAGCACCACCGCCACGCCCGCCCAAGCCGCGCACCCGACCGCCGCCACGACCCCGACCGCCGCCGCGCCCGCGTGCCCGCCCCGCCGTCCCAGCCACAAATCCAGCGCAGCAAAAAGGGCGGCGGCCAGGGCGTCGCCCGCCCGCTGCACCACCGAATCCAAGACGACCTTGCCGCGCAGCTTCTCCTCGCGGGACACCACCGTGAACAAGACCTCGCGCGCCGGGCGCGTCACCGCGTATCCCGCGACCTTGCGCGCCAGCTCGCACGCCGCCACGCACGCGGCGGTCGGCCACCTCGCCACGGCCAGGGCCGTCGCCAGGCACACGGCCGGCGCCAGCAGCAGGCCCCCCGGCACGCCGACGCGCCGCAGGACCGCGCCGGTGGCGGTCAGCTGCGCCAGGGCGATCAGCGCAGCCGAGCACGAGTTGAGGCGGGCAAAATAGGCGGCGCGGCCGCCGCCGCCGCCCGGGAGCGTCGCGGCCACCACGATGGCCCTCTGAAAATAGAGAAGCGAGCCGGTGACGGTGGCGCAGGCGGTGTAGGCGCAAACGCGCAGCAGATAAGGCGAGCGCGCGATGACGGCAAAACCCTGGGCCAGGTCGCCGCAGGCGCGGCGGAGGACCGGGCGGGGCTGCTGGCGGGCGCGGGGGCGGCCGCCGCCGCCGCCGCCGTCGCTCGGCGGCGCGGGCAGGGCCATCGAGCCCGTCGGCCTGAGCAGCGCCGCGGTCGGCGGCGGCGGTAGGGAGTAGGGCAGGTGCCCGAGGCCGCCGCCGTCGTCGCTGTCGTCGCTCTCGGTTTTGCCGCGTTCGTCGCCGCCGCCGCCCGCCCGAAGCAGGCAGGGGGGCGGCGGCAGGGGGCCGGCGCCAAAGGAAGACAGCAGCGGCAGGCGAGCCGCGCCGGCGGCCGAGGGCGGCGGGAGCGGCGGCAGGGCGGGGGAGGCCGAGGGATAGGGGGGGGCGGCGGCGACCGCGACCGCGAGAAGGTCGAGCGCGGTCGGCGCGGCGCCGCCGCCGTCGGCGCTCGGGCGGCGGCCGCGCCGCCGGCCGCCGCCGCCGCCCGACAGGGCCGAGGACGAGGCGCCCCAGGCCGGCGGCGGTTGCGGCGTGCCTGCGGGCGAGGAAGGGCCGCCCGGGTCGCTCGTCTTTGGGCCGTGGGCGGAGACGGCAACGGAGACCGGCGCCGACGCCCCGCCAATGCCGCCGCCGCCGCCGCCGCCGCACCCAGCCGTCGCCTCGGCCGCAAAGGGGCTTGTCGGCGCCGCGTACGCGGCCGCCGAGCGCACGCGCGATCCGAGCTGCCCGCCCAGGACCATCAGGCCCGCCGCCAGCAGCAGCGCCGCGTGCGCCCCTGCCGAGGCCGCGGGGGCCGTGCCGCCGCCGCCGCCCGCCGCGCCGCCGTCGCCCCCGCCAGCCGCGCCGTCGCCGCCCCCCGCCGGCACGCGCGTCAGCGCCACTGCCGCGAGCGACCCCGCCAGCTGCCCGAGCGTGGCGCCCGCGGAGACCACGCCGTACAGCCGCCGCGCCGCCTCGGCCGAGAAGGCGTCGGCGCAGCGCGCCCACATGGACGCGGCCGCCACGAGATTAAGGGCATTAGCGGCCACGTAAAAAGTCGCTCGCAACAAGCGGCGGGGGGCCGTGAGGCCGGGGTCGCCGACGGAGCCGCGCGGGCGCTCGCGGGCCGGGCGGCTGGGGGGTCTTCCTAGTCCGGCGGGGGCCGCGTCGGCGGGCTCTTTATTCGACGTCGCCGCCGTCGGCTCGGGGAGCGCGAGCGTGCCTCGCCGGCGGCGGCGCCGCGCGCGCTCGGCCGCCTCGTCCCCCGCCTCTTGCGGCCGTCCCTTGCGGGGCGGCGTCGCCGTTTGGTCCTCGGCCGCCGTCGCGCCGCCGACCGGCGGGGGCGCGGGCGGCGGCCTCACCGCCGACGAGGCCGCCGCCGCGGGAGCCGCGTCCGCCCCCGCCCCCGCCACCGCCGCCGCGTTGTCCGCGTGATACAGGGCCCAGAACAGCACCAGGACGGCCGCCAGGAGGAGGTACAGGCGCCGCAGCGCGCGGTCGGCGGAGGCCGCGCGACGGGCGGCGCCCGCGCCGCCGCCGCTGCCGCCGCCGCGGGACGGGCCGAGGCCGGCGCGCGCGAGGAACGAAGCCGCCGCGGGGGCGACGACGACGGTCACAGTGAGTGAGGCGCCGAATAAAGTAGGCAGCGTCGACGTGCCTAGCGAGATCCCGGCTTCTTCCCTCAGGGGCAGTAGCACGAAGTAGGCCGCGAGTATCTGTCCATTTGTTTTTAAGGCGCGTTTTGGCGGGTGAGCGAGCGTGGGAGAGAGAGTTTTCTTGTTTTTGTTTTTGCCCTTTTGAAGGTTCCGCGGCGGGGGAGCGAGCCGGAGGGTTGAGAGAGAGCGCCAACACGCCGCCGACCTCCCGCCGCAATCGAAGGCGGCGACTCACGCAAAAGAGGCTCCCGAACGCGGCCGCCGCGTTGGTGACCTCCTCGGGGTCGTCGCGCAGGCGGGCGAAGCACCCGACCAGCCGCGCGCAGACGCGCAAGCCCGGGGAGAGGGGCTGGCGCGTTTGCGACATGGCCCCCCCCTCTGTCAGTTGGATTCGCGGGTTGCGGAACGTAAAAGAGGGCGCCGAGCCGGTCACCCCGGTCACCGGCGCGTCATCGTGGTGTGAGGCCGCTGTGGCAATTGGATTGGTTGGCCGTCAGTCTGCAGGGGTATGAACGATGAAGACTTGGCTCCGCGCGCCCGCGCTCTTGTCGGCGGCGGCGCGCGAATCGCCGCCCCAGCGCTTTTCCATCCTTGCCTCTCTCGCTTCTGTGCCCTCAAGCGGGTCTTACAACGGTGCTGCGTGTGTGTGTGTGACGAACGACAGGGGGCGCAAACTCGGGGGCATATGACATACGTGTGTGTGTGTGCGGAGGGCGTTTCTCTCTCTCTCTCTCTCTGGTCGTCGCCGGGGCCCCCGCGACGAAGCAGAAAACGCCCACTTGTTTGCCTCCACACAAAAACAAAAACAAAAACAAAAACCATATGATGAAACGAAATTCAAGGGGCACCCCAACCCGCTCCCCCTAATCACGCCAGGTCCAGCGCCACCCCCACCTTTGGCGGCGCGGACGGCGCCCGCGTGTCCATCTGCGCGCTCAGGCACACCTTCTCGCCCGTGGCGAGCCGCTGCTCGTAAAGCGCGGTCAGCACCCCCCTCTGGTCCACCTTGGCCTTGACGAGCGCGCCGCCCTCGAGCGCCTGCGCCAGGCCCACCGTAAAGGTGGTCTCGGCGCCCAACCCGCCGGCCAGGGGGCGGCTGGCCTCGGCCGCCAGCGTCTTGTCCTTGGTCACAGAGTGCGCCACGCGCAGCGTCAGCGTCTCGAGGCGCTCCGAAAAAATCGCCGCCAGCTGCGAGTCGCCCGCGTGGTACCCAACCGCCACGCCGTAGTCGGTGAGCGCGGCCTTGCCCGTGGAGTAGTCGGCCGTCGCGCCGAGCAGCAGGCCGCGCACGGCCGTGGTGGCGGCCAACGAGAGGTTGGGCTGCGTCGTCAGCGTCGACGACAGGCGGGCCGAGGCCGAGCGGCTCGCCCAGTCGAGGGCCAGCTTGCCCGACGCCGCGTCGGGCACGGCGGCGGTCAGGGTGGCGCGCAGGCCCGCGACGCCGGCCACGTCGGCGCCGGAGAGGGTGAGGGCGACCTTGTCCGAGCCGCTGACCACGGCCGCTAAGGAGTAGCCTTTCACGGGGAGCGGGAAAGTGGAGCGGACCGACAGGTCGAGCTTGTCTCCCTTGCTGAGCGCCGAAAAGGCGAGCGCGACGCCGTCGGCCGTCTTGGTCGAGGCGCTGAGCTTGTTGTTGAGGCTGTAGACGCCCGAGCGCCCGCCCGAGAGGATCTCCTTGACGGTCTTGCCGACGTCGGCGTAGGCGGGGACGGCCGCCATCTCTCTCTCTTTGTCTTTTGGGGGGGAGGGCGGGCGCGGGGGAGGTGGAGAAACGAATGAACGATCGAAACGCGCTGTTTGCGATGCAAGGTGTGTCTCTGCCGAGACGCGGGAGCGGGGCGCTGTATGTGCGGGGCGCGACCGTGTTTGCGTGTGTTGTGTGTGTTGTGCGTGTGTGTAAAGAGGATCTGCGGCGAAAGGGCGACGGAGAAAACTGGGTTTTCATCCCTCTCCTTTTTAGCTCCTCGTCTCCTCCTCCCTCCTGAAAGAAATTTTTTCGGATCCGCCAATTCGAACGTTTTCGTCACACGAGCGTCAATGTCGTCACCCGCGAGATCAGCGCCCGCGGAGATCCTGTCCTTATCTTTGCCCCGCCCATCGGCTCAGCCCGCGACTAGCCGCGTGACGGTCAGCGGACAGCAGCGAGACACAGGCGACGACGCCGCCGCCGCCGCCGCCGCCGCCGCCGCCGCCCCCGACATCAGCGCCGCCCGCCCGCCGCCGCCTCGCTCGCCGCCCCGCTCCTCCTCGCACGCCGCCGCCGCCGCCTCGGCCGCCTCGGCCGCCTCGGCCGCCTCGTCCGCCTCGGCCTGCAGGGCGCCCACGCGCGCGCGCAGCGCCTCGACCTCGCGGCGCAGCGCGTCCCGCGCGCGCAGGGCCTCGAGCTGCCGCGGCAGCGCGAGCTCCAACAGCGCGGCGCCCCAGGCCGCGTCGTCGGCGAGCGACGCCTCGGCGCGGCGCCAGGGGCGCGCGGCGGCCTCCTCGGCGGCAACGACAATCGCCGAGCGGCGGCGGCGCGTCGCCTGCCCGGCCTCCGCCTCGTCGTCCTGGCCGCCGCCGCTACCGCCGCTGCTGCTGCTGCCGCTGCTGTTGTCGTTGTCGCTGTCGTCGCGACTGTCCTCCTCCTCATCATCATCCCCGCCACCCGTCGCCGCCGGCCCCTCCGTTGTCGCCACCGCCCCCTGCCGCCGCCGCCGCCCGCCGCCGCCCGCGCCCCCGCCGCCGCCGCCGCCGCCGCCGCCCAGGCGCCGGAACCCGCCCGCCGCCCGCCACGACAACGCCCGCCGCACCTGCCCCTCGGAAGGCCCGCGCCACCCCTTTCGCAGCTCGCGCTCGACCACCGCGCGCTGCGCCGCCAGCGCCCGTCCCGCCAGCGCCAGGCAGGCCGCGCGCTGCGCGCGCCACACGCCGCGCATCGCCGCGCGGTCCGCGCGCCGCTCGCCCGCCGCGCGCTCGTGCTGCAGCCGGAGGCCCTCGGCCGCGCGGCGGTACTCGCGCGCGAGCCTGGCGCCGCGCGCCCGGTAAGCGAGCTCGGCCTGCTCGCAGCGCGCGCGCTCGAGGGCCACGGCGTCGCGGGCCCTGGCGGCGGCGCGGCGGGCGTCGCGGTCGGCCTCGCCGCCGTTGCCGCTGCCGTTGCCGTTGCCGTTGCCGTTGCCGTCGCCGTCGCCGCCGCCCGTCGCCGACGCCTCGTCTCCCTCTTCCAGGGCCCGGTGCTCGAACGTGAGGCGCTCCGCGTCCAGCAGCTGCGCCGCGCGCAGGGCCCGGCCGCGCCGCGCCAGCTCCGCCGCCCGCCCGCCCAACCCCGCGCGCAGCGCCAGAAGCGCGTCGTCCGCCGCAGAGAGGTCCGCCGCCTCGCCAGACGCGGCCGCCGCCTGCGCCGCCAGCAGCCGCCCCGTCGCCGCCAGCTCGGCCGCGGCCTGCCTCTCCCCCGCCGCCAGCTCGGCCCGCGCCTCCGCCTCCATCCGGCGCGCGTGGTCGGCCGCCACGGCGCGCTCGAGCGCGGCCAGCTCGCCCCGCGCCGCCGCCTCGGCCGCCGCGCCGTCGCGGCGAGAGGCGGCCGCCGCCGCCTCGACCTGGCCCTGGTGGTCGCGCCGAAGCATCGCCGCGAGCTGCGCGCCGGACGCGCGCACGGCCGCGCCCGCCTCCGCGACGAGGGCGTCGAGGCGCCGCTCGAGGGCCTCGGCGGCGAAGAGCTGCTGCTCAAAGGCGGCCGCGAGCTGGGGCAGCGGGGCGGTGGTGGGTGTTGTTGCCGCGGCAGCGGCCGCAGAGGGCAGCAGCGGCAGCGAGGGCGCCGCCGCCGCGCCGGCCGTCGCCGCCATCCGCTCGAGCGCCTCCCATCCCTTTTCCAGCTCGGCCTCCTCGGCCCCGAGCGCCGCGAGCTCGTCGCGCGCCAGCCGCCGGAGGCCATCGGCCCGCTGCCGCGCCTCGCACTGAGCCGCCTGCTCTCCCCGCTCGGTCGCCGCCTGGCGCGCGGCGGCCCCCGCGTCGGCAGCGCGGCGCAGGCGCCGCAGGGCCCGCCGCGTGTCCTCGAGCTGCTTGGTCACGTGGGGCCCGTACTGTCCGGCGTCGTTTGATCCGGCGGCTTCGTCGCCGTCCTTGTCGTCGTCGTCGTCCTCCGAGACGGGCGGCGGCGGGCCGTCGGCGGCGGCGTCAACGGCGGCGGCGGCGGCGGCGGCGGCGGCTGCGGCAGCGGCAGCGGCAGCGGCGGCGGCGCCTGCCCCTGCGTCTTTGCTGTCGCCGCCCTCGCGCGCGCGGCGCAGGCGGTCCTCGACCCGCTTGCGGCGCTGCGCCGCCCGCTGCTCGCGCGCGGCCGCCTCGTCTTGCTCGGAGGGGACGAGCGGGTCCATCTTCTTTTTTCTTTTCTTGGTTTGGGTTTCCGTCGTTGTCTGAGCGAGCGAGCGGGGGGGAAGGGAGGGCGCCGGCGCAAAGACCGGGCGTCGTTTTTTGACCTTGAACGCGGCAAAAGGCCGATTTTCTCTCTGTCTCTGTTTCTGCCGCGCGCCTACTTCTGCGACTGGGTCTGTCTTTCCTGGTAGGATGAGCTCGCGTGTGCCTTGTTTGAAGGGAGGAGGGGGGGCGGGCGGAAAGGGGGCGTTTGTTCTCTCCTCGTAGCAAAAAAACAGACCTGGTCGCGGCGAGCGTGGGCTTTTTTCGCGGGGCCCCGATGGCCGGCGCCGGCGCTGGCGCCGCCGGTTTTGCGGCAGCGCCCTTGGCGGGCCTGCAAGCCCAATACTACCACCACCATCAGCAGCAGCACCAGCAGGCCTACCACGGCAGCGCCGGCAGCCTGCGCGCTTGGAACTACCGGCAGCAGCAGCCTGACGGCAGGAGCAGCACCAGCGGCAGCGGCAGCGGCAGCGGCAGCGGCACCGCGACGCCCGCGCGCTGCAGGGCGGAAACGCCCGGTGACGTCGTCGGCTCCCGGGCATGGTCGCCGCCGTTATAAAGGCCACCCCCATGCCGGGAACGGCCACATGCGTGCTCTGCAAAAACTCGTGGCTGCCGAATATGTCACCATGACGAGGACGGCCTTGGTCGGCTCGCCGACAAAGTCTGGAGGATTTTTTAGCGGGGAGTGAGATTCTGGTCTCTGGCGAGCGAGGCGACGGAGGCGACGGAGGGGAGGAAGACGCGCTGCGCCGACGAGCGACGAACGACCCCCGACGACGAGGCGGCACTGCGGGTTTTCATCGCGTGCAATCGGCGAGAGCCAGTCGTCGACCTCCAAGTCGCGCGCGATTAATCTCCTCGACAACGACCATCCCACCCCGACTCCCATTCGTTCACGAGTACCACCACACGCACGCACGCGCATCCCTCCTCGATTCCCCGTCGCGCTTCCTCTGTCTCCCGTTTTGTGTGTCCTCCACACTCTGCCCCCCGCCGCCTCCTCTCTGAGCAATCGTCGCGCGCCCCGCCGCTCAAACGAGCTGCTCCGATGGTAGGCGAGCAGCGCGAGCGCGTGCCGGCGCCCTGGCACCCGACCTACGACGTGGACAAGGTGAGGCGAAGGAATCGGGCGTGCCGTTGAAAAGGAAAACCAAGCGCCGCCGTCGTCGCCGCCGCCGCCGCCAGGCGCCGCCGTCGTCGCCGCCGCCGCCTGTCGCCCTCGCTCTCTCGCCAACCCCTTCCAAAAACCCCTAAAACGAACAGGTCATTCGCGACGCCCTTGAGGAGGACACGGCCGGCATCGGAGACCTGAGCAGCCTCTCGACGTGAGTAGTAGCAGCAGCTCATTTGCGTCGGTGATGA
>Ga0335398_10006757_pt1 | contig 14332 bp, 13 predicted proteins | sample BON03_FD_205742 | JGI IMG/M metagenome (GOLD analysis project Ga0335398, IMG submission 205742) | Freshwater microbial communities from Lake Bonney liftoff mats and glacier meltwater in Antarctica - BON-03 (spades assembly) (version 2) | ecosystem: Environmental > Aquatic > Freshwater > Ice >... | reverse complement strand
CCCCCCTGAAAACACGCGCGCGCTTCGAAGCATTCGCCCCCCGGCTGGTGCCACGCCCTTTTGCGCCACTATAGTGTTGGTAGCTGAGATGGGCGCGGAAGCCCGTGGTTTAAAGTTAGCTGGTTTCGCTTCATAGGCCGCCAACAAGGCTGGAACGTCTTCAAGGAGGATTTGCCGGAGCACCCAACTATTGTGGGATTGATCATAGCCTTTCCACTCAACGTAGAGTTCATGTCGTCCCTTCAATATACGAGACGCGCAAATACGGCTCACCTCGTACATATCAAATCCGTCGACTCCCGGCAGAGGGCGCGGCGGCTGATCTGCAGTTCCAAATCGCGCGTCCCGAGCCTCAAAGAATTTCAAACGACGAATATTCACTCGCCGGTGTGCCTTACCAAAGCGGGCAAATCCAATGTCACCTGAGCCCCCTTGGCTTCCAACACCACAAACGGCCCAAACCAACGCGCTGTCAACTTATAGGGCACAGCCACTTTAACATGACTAGAATCCAACCATACCTGATCACCTACTTTGACAACGGCCGGTGTAGATCGAGACTGTAACAGACAACCTAGGCGCACCTGCCCTGCTGCCATGCTATCAGCTGCTGCAAGATGTCGGTTTGCCACCTGCTGTGCTAACTCGATTGCTTCTTGAGGCTGCTCCTCCGACACTGCTGTATCAAGCCCCATGGTCAGGGGCACCAGAGGCGAAAACCCGTGGGCAAACTCGAAGGGACTCACCCCTGTAGCTGCACTGATATGACTGTTAAGACCAAATGTAATATGTGGGAGGGTGAGATCCCACTCATCATACTGCAGTACTGTTGCCACCACTGCCCGTAGACCTTCCAAGACCTGCTGATTAGCGCGTTCTGCTGGGTCTGATTGCAGATTATAGCTGGAAGTAAACTTTAGTTTGGTACCACAAAGCTTCCACAGTGCCCTCCACACGGCGCCCACGAAACGCACATCATTGTCCATGGTCAAAGTCAACAGCAACCCAAACCTGCAGCAGATCTCCAAACGTCAAGGCTGCAATATCCTCAGCACTCGTCCTGTCGCTGTGAGCCGGCGCCGCCACAATTGTCTTAGACGTGTGATCTACCTACGTCACAATCCATTCGTGTCCCAGCTTCGTCGTAGGCAAAGGTGCAATTAGATCCATTGCCCAGCTGGTGAAGATGTCTTCCTCTCCTGCTCGGCTGGTTTCGAGACACTGTGCAAAGTACTCACATGACCTGCCGAATACTCCTCCTCAGCGTGAATCTGTCTGCCCATTGCCCCCTGCTGCCTGGTGCTTCAAGTGCCGTGACTTCCGATTTGCTGTTCTCTGCTGACGACTGGAACGCACCGCAAATGGCAACCTGCCAGCTCTATAGACTGCACCAGCCACGCACACCAGATATGCTACCCATGCCATCAACAGTGCCCATAGACCTGAAGACCCCATGGCGTCTTTGTCTGCAACCACACTAGGGCTATTCTCCGCCGCTGGTGGTGGCATCCGTGTGCGCATTGGCCTGTGCCACGCATGTCTGCGCACGGTCATCATTGCTGCATATTCTGGCACCTCGTAAGGATTGCACTGCGGCACCGCCTCCTCAACCCATGGCATGAGCGAATGGCTTGTCGGTTTGTCGACGCTCTGCTGAAAAACAATGCTGGCTGATAGCTCCCCTGGGCTGAGCTTCTGCCGCTGTGAAGACTTGCGCTGGCTGTCCCGCTGCTGGAATGTCGCAAGCTGTGCCCGTCCCAGCTGCTGAACCCCGTGCAGGTCCTCAGTCTCCTTGTCCGTCAGGATGTCGTCATTCAAGCTGTGATGGATCCTGCCCAAGTCCGAGCGCAGCGCTGCCTCCTGTGCACACCGCTCATACCTCCTCCTTGAGCGCCCTGTCGGGGCCGAAGAGGGCACGATGGGTGGACCCACCACGCAAGGGAGCTGGGTCAGGCAAAGACGCCGTGGTCTGAAGCTCCGCGCGGGAATTTGTGTCGAAGACTCACCCAAACCCAGCTGTGGGACTGAAGTTGCACGCAGCCCCTGCATGGCCGCCCGAATATCTGCCGTCTGGGCCGCGCTCATGTCGAGTCTTTGCTGGAGCTCAGCAGACATGTGTGACGTGCTAGCAACTGCAGCTGCTACAGGCGCCGAAACCGGCTTCACAGGGAAAGTTGATGGGCAAGGATCTTTAATGGAACAACTTAAAGATACCTCGCTGGGACTGCTCTCAACTACTGTGCAGCCCCAATGCCGTTTCCCTCCGTGCGGCCCGACATAATATCGTCGTAAGTATCCGGGTGCACCCACAGCTCCGACTTGCCGTCCAAATTGAATCGCAACATGCGGTATTCAGCCGGCTGCACCTCGCGCAGGGCGAGCTGCGGGCGCCGCATCGTGTGAAGACGCGCCATGGCAGTTGCGCCCGACGTGGGCACCGGCTGGACTGGCGCGGGTGTCATGCCAGCTTGAAGAGTCAACATGTTCACCTCGCGCTGCAGCTGCTCCTGCTGATCAAGGTGCTCGTGCAAATAATTATGCACAAAGTCGTTCTCTGACTTGATCCATGCATTCTCCGCTTTGAGAGCCTCGATCTCAGCCTGAGCTTGGAGCGTGTGCAGACTGCGCTGACCAGGCTGGTTGTAAGCTAGCACCGGCTTCTCTGCCAACGGCTTGTTCTTGGCCCACGCCTTGAGCGGTTCTCCGTTGAGCTCAGCCTGTGAAGCCTTCTTGGGACAATCAGCCTTGAGGTGGCCATGCTGCTTGCCATCTTCCTTATAGTGCGGCTCGCCACAGCGGTAGCAATGCATCTGACGCTTGAGGGCAAGCAGGTGCAGCATCTTCTCCGGACGCCCATCCTGCCACTCTGCCGCCTCCGCATCCATAGCGCGCAGCTCCTCCTCGGTATCCATGATTGCTTCGAAAACCGACCGTGGTGCCCCATCACGAGCAGCCGGAGCAGCAATTGTCTGCAGTGACGCAACATCCCTCGCGGGTCCATCTTCGATCCCGAGGCTGTGGAGACGGCGACCGGACACTCCCGTGCCGCCATACTTGACTGGTTTGCCCTCATTGGTTGGCCACCCGCCGTCGAGCCCGGGGCGCAGCTGGTTCCACAATGCGAAGAAACCCTGCCACGTGGAAAAGGCCGGCTCATCCGCTGTGGCCTTGCGCTGTGCTGTACGAGCCCAAGACGGAGTGATGGCACGCACCATCTCATTTTGCTCGTCTAAAGTCAGCTGACGGAAATTTTGTTCAATACTGAGGCCCTCCGTAGCCCTCGCCGTCTTGGTGCACTGCGCGAACAATTTCTCTCCTGATGCCTTGGTAGCGGCCACTGTTGTCATCCAGTGCAAGCCTGCCATGGCCTTCAACTGGTCGTCTTTCATGGTCAGTGACACGTAGGTGGTGAGGAAGGCCTGGACGGTGAGGAGGAGCGGATAGCCGTGGGCGGCCTGATCGCACTACTCCTCAATCACCCAGAGTTCATGGAACTTTTTGGCAAGCTTGGTTGACAGCGTAGACTTGATATACATAATGGCTCTCGCCACGTGCCGTGCTTCCACTGATAGCAATTTGCTGGCCAACAGCACAAACAGCACCTGATTGAAATAGTCCTCCGTCTCCGTCTGAGCCCCCGAGACATGCGGTGGAGTTGACAAGGTACCGCCTCTCCAATCGAACTTGGCGCGGTCGCGCAGGTATTCCGTCAAGGCCTCCAGCGTATATGAAGCGACCAGCCGCACCTCGGCTTGAGCTTTGAGCAAAACTGGAAAGAAAATGGTAGCCGCGTCAGCAGCATTAGGTACAGCACGCGGGTTCAATCGCGCATCTCCCGCCTCGGCCATGTTGAGAATGCGCCTACGTGCGTTGTTCTGCCTGCCACCGGTGGAAGCTACTGAAAACTGTCGCCGCTCTCCCAACAAGGCCCCGAAAGGCTGCACTGCCCTTGGCCCAAAAACGCCTCTCCCCGCACTAGGACGTGCGTGTCGTAAGGGTGTAGTTCTCGGAGTAAATATAGCAGCAGGAGCTGGAGTCCGATCCCGCTCGCTGAACTGAAACGCAGGAGCTGGCAACGTCTGGGGCGAGCCCTGGAAATCCTCCTCGTCTGCGTCTGCCCACGCGTAGGCTTTGTCGGAGGCAATGATTGCGACTTGTAACTAGCGCTGCAGATGGGAGCGAGTTGCGGCCGTTGGAGCAAACTAACTTTGCCCCAAGTATAATGAAGTACGCGCTAGAGTTACAAGGGTACGGTGCCCCAAACGGCCACACTGATACAAGCGCAGCACGCTTGGTTCTCAGCGCTTAGCCGACGCAGCTAAAATTAGACGAGCCTCACTCTCGTGAGAGCGAAGCTATTTATGGGAAATCGTTTGTGATAAAAGCCACCCTGAAACTCCCTTAGGTCTCCAAACCTGACGCCCCTTAAACCGTGACGTCCCCGTGCACGCCTAGGGACCCTCCCTAGTGCCCACCTGACGCTATCCCGTGACAGCGCAAGTACATCTCCAGGAAGTCAGGATGGAAAAGAACGGTACCCACAACTGTGACGGTACCACAACCATTTTGTTGTCAAAGTTTTCTAAAATATGGTGTGTCGGTTTTTGAGAGAAGAGTTTTTTTTTGTTTTATTGACCCGAGGGTGAGGAAGAGTTTGTTTGTTTGTTTGTTTGTTGTCAGTGTTATAAGAGGGTCCTGGGGGATTTTCGGTGATTCATCCGTCACCTTAGCTCAGTGGTGAAGAGCGCGGGACTCAACAAATTTAGTTATCCGCAGGTCCCCGGTTCGATTCCGGCCGAAAACACGTCAACTCAGATTCACGTGGATTTGAGCAAATAGACCCTCAAGCAAGGGTTCTAAACTACTGTTTCCAGTAATAAAAGCAAATTAAATTAAAAAAATTAAATGTAATAAAACCCGAAAATCCTTACTTTACCTCCCGCCCTGGGTTCGAAGCAAAACCCCTGGGAGTATATTTACTCGCTCCGCATAACTCTTCCTGTTGTCCTACCAAAGGAACACCACCACCCAGAACCACTCTACGTGCCAACTGAGTTTAACACTCTACAAGTTGACGTGTTGTGTATCCCTGAACTTACGCAAGGCACATACAAGTCCCATCCTCAGCCACCGAATATCGTCCCCATTTCCCCTCCGTCTGATCCCCTTAAACACTGACACTCAAGACAGTCTCGTGTGGTAAATACCAATACTCAAGGGAATGTGTGCGTGTTGTATTGTGTTATCAAACCAATATTGGGGAATCGTTACGGTCCCGGGGTTTCATGACAAGTCACGTCGGAGCCAAGGGGGACACACCCACGATCTGGGGTCGCTGACATCCCTCCTCATCCTGTCCCCCCTCAGATAACCTGGGGTGTCCGTGTAGTCAGGATCTTCATCCTCCACCTTGACTACGTCGAAGGTTATACCGATCCCCTCCTCTTCCTCTTCGAACGGACCTACAACTACTACGTTGACAGCCAGGGGCTTGTGCCCTGGCGGCTCCGTCGTGTGGGCGGGTCCAACTTTGAAAGTTTGTTTGGTCTCATAGGTGAGGGTCCTGAGTGATGGTAAGATTTCTTGAGATCCAAGGTCCCGATTGTCGTGAAATCCTCCACCACCCACTACCAACGCAAAACAATACTTGTTTGTTAAAAAAGAAAAGAAGGAAAACCCAGAAGGAGAAAGTTCACCTGTACCGCAGAAACAAAGTCTTTCTCATTTCCATTATGTAAACTGTACTGAACTGGGTCCTATTGACCAGTTTGTAACGAGTTCAGACTCATCTGGGAGTGTGGGGCCTGCTGGTTTGAAACCGGATCTTTCGATTTGAATGTCACATGGACAAGACAATCCACTCGCTCACAACAATTACAATTATAATAGAATTGTCAGGGAGAGGGGCAGACAGGTGACACGAAAGATGTGGAGGGTGGAACAAGAACAAGACGTTATCGGAACATTCTATTGCGCGCGGGTTTGGCAACAGGAGGGGACGGCGGAAAGCAAAGTTAGTGTGAAAGAAAGAGGGAGGGGGTAACCCATGAACGATTTGGTAGTTGGAAAAAGCGGTCCCCGCCAACAAAGTGAAACTAACTTGAAACCTAGACCATATGGACTCACGTACCGGATTCGGGGGAATTGCTGAAACATCATCATTTCATTTTTAACAAAACAGCCACGAGTGTAACATGCTTGGGGATGAACATTTTAGAAAGGTGTATGTACAGTCTATCCCAAGGGGTGGGCATTGTAATTTTTTACTAACACCGATGGGGGGTTGACAAATCAGCGGCACCGGAAAAGTTTTCTCGTACAAAGAGGGAGGTTTTTGGTAGTACAAAAAATCATGTGTCAAATACCTGGATTTTGGCGCCAAATATTTGAATTTTGGCGCCAAATATTTGAATTTTTTGGAGCAAAAGTTGTGAAAATGATGTGTTTTCGAATGGTATGGAGGGGGGGTGGGTGGGTCCCCCAGGAATTCCGGGAGGTCTCGGCATTTGTAGAAATATTCCGCCCACCCCTTGACCTATCCCACTTGAGGTAATACTTTCAAATTCTGTTTTACATTTCCAAGGTCAAAGCTCGAACGTCTCTTTTGCCACGTTTCAGTGAAAAAGACGTTTGATCTTTGATCTTTGAGCTTTGAGCTTTGAAAGAGCTTTCGAAAATGTCACCCCAAATGGGATTGGATGTACCACGACGAATTTTTAGAATGTTGTGGTTGTTGTTGTTGTTGTTGTCCCTTTATTAATTCAACTCAACCCCCGAACCTAGAATGTATCTAGATCATGAAGGAAACCGCAAAGGCGATAAAGTCCCAGTTTAGGCCAATGATACGCCGAACGCGTTGCAAATTTAAGGTGGGGTTGGGTATTTGTGAAACGAACCCAGATTCTCAGTGGAATCCACTTTACAACGCATTTCATCGAAATTTGTGTTGTGAAAACGAAACGATTTGTCATTAGTACTGTAAACGTGATCTTGACACGGCAAACCTGCGGCCAGCGCTCGAGCAAGGCTGTGGAAAGCAAACGCCAAATTCCGATTTTTCCTGCGGGTGAAACACGTTTTTGTTCGGAAGTCGCCATTGCGCCGCGGTTCTCTTTTCGCCAGTACCCATAAAGTACACAGACCTAGATCGCAGTCTCCTCTACATTTTAGGAACATATGCCAAATTCGCTCGTAAACATAATTTCCTAGCGCTCGGCGTTTGCTTTCAGCGTTCGTTCGAGAAATACCGAACCCCACGTTAAAGCAGGGTCCTACACCTGTGTTTTGGGCACACAAGTGGAACTTGACAAGTTAAATAGAGTACACCGCTCTAAAATTCCCGGCAAAAAATAGGGCGACACCGAAATTGCCAAGCGAGGTCGCTCAGTGCTTGTAATGCGCGCCCGCTATAGATCAGCTGGATTGACTCCGCACGAGCGCGGGTGGACGGATGCTGGATGGATGGTATCACTGCTGCAACTGTGTAATGGGCCGCTGTAAATGCGGCTGCCTCTGCACGACTCTTCGCGAAAAGGCACGTTGTATTTTACACCACTGTATTCCTCCTGCCTCTGTCAGCTACGCACGGGGCCAACATGGGCTACATGGAGCTCGGGTCATGCTATCTGTGAGGATAGAGGATCCGCTGTCTGGAAAGAGAGCGGGATCATGACGTGGGACAGCAGAAAAGAACCATGAGCTGTTCCTGGGTTGGGAAGGAGGGAGGGAGGTTGTGGGGTGGAGAATTAGGAGGAGCTCGACGTGCCCGCTTGCTGCCGACGGAGGGGAGAAGTGCAGGACCATCTACGTTTGCATCAGTTTTCTGCGCGCCATCGTCTTCGTGCTTGTCGTCTCAGTCAACATTTTGATTCATTTTGTGATGGTCATCTTCTCTTTGCGTATGTATGCTCAACAAGTGTTTTCGGCGCTATTCATGGGTGTTTTAAAACCCATTGCATGCGAATGTAGACGAGGGGTGAGCGGGGATTTCCAGCTTGTCTACGGTTGGCGTTTGATTCCAGTGTGAGGGATTCGTTTGGGCGAGGGAAGTGTCTCCCCATTTTTTACAGGGGGTTGATGTGTATGTGTTGTGTGTGTGTGTGCGTACACACACGCACACACACTGCATGTGGGGTACTCGGATGTGAGCCCGGGTGTCGGGACGAGACAATTGGAGAAGAAATTCAGATACCTGGAAGAAATCCAGATGTACTGTAGTGATATGATGGGATCTGGCGGGAAAGATATATAGGTATGCTTCTTGTGGAGGAGGATTCTTATAACCGCAACGATTGAATATTCTGGAAGGGTTGGAAATCATTAAACTATCTGAAAATAATGGATTTGGCACGTCGCACCTGTGGCGAGCTAGATGTGCGTTGCAGTTCATAGATAACCATGGTTGCTGGATCTCAGCTTCCCTCAGGTTATGAGCCCTGCGGAAACAGAGCCCTCTGCAACTTCTTCGCTGCGTCACGTGCTTCGAGCACAGACGCATCAAGCTCGTGTCACATGTTTCGACCACGGACGCATCAAGCGTTTCCGGTGATCTACGGTGAGCCAGCACGGCAAGACGACGTACAAGCCCGGTGAGCCAGCACGGCAAGACAGACGCATCAAACATACGTTGCGTACTTCGACCAGGGACGTCACTGCATTGAACTTCACACCTCGCGCGCTTCGAGCACGGACGTCACTGTATTGAACTACATACCTCGCGTGCTTCGAGCACGGATGTCACTGTATTGAACTACATACCTCGCGTGCTTCGAGCACGGATGTCACTGTATTGAGCTGCATACCTCGCGTGCTTCGAGCACGGACGTCACTGTATAGAACTTCATACCTCACGTGCTTCGAGCACGAACGTCACTGTATTGAACTGTCAACGTCGTGTGCTTTGAGTACGGGCGTATTGAATCTTCCACGTCGCGCGCTTCGAGCACGGACGTATTGAAAACCACGTCGCGCGCTTCGAGCACGGGCGTAATGAATCGACCACGTCGCATACCTCGAGCGTGGACGTGTCGACCATAGCCGAAAGACAAGCAATGTGGATCTGCAGTGATGCACCAACATCATCAACAGTGGTCACAGTGATGGTGGCAGTCATCCTTCTGGTGGTAACTGCACAGAGCCAACTGGCTCCAGGAAGCAAAGTAACGCAAAGGGAGCGCACAGAGCCAAATGGTCAACGACCGTCAGTGGTGAGAGACCCCATGACGCAGTGAGAGCGTACAGAGCCAAATGGGAAACGGCGAACAGCAGGGATCCTATCGACAGTGGGGAGATCACGACACAAGGATACTGGTGGCAGCGGGAAGCCAGGTAATATCAAGGAGCTGATGTCATTTTTCGAGGAACAGCAGCATCTCGATCTTGAATTCACACACACCAGGGATGCTGAGCATGGCAACAGCAGGAAGTCAGCTACTGTCAAAAAAAAAACAGACATCTCTTAATATTGAAGTCATGCGTAGCGGGGACATCAAGTTCGGCAACAGCGGGGAGTCTCGTACTGTCACAAACGGACCAGCGGGGACGTTCCAGGGCGGCAAGGTCGAGCAGGATCGTGAAAAGGACATTGTGCAACTGAGTCAAGAGTAGTGTTGCAACTTCATTCATTGAGTCAGCAAAATTGCTGCGGGAGACAAGCCTGAGGTGAAGCTCTATACGATCGCAGGTGAGTATCAGCCAGCAGACATCTTCACCACGGGACTGTCTCGAGTGGCTTTCTAGCATCATCGCCTCACTATCATGGGCGAGTGAGCTTAGACCATATATATAACATGAGCGGGTGAGCTCGTCTATCATGTGATTCATGACTTATGATCGTGATTTAATTATGTTTTGAAGTATCTATGTGAAACGTACACATTAGACATTTGTTGGCAGTGTCTGTACGTGCATGTCACAATACATATTATTTATGTATGTGCGCTATAGGATGACTGCTTGTGATACCCTACAGCGCCATAATGCATATGGTATTATACATATTTCATTGAACGTGACTTTAAAACCCCTCCTACTGCGAGGCAGCGGGCCCGCTGGTTCGCAGTGCTGGTGGTTCATATGTAAATATTCTAAGTATTACGCAAACACGCAATAGACACTATATCTATATAATTGTTTTGTCGAGTTGGCTGATTGACTGTCTGTACGTCTCCATGAAGTTGTCAGATCTCGCGAACTGTGACGGTTGTATAAATTCTCCTCCTCTACAAGAGGTATAGAGAAAACTCCCGCCAGATTCCATCATCGATGATGGAATCTGGCGGGAAAGATATATAGGTACGCTTCTTGTGGAGGAGTATTCATATAATCGCACATTGACCAAAAAGAACGCATGCAGGTTTTGACTGAAAGGTCAAACGCCCTGCCGTGAACTCGGAGAGTCAGTCCGGAGACAACGCACTGCAGACTCTCCACGTTTGCTTTTTCTTTTGGAATTCAATGAGCGCCGACAACCTAGACCTGTCTAGGGTGTAGCGCCCAGCGTGGGACACGGAGAGGAGGTACGGGGAAACCCGCAACCTCGACTCTCCGCGCTTCTCTCATCTTCTCAGCAGGACGTTCTTCACACCACGGAAGACCCGCTGCGACTTCCGCCTGTCCTTGCAGCAGACGGCAGTCAAGAGGCATCTAGTGCATCACTGCGCAAGCGGCTGAGCGGGCAGCTGTGCTCGAGACCTGCTCTGCTTTCACCGCGAAAGCTGGTAAGTCCAGATCTGTGGCCCATGCCTCACGCTGAACCAAGAGCGACCAGGTCGCCGTCGTCGCCGTCGTCGCTGCACCGCCAGTTTCCAACGTACCGCCCCCTAATCCCGAGCACCAGCAATGGGGCTCGGGAACAGGGCCCGCGAGTACGAGAAGCCCGCCGCATACGCCCCCTTTCTGGTGCAACGCGCACTAGCATTAGGGGCCTGCAGCCAAGAAGTGGAAGGACGGGCCGGGAAAGCGAGCTTTCCAGACTCGGCCATTTGTGAGCAGACGTCATGCATGAGCAACCGGCCGTTGCCGTCCCTGCTCCTTTCGTATGGAAGCCAGTGTCGCCAACGAGCAGAGCTACACAAGCATCTGCCTTTCGCGCAGAGGTTGCCAGCATACGCCCATCTTCTGGTGCAACGCGCACTAGTAATGGGGGCCTGCAGCCAAGACGCCAAAGAACGAGCCGAGAGCGAGTTCTCCGGACTTGACATGCGAAGGTCTATGTTGATGGCGCTCATTGATTCCTTGTGATGCCTCAAGCCCGCAGTTGCTCGTCTTGCTGACTGCTTGCTTGTTTTTGATCGTGCCTGTGCCCGTTTCTTGATCTGAACTTGTGTCGTGTCGAGGCTGCTCGCGAAAAAGAAGCCCGCTGGTCCGTGAAGGCTTGCGCTGAACTTGCGTCGTGTCGATGCTGCTCGCGAAGAATAAGCCCTGCTCGCGAAAAAAAAGAAGCCCGCTGGTCCTTGAAGGCTTGCACTGAACTTGCGTCGAGTCGATGCTGCTCGCGAAGAAGAAGCTCTCTGGTCAGCGAAGTCTTGCGCTGCATCAGCGCTCGAACACACGGCGTTGATCATTGAAGGAAAGCACGCGCCACGTCGGCGCCGCTCCGCTTGAGCTGCAGTACCGTGAGCCTGACGCAGGTGATTGATTGGCAGCGTCGGGGGCCGGCAGATGGTGGAAAGAACCTTCACTCCAAGTGTAATGAAATGAGGACCGGAGTCCACGGCATGATGCGGAAGTGGGGTTGGGGCCCGGCGGCCTCCACGCTGAAGGACATGCAGGTACGGACGCAGCGCATCCGGTTCTAAAGCGCCCAGCCAACACGAGCTGAGAATTAGACAAGGGACTGCACGCGCAGTCCAATGCATTTATGCACAATCGTTACAAGTAAACCCGCCAAACCCTGCTGTTTGTCACGTTACCCTTGGACTGCCCCTTAGGGGGGGTCACGGTCACGTACCGAGACCCCGCATAGACCCTATATCCTATACTGGCGTTGATCATTGAAGGAAAGCACGCGCCACGTCGGCGCCGCTCCGCTTGAGCTGCAGTACCGTGAGCCTGGTTCTGAGAACGTCGTCTGCGCAGTCTTGATTTGTTTGGGAGCATCAGAGGCCGGCAGATGGAGGAAAAAACCTTCGGTCCAAGTGTAATGAAGTGAAAACTTGGGGTCACGGTATGATGGGTTTGGGCCCTGCGGCCTCCACGCTGAAGGACATGCCGGTACGGACGCAGCACGCCCGGTCCTAAGCGCTCAGCCAATCACGAGGTGAGATTAGACAAGGGACTGCACGAGTAGTCCAATGTATTTATGCACAATCGTTACAAGAAAACCCGCCAATCCCTGCTGTTTGTCACGGTACCCTCAGACTATCCCTTAGGGGGGGTCACGGTCACGTACCGAGACCCCACATAGACCCTATATCCTTATACTTGGTCACACTCTCATCTCAAGGGGGTTTTCCCCAAGTACCTGGAAAATAAGAAATATGGAAGGAAGAAATAAACATAACAGAGAAATCACAAGAACTTGAAACAAAACTGTACACAAACGAATACATAGGTGAAAGGCAAACACTCGCAAACACACATGGATTACACGCGAGGGAGTTACCTGTGTGTAACACGAATTCAGACGAGCCCCTGCGGTTCGTCTGACACCAATTGAAAGACATGTATATATATAAAAGCTCATACATACACGGAAAAGAACAAAGATATTGAAACGAAGATAGAGATTCCAACCCCAACACCAGCAGCGTCGGTCCGTCAGACTCCCCACAACTCTACTGAGGCGCAGACAGAAACAGACAAACAGGCATTACCAACATCACACTTGTACAAGGCCACTGTGCAGACAGGCAGGCAGCTTCCCGCACAGCCCGATTCACAAGTAAAATGCAGACAGACTGTAGATATATCACATATGAACTGGAACCATTGTATGAATAGAGGCAGACTGTATATATATATATGACAAACAATCACATGTACGTACATACGAAGACAGGTGCTCGCCCCCACACCTGTAATACAAAACATAAAGTCTAGACTGCACACATGTAACGCGCAACACCAATCCTCTGTCCGACCTGAGCAAATATCGCATATTTGCAGGGCAAAGAGAATCAGCCACGCACGTCTCGCACAGAGGCCTAGAAAAACACATGTATCTTTTTTTCAATCCGTCCGCGCATCCGACCTCCTTCCTGTGAGGCTGCTCGTGAAGGAGAAGCCCGCTGGTCCTTGAAGGCTTGCGGTGAACCTGCGTCGAGTCGAGGCTGATCGCAAAACAGAAGCCCGCTGGCTGAAGGCTTGTGCTGGCCTTGCGTCGAGTCGATGCTGCTCGCGAAAAAGAAGCCCTCTGGTCTTTGAAGTCTTGCGCTGCATCAGCACTCGAACGCACGGCGTTGATCATTGAAAGAAAGCACGCGCCACGTCGGCGCCGCTCCGCTTGAGCTGCAGTACCGTGAGCCTGGTCCGGAGAACGTTGTCGGCGCAATTGGATGGGAGCGTCTGAGGCCGGCAGATGGGAGGAAAGAACCTTCACTCCAAGTGTAATGAGGACCAGAGTCCACGACATGATGCGGAAGTGGGGTTGAGGCCCGGCGGCCTCCTCGCTGAAGGACATGCCGGTACGGACGCAGCACATCCGGTTCTAAAGCGCCCAGCCAACACGAGCTGAGAATTAGACAAGGGACTGCACGCGCAGTCCAATGTATTTATGCAAAAGAGATAGAATGATTATTATATGACAGCCACTTAAAGAGGAAAATGATGATTTATGCACAATCGTTACAAGTAAACCCGCCAAACCCTGCCATTTGTCACGGTACCCTCAGACTACCGCTTAGGGGGGGTCACGGTCACAACCCGAGACCCCACATAGGTCCTATATCTTTATAGAGAGGAGTATCAGGGACACATAGAATTGTTCTTTTATAGGGGGTTGGAGTGAGGGCGGTGTGAAGAAGGACCCTGCCTCAGGCTGAGGCTTTTGGGAGTAAATTTTTTATTGAAAACTGATAGTGGGTATCCCAAGGACACGGGGTTTACTTTATTCACCCTGGCAACCCCTGGGAATCCCCTCCGCTATAACACCCATTGGTCAGCTCCACCAGTCTCCGCCCTCGCCCATTCCAGGGGACCTAGGAAGAGGTCACAGTCACCAGTCTCACGTACTCGAACATAGAGACACGTATGGACAGGCCCAAGTCTGTAGTAAGGGTCATCAGGGGAGTAGCGTAGACCGTCAATGTCAGCCGTCTTTTTGTTGGATTAGGTTCTGGCATGTACGGAATCCGCTACCTCAAGAGTATTCGACTACGTCTAAGTGATAATG
>Ga0335398_10006751_pt1 | contig 14339 bp, 13 predicted proteins | sample BON03_FD_205742 | JGI IMG/M metagenome (GOLD analysis project Ga0335398, IMG submission 205742) | Freshwater microbial communities from Lake Bonney liftoff mats and glacier meltwater in Antarctica - BON-03 (spades assembly) (version 2) | ecosystem: Environmental > Aquatic > Freshwater > Ice >... | reverse complement strand
CAATAAAAATAAATACTGTTATATTTGGAGTATTGTCTAATGGTAAAAATTATTTAATCGAAGGTAAAGGTATGCCTATATTAAATACTTCAAATAAAGGTAATATGTATATAGTTTTTAATATCACTTATCCAAAAATTAAAAATACAGAAAAAGTAGAAGAACTTCATAAACTTCTCAAAGAAGTATTTATTTAGATTACATCAGTATTTTTATGATGTTCAATAGCATATATTATATTATATATAGCTGTTGGTTCTATTTTATTATCATAACCATATTCTTTTACAAATTTCTTTAGTTTATTTGCTTCATAAGTATTTAAATACTTATTATTTCCATCCGTAACTATAAATGAATAACTTTTTCTTAAAATTATATTTTTATTTATATAAAAACTTTTTAATTTAGTGTCTGTAATATTATCATAATCAATATATTCAATATATTTATGATCTAAGTTTTCTAAATCAAAATATGTAAAAGCTTTTGTTTTTTTACTAATATTTAAAGGATTATTTATATCAACAGGTGTTTCATCGGATATTATTATACGATTGATATGTAAATTTTTTCCAAAAATTATATTTGTTTTTTCATTTATAAAGTCATATTCTAAACATATACTATAATTGTCTAAAATTGTTGTAGAAAATGATTTATCTACTATATATATTCTATAAAAATAAGGTTTGTCAATTTCATAATTTATCTTTACAATTTTTTTTATTTCTTTACATCTTGGAATATTATCGGATTTTTTGTAAATTATATCGAGATATAATACATATGTTATCATTATAACAATAAATATAAATAAAATATTTATAAATAACTGATAATATGATATGGGTTTTTTAAATATTAATGATAAATTATAAAAAAAATATATTGAGTTATTATCAACATCTTTAATTATATTTATAAAATAATCCATTTAATTAGAATAAATATTATAATTATTAATTATATCGTTAATTTTTTATTATTATCTTTCGCAAACTTTATATCATAAATAATTTCTGTATTATAATTTAAATTACTAGAATAACCTTTTGTAAAAAATAATAACTGTTCTGATGTAAAGCTCTTCTTTTTTTTTTTATTATTCTCATATACTGCTAAATATTTATATTTATGAGAATTTATTATTTTCATATCTATCCCTTCAATATAATTAGTATTCATCTTTCTCAAATCAAAATAATTATATCTATATTTTAATTCTTCTTGATATGAATTTTTATCATAATCCATTCTAGCTTTATCATATTTATCTATTGCTGTATTATAAATTGAAATATCTGTATTTGTAGCAGCGGTTTTATTGACATATACTTCAGTAGCTTCATCATATTCTTTTTTAGCATTATCATATATAATTTTACTTTCTGGATCTATAATTATAGGTAATAATACTTTATTTTTTTTACCATCGTCATTACCATATTCAATAGTTGTCTTGATATTTTTAAAGTCATAAGTAATTTTCAATAAATAATTATTATTATCCGAATTAATAATATCATTATCAATTATAATAATTGAATAAACATATGGTTTTGATGTTAATCCATTATCTTCAATTATTGTTAATATATCATTACATTTAGACTTATTTTTCGCTTTCTTATATATATTATCCCAATAAAATACTATTAATATAATTATTATAATTATCATAAAAGACATATTAAAAAAAATTTCATAATAACTAATTTTAGTCTTATATACATCTATGAACTGATATTCAAAATATTTTAATATTTCATACATTTTAATATTTTCTTACTTAATATATGTATTATTTTATTTTAAGTTTATTCATTTCTGTTTCTGTTGATATAGATAAAGTTTCAAATCCAGTATTAGTACCTTGATTATCGGGAGTAAATATCTTCATAGTTCTATATATTTTAGCCATCTCACTATGTTTATTATATTTAAAAGCATTAATATAATATTTATTTCTAATTTTTGATTTATATTCATCTTCTAATTCTTCTTTATACTCATTATCAATTAAAGGTATTTCGATTATTTCTTTTGTTTTAAAGTTTTCAATTTTTACTGGTTCAGACTTTACGATTTTCAAAACACTAAATAATGAAGCCACATAATTTTTCATGAAGTCTTGGAACTTTTCTAATCTTTTTTTTGGAATTTTTTCCAATAATATTCCAAAAACTCCTTTAAGTGTTTTAAAAGGTTGACCCGATACTATAAGACCGAGTATTGGTATATCTTTTAATGCTACCCATATCAAAAAAAGTAATATTATTCCAATAGATATATATTGGAATAAAGACCAACATATATTCATTCCTATGCTTGATGTAATTATACAATCATATATCATATGAAACCAATACAAAAATGGAAAATAATCTCCTAAAAAATAAGCCCATACTATTATAACCGAATCATATCCAACAGTATAATTTCTTAAACTTTGAAATATATATGTATTGTCGATTATAAAGTTCAATAAAATATATATATATTTTGATATTAATATAATCAAACATGTTATCCAAGTATAAATTACTATTGATAATATATCCATAGGTATATTCTTTCCAGCCATAATTCTATATTTAATAAACGTAATCATATTTTTTAATCATTAATATTATATATCTGAATTTTTATTATATCATTATAATATTTCATATTATTTGTTTTGATATATGCTATTATAATATTTTTTTCTAAAATATTTAATTTTTCTAAATATTTACTATTAAACTTAGGATTATTTAATATATATACTAAAAATATATTGGAAATAAGTTTTTCGAAATCATCTTTACGTTTTTTATAAATCCTTATAATTTCAGATTCCATATTAAATAAATCAAAAGAATTATGACATTTATTATCATTTTGAAAGTTTTCAAAACTATTATTGATTATGTCAAAAAAAGTCATTGTGTTATTTTCATATGAAATAAATTATCATTTTTTAAAAAATATAGTACATATATATTCTGTTTAATATGATAATTTATTTCATTTTTTTTAAATGTATATCAACGGTTTCTAAAGCACCATCAATCCACGCCTGACGATTACAATAAGTTTCACCCAGTATATATATATTTTTTTTAGAAAATATTTTAACTAATTCTTTTTGAGTTTTTCCAGGATCTATTCCTACTTTCCAAAAATGAGAACCAGTCTTCCAATAATGCATTGTTATCCATTCAGGATCTTTAATATTTTTTTCAGGAAACATTTCATTCAACATTCGTTTAAGATGTTTTTTAACCTCTTTTTCATTTTTCAAATTATTCCAAAAGTTTGAATTATAACTATCACTATAACTTATTTGTATTAAACCATTCTCATAATTTATAGGTATTATAAATTGTAATTTATTTTGCGTTACAATTTTAGGCAAATCTTTAAACCATACATCTTTATATTGTGCGTATATTCTTAATAAATTACAGTCTCCTACACTATTCAATAAAGTATTATAATTATTAAAATAAGGTATCTTAATATAATCATTTCTTGTTATGGTTACATATAACTTTTGATAATTATATATAATATCATTAATAACTACATATTTATCAATATCATTAATATCATTTAGTGTAGAATTAAAGTTTACTTGTATTTTTTTATCAATAATATATTTATATAAAACTTCAGGTAAAATACCTATACCTTCTTTGAAAACAAAAAAATCATTATTTTTTACATCAAAATCAGCTCTTAATGATAATAATACACTATAAGCATTTACATCATATATTTCCGTTATATATCCTAAAGATATTTTCAATAATTCTACTTCATTCGTAGATAAGAATAATGAAAAATAATTATGTATATTCATAATTTTTGTATCTACATTTACTTTTTTATTGATTGCATAACTCCATAATTTATTTAAACTTTTGAATTTAGAATTATAATATAATAATAAATCTTTTTCATTCATTAATTTTTCATTAACAAAATACTTTTTATCTTTGTTTATATTTATTATCTGTTCTTCTAAATTAAATTCTTTAATTAATTTCATAACAATTTTATGTTTTTTTCCTAATCTTCCAGCACCAACTGAATATTTTAATTTATTATCATCATTATTATATGTATATATTCTTCCTCCAATACGATTTGACTTTTCATATATTACAATATCCAATGGAGATATATTTTTTATAGTAATTAATTCATATGCTAAATATAATCCTGTTATTCCAGCACCTATAATTATATATTTCATTTATATATATAAATATAAAAATTGATTATTTATATAATATACACATATATAATGTCAACGATGAAACCGTGTATTAATTTTCCTAAAAACACTTATAGTGGAAAAGAACAATCTCCTCTAAGATATGGTTTATCTGCTGAAGGATATGATATAAACTCAGCAATGGAAGGATATGATAAACAAGTATGGGTTGTTGAAATTAAGAATAATAAAAAAGTGTGGAATAAAAAAGATTCAATTCTAAGAATAACACCTGAAGAACCAGTTATATCATCTGATAATGAAATTGTGAAAAATAATGAAATAGTAGAAAAAACAAATAAACCAAAACCAACAGATTATAATATTTTCGTTAAATATCGTTTAAATAATTTTAAAGATGTTAAGTTTGATTTTGTTCGTAACGAATGGCAAGAATTAAAGAAAAAACCTGTAGAACTTAAAGATATAATGGATGTAGCAAAAAAATGGTTTGAAGAAAATAAAGATATAGTTTCTAAAAAAACAAAGAAATAATATTTAAAAATTGATAATACTTACTTATTTAAATATAATTATATTAATATATTTATTAACATGAATACAATTAGTCTAGAAAAAAATAGTAACATCGTACTTATTGATTGTAGTTATTATATTTTTCATAGATATTTCGCAACATATAGATGGTTTTCTTTTCAAAAAATAAATATACCTATTGATAAAATTGTTTATAATGATATTTTTATAAACGCTTTTTATAAACATATTAATAATGATATTAAAAAAATATGTAAAATGTGGAAAACAAAAGTTTCAAATATTATATTATGTAATGATTGTCTGAGATGTGATATTTGGAGAAACGATATTTACGATAAATATAAAGCAACACGAGTGCAAAAAACTAATTTTAATAAAAAAATATTTACTATATTTGAAGATTATGTTAAAGAATTAGGAATACAAAATATTTCTTCTGAAAGATTAGAAGGCGATGATATTATATATTTATCACATAAATATATAAAAAATAATTTATATGATAATAATAATATTATTATTATAACAAATGATAATGACTTTCTTCAATTAATTGATAAAAATGTTCTTATTTATAATATGCAATTTAAAGAACTTAAAACAAGAGGATTTGAAGATCCTAAGGTTGATTTGTTATTTAAGGTAATCTATGGAGATAGAAGTGATAATATTTCAAAAATTGGATCTTGTATTACAAAAGAAAACGCTTTAGTCTTATCAAAAATGTATCCAAATGATCGTCTTAAGTATATTAAAGAAAATGATTTAGAAGAAAAATTTAATTTAAATATGAAACTAGTTTCATTTGAAAACATACCTGATATTTATATTAATAATTTTAATAAGAATATTAAAATAATTATTAATTAATTTACATAATAACATTCTATATAATTTATCTATTCTTTTTTATATTAATTTAAAAAAAATGATAATGTTTTTATAATTTTTATTACAATGGTAAGAATTGTTAATTACAATAATTGTAAAACTATTCAAAATGATAAAAATAAAAAATATTCTATATGTAACTGTTGTAAAATATACAATTTAAATAATATTGTTATACAACCAAATAAAGAGATTTTGAGGAGAAAACTTAGTATTTATAATTGGTAAGTAAATCGTCGTGAAATATCAAATAAAAGTCATAATATTAAATGTAATTGTAAACATAAATCAAGATTAATATTTATCGATTACGCAAAAAAGTAAATAATATGTATGCGTATTATATGTTTTATATTTTTTATATTTAGATATGTATAAAAATGATTTTTTATAAATTGATAAGCGAACTTAGTAATGTAGAAATAAATGAATGTAATAATTTAATAAATAACAATTTTAATTCTAATAGATTTGATACATACGAAAGTGTTATATTTTATATAATTGATAAAAAAATTGTAGGTTTTGTAGGTATTGTTGAAAATGGTTTAAATCAATTATGTACTCATATATTATATCGTAAAAAAGGAATTGCAAGTAATATTATAGAATATAGTAAAAATATATTACAAAGTTCTATCTATCTATATATATGTAAAAAAAATATTGAAAAAAAATATTTACTTAATTTTTATAAAAAACATAATTTCATTGTTGAATTTGAAAATGAAATTGAATATAAAATGATATATATTTTTAAAAAATGATTATATTTTTTTTATTATTTATATTTAAGTAATGGATATAAACGTTTATATTGATGGATCTTGTATTAATAATGGTACACCTAAAGCAAAAGCTGGTTATGGAGTATTCTTCAAAAATGAAGATCCAAGAAATGAATATGCACGTGTAGAAGGAAAACAAACAAATAATACAGGAGAGTTAACAGGAATGATAAGAGCATTAGAGATATTACAAGATGAAATTATAAAAAAGACAAAAATACACATATATACAGATTCTGAATATGTTATTAAATGCTGTGGTAGTTATGGAAGTAAACTTGCAAATAATGATTGGAAAACATCACTTGGAAAAACTCCATCAAATTGTTTATTATTGCAAAAAATATATAAACTATACAATCCTTTTAAAAAACATATTGTTTTAACACATATTAAAGCACATACTAATTTACAAGACGAACATTCATTAGGTAATGAAGGGGCTGATAGACTTGCTAATTTATCTGTAAATAATACAAGGGATAACTTGGATGATTATGATAATGTATTGTTAAAAAGTGTTATTAAAAATGAAACAAATAAACATTATATATCAATTAATTATAATAATAAAGAAGCCGTAAAAAGTTTAGGTGCTAAATGGGATATTAAAAGAAAAAAATGGTATTATGAAAATAATATTAGTGAAGAAAATATCGAAGCTATAAAATTAATTGAATTATCGAGTATTGATGAAGTAGATAAAATACCAAACCCTGACTTTAGTAATTGTGATGATGATAGTGTTAAAAAAATATATTTGAAGATACCATTTAAAAATAAAGATAATGTTAAGAAAAATGGAGGTAGATGGGACCCAGATATGAAGTCCTGGTATTACTTATCAAATATTGATAAAAATAAAATAGATATTATTATGAGTTTGCAAAATTAAATATTAGTTATCAATACTTTATTAATATAATTTAAATTAATTAAAGGTAATATTGGAGTACATTCCCATAAATGAGTTTTAAGAAAAGTTTGTATTTTATATTTTTTAGGATACATATGATATAACCCAGAATTTATATCATCCATATATTTTTTATGATTATATTTCAATAAGTTTATACTTTCTTTTGGTAATACAATTAGAAGTTGAATATACGATTTAATGAAATTATTATTTTTAATAACTTCAGGTTCTTTACGAGCGATAGAATGATTTGATATATCTTTTAATATAGGGGGGTAATTATAAGGATAATACCATTCGCAATCTATATCTTTTCCTTTATAATAAGCATAAACCCAATATATACCAATTATATAATTATTACAAGCATTGAAAACAACTGTCGAATCAATAGTTACATTATTATCAAATAATTCTTTATAATATTCTTTATGCCATTTTGAAGGATTATTATAAATATGATATGCTAATTTATCTTTATTTTTTATAGCATAAAAGTCACTTGGTATATTTGATGAATCAGGTACTCTCTTTTTAATATATTTTTCGCATATTTTAAATATATCATTATCTTCGGATTTAGATAAATATTTAAAAATATTTTTTATACATTCGTAATTTATTTTTCCATTTGATACAAGCAAACCATTTTCTTCGATAGATGTTTTAGTTGCTGACAATAATTTTTCGACACCGTCAGTTTTAAGATCTATAGTTAATAAATGTGGTATAAAGTCATTTCCCAAAATAGAACAAGCGGTACAATATGTTTCTATCAAATCATCGTCATTATATTTTAATTTTTTATTTTTCAAATCCCATTTTAAATAAAGTTCACATAATATTGAATCTCGTAAATTATCAATATTTAAATAATTACAAACGTTTTCATTTGTTTCACGCATCAAATGAATATTTTTACGATGAGATATTAATGATAATATAATCAAATCAGCATCAAGTCCGTTTATAATTATATTATCATTATTTGTAATTGTTTGTAATTTACGAAAAAGTTTATGTTCTCCCTCTCCATTTTCATCACTTCCGCTATAATTTATTTCCACATTATGTATAGAATATCTAATCTTTGATTTAATATACATATTCAGTTTATTCATAAATTCTGTTCCTGGTGTTATAGCATTTGTATCCCAAATAGGGTTTTTTACATTTTCTTCATCTAATATGTTTCTATATACTGAAAGATAGCGTCTTTTACGTTGTTGAAACATTTTAGCAACTGGTGCAACACCGTCAGCACAAATAATATATTTCTTTGCCTTGTATGTATGAATATAATACTCTATTTTCAACCATATATTTTCTAATATTTTTTCTTCAATATTTTCAATATTGTTTTTCATGACATCTTGTGCAATATTGTGAATTATACCGTTAAAGTCAATATAATAAATATCTGTAATATCTGGTTTTTTATTATATATTATATTATTATATTTTTGGGTCAATGAATAAAAATAATATGGAATACCCATTTTTATTTTATTATTTAATATTTATTTATATGATAATCATTTTTTTATTTTTCTTCGTATGATATTAGAATATAAGTAAAAAATGCCGAGTACCTCTATAAATATTAATGATATTTTCTTTGGATCAGAACAATCAAAGTATGCAGGTATCGCATTATTTGCTACAATTATAATAATATGTTTAGCAATATTATTTTCAAGTAGTAAAATCCCAATAGATCAACGTCTTATGTTTGTATTATTTGTTATTATTATATCTGTTCCTTCGATACTTATGTCTTTATTTGAATTAACGTGTATAGTTACTGGTGGAAACTATAATACACGTTGGTGGTGTTGGGCTCTCGCATGGGTATTGTCAGCAATAATCATTATATATTGTATAATGATTATAATATCAATGATAATGTCAATGTCTTCATATGATATGGCTAATGAACGTATATCGGAAAATATTGAAAATAGTAAGGTTGATAAAGATAATGCTAATAAATATGCAGTAAATATAATGAAACAATATGAAAATGATGTAAATAATAATCGTTCATCGCAACAACATCATCAACCTCAACAACATATACAACAAGAACCACAACATATACAACAAGAACCACAACATATACAACAAGAACCACAACATATACAACAAGAACCACAACAAGAATCTCAACACATGCAACAATCACCACAACATATGCAACAATCACCACAACATATACAACAATCACCTCCAATACATAACATGGAAACACAACCTTTTCCACAAATGTCAAATAATGATTTAATTGGATTCGACCATAATGATAATTTATCACCATTAAATGAAACACGTGAATTACCTCGACAAATTGTAAATAAACCTGACGTAGTTAAACAACAAATGTCATATCAACAAAGTTTTGATATAAATGGGTTTGATAATTTAGATGATAAATATCAAGCATTTTAAAGATAATAATTAATTATCGTATTTTTTTTATTTACCATAATAAAAACATTTAAGAAATGTTTGATATTATACTATAATTATTGATATTTTATAACAAATGAAAAAAAGAGATGAAGATAATATCAAAAAAAATACATATTTTCGCCCGCAAACTTGTAGAAATTGTGGTATTAACGGACATTTATATAAAGATTGCCCTCATCCAATTATGAGTTTCGGTGTTATATGTTATAAGATTGTTAATAATGAAATAAAATATGTTATGATACAGCGCAAAGATAGTTTAGCTTTTATGGAATTTGTCAGAGGGAAATATAATTCAGATGATTCAATTTACATTAAGCAATTGATAGAATATATGACAGAAGCAGAAAAAAATATGTTATTGAATAAGACATTCGAACAAATATGGAATTATACGTGGTGTCAAGTTTATCAACCAATATATAAGCAAACAAAAGAATACCTCGATTCAAAAACAAAGTTTGAATATATAATTAATAGTGTTTACTTAAAAAGTTTTTTATTTTCAAAGAAATCAAATACTAATTATTTGGAACAAGAATGGGGATTTCCGAAAGGACGTAAGAAAATAAAAGAATCTGATATTGATTGTGCGGTAAGAGAATTTTGCGAAGAAACTCAATTATTTAAAGACGATATTATGATAAACGAAAATATAATTCCATTACAAGAGATTTTTTTTGGAACAAATAATATATTATATAAACATGTTTATTATACTGCAAAGATAGTTAAAGATGATGCAAAGTTATATATTGATAATAATTGTTTAGAACAAATAAGAGAAATAAGAGCATTGAAATGGTTTACATACAATGAAGTTTTAAATCATATAAAACATCATAATATAGAAAGAATAAAAATCTTCAAAAAAGCACATAGTATTATAAGCGATTTGATATAATATTTCTTTAATATTAATAGATATAATGGATAAAAAGCATAATATTGATAAAATATGTCCCGAAGGAAAAGAAATAAATAAATTGACAGGAAGATGTGTTATTAAATGTAAAGAAAATGAAAAACGAGACTTAATTACAGGACGTTGTGTAAAAGATTATAAAGCTATAAATAAGAATATTATTGAAAAAATATGTCCTGAAGGAAAAGAATTAAATAAATTGACAGGAAGATGTGTTATAAAATGTAAAAAAAATGAAAAACGAGACTTAATTACTGGACGTTGTGTGAAAGATTATAAAGCTATACTTAAATCACCTCCTAAATCACCTCCTAAATCACCTATTAAATCACCTAATAAATCACCTATTAAATCACCTCCTAAATCACCTATTAAATCACCTCCTAAATCACCTCCTAAATCACCTAATAAATCACTTTCGAAATCATCTTCAAAATCACTTCCGAAATCATCATCAAAATCTTCTAAATCATCTTCAAAATCTTCGAAATCATCATCTATAAATAATGATAATTTTAATTTATATTATCCAGATTTAGAAGATCCAGAGTTTACATCAAAAATAGCAAATAATATGGAATTTGCTATTCATAAAATACCAAATTTTCAAATAATTAAAAGCATTGAAGATTTTAATAATGTATCAAATAGATTATGTGGAACATTTGAAACATCTCTTTATCAACATTTTGTAAGTCAGTATATTTCATATAGAACACCTTATAAAAGTATTTTATTATATCATGGTGTTGGTGTTGGTAAAACTTGCTCTGCTATTACTTTATCAGAAGCGTTATTGACACCACATAATACTTTATCAGAACCTATGATATGGGTAATAATGCCTCAATCATTAAAGCAAAGTTTTAAATCACAGATATTTGATATAGATACACATACATTCAAAAATATTACAAATCAATGTACAGGTGATAATTATGTTAAATTAATTAATATATATGAATCTTCATTTAATAATAAAATTAAATTAAATACAGATCTTAAAAAGATCTTGAAAACAAGATATAAAATATTTACATATGATGGTTTTTCTAAATATATAAATGAAAACTATTCTGATAAAATTGTTGAAAATAAAGTTATAATAATTGATGAAGCACATAATGTGAGAAGTACAAACAAGAAAGATAAGGATTCATTTATTGCTTTAACAAAATCTTTAAAAGACGGTATAAATAATCGATTGATACTATTATCAGCAACTCCTATGTATAATGAACCAAGAGATATTCTTGATCTTTTCAAATTGATGTTGATAAATGATAAGAGAGATGATATATTAAAAAATAATGCGAAGACTTTTAATAATATTAAACTTAAAATAGATTCTGAAGTAATTAATTTAATTAAAAAATTAACTTCTACATATATATCATATTTGAAAGGTAAAAACCCTTTTACATTTGCTTTGAAATTAAGTCCTTTAAATAGTGATATTAAAGTAATGACTAAAACACCTGTGAGAGATCCTTCGAATAAAAAAATAGACGTAAAAGAATTAAACTGGATTAAAAATATTAAAGACGGTATAATAACTTCTAAATTAGGAATATCGCAAAAAACTATAATTGAGAAGTTAGGATATAATAAATTAATAAAAGATGACGAAATAAGTGATGATATTGAAGAAAGTGTAGAAAATAAACAAAATCAAAATATGAAGTTATTACAACCTATGAATATTGTATATGATACAGATATCGGAAGTGACGGATTTTACACATTTTTTACAAAAACAAAAACAACTGATCCAATATCAGTAAAATATAATAAAAAATATCATAATGCTTTGTATCCAGATGAAGAACATTTAGGAAAATATTCAGGTAAATTCTTGAATATATGTAATTTTATCAGAAAGTCTAAAGGTGTTGTTGTCATATATTCAAGATTTTTATTATCAGGTATTTTACCGTTTGCTATTTGCTTAGAGCATCTGGGATATTCAAGAGAAGGTACTAATAATATATTAGAAAAAGCAGATATTGTTGATGATAAACCTGTATATGAAAATGTCAAAACTCCTAAATATTGTATTTTAACAAGTGATAAAAAAGAGATTATGGGAACAACAACAATCGATAATCTAATAAAAAAAATTAATAAACCTGAAAATATTAATGGAGAATTAATAAAGATTATTTTGATTACACCAGTTGCGAGTGAAGGGTTGAGTTTCTATAATGCACGAGAAATACATTTAATAGAGCCATGGTATCATTTTAATAGACCAGACCAAATTATTGGAAGAGGAATAAGAAATTGTCGTCATCAAGGATTACCATTTGAAGAAAGAAATGTTACTGTTTTTATACATGCTAGTGTTGACGATGATGAAAGTAAAGAAACAATTGATATACACGCTTTGAGAATATCTACAAGAAAATACATAGATAGTATAAAAGTCGATCGTATTATATCAGATAATGCTTTGGATTGTGGTATAATGAAGAATATAAATTATTTTCCAAAGTCAAATTTTCAAATGGGAAAAGTGAAAATTAACACATCTCAAGGTAATATATTCGAATATGAGTTTGGAGATAAAGAAGAAGATGAACCATCTTGTGAAAGTGAGAATAAAAATGTAGATACTTCAGGTTATAGAAGTGAGGTTTATAAACATCTTCTAAAAAGAACTCAAACCTCATTAATTAATTTAATAAATAGTTATATTGATATGAATATATTTTTTATAGAATATTCAACATTATATGAAAAAATTGCTATTGATAATGAGTTACTAATGTATACTATAGAAAAGTCTATATATCCATATATTTTATTAAATGGATATTATATAGTAATTCATAAAAACGGTATTCGTCTAATATTAAATGAAAAAAAATATTCTAATAAATTAAGTATTGTATTAGAAGATAAAAAACTCGTCGAGGATGAAAAAATATCAAATATTATAAATAATGGTAATGATAATATAGAAAAAATAATAAATAGTTTTGATATAGATTATTCTAATGTAAATTCTACAACTATTTCTATTTATCTAAATTTGGATTCTGAAAGTTTAAAAAATATAATGAAATATATTCTTAGTATATATGATGAAACTTTAGATAAAAAAATAAGTTTTATTACAAATTGTTTATATAAACAAGGTGTTTTAATAAAAAATAAAGAAATACCTTCATTTACCAAAAATAATAATGAGTTTATTGGTTACGTAAATATTTTCGATATTAATAAAGAGAATGATATAGATGTTAATCTTCACGTTAAAGGAACTGATATATATAATATTGGAGTTACAAAAAGAGAGAAAGACGAACTAATTAATTCAAGAGTTTTGAGAAATAATATACCGGATGATATGACATTAGAGACAATACCTTACGGAATAATAGAACCTTTAAAAAATAAAACTGGTGTTATAAATAAGTTAAAAATATATTCAATTGATCCTATTGTTGGTAAAGGTAAAAAAACAGGAAGAGTTTGTGAAACATACTATGATTCAGATCATAATAACTTTATTAAACAAATTGACAATAATAATGTAATTATAAAAATGAAAAACAAAAAGATTTATTGTAA
>Ga0335398_10006748_pt1 | contig 14340 bp, 5 predicted proteins | sample BON03_FD_205742 | JGI IMG/M metagenome (GOLD analysis project Ga0335398, IMG submission 205742) | Freshwater microbial communities from Lake Bonney liftoff mats and glacier meltwater in Antarctica - BON-03 (spades assembly) (version 2) | ecosystem: Environmental > Aquatic > Freshwater > Ice >... | reverse complement strand
TGCGCGCAATACGGCTGGGCAGGTTCTTCCTTCGGGCGGCCACGCAATAGTTCCCGCCCGATCGTCGAGGCGCTACGCCCCAGCAACGAGCCAATCGCCCCAAGGCTCGCCCCGCGCAAATGCTCCGCCAAAATCACGCCACGTTCCTCGCCGTTGAGGTGCTTGTATCGTTTGTCCATCGCAACATCCTATGCCCTGCGGGCGCTGGGTGTTGCACTTGAAACTTGAGCCTAAGCTCTGTGGGTAAACTGAGCCAAAGTGTAAGTCAGTTGATGCCCGCAAAGAACTAGCCAACTATCAGTAGTTCCGTCAACTTTAACCAAAAGCAGCCTCGGCCGTTCGTAGATATCCTCCTCAATGAAACTCAGTTGAGCTTGGGTGTTATTGGATTCTATCTCACCATCCGTAACCAATCTGATCGCTTCAGAAAGGCTTGACTGCGGGCCGAGGCGAACGGCGAGGCGGAGATTTTGCTCTATTCTGGCCTCAGACCGCTCAAGGCATGCAATGATTTCGTCGATTTCGCTGTTGATTGTATCCCCATCTAATCGTTCGAATTTTTCCGTAATAACAAGCTTTCTTAGTAACTTGATTTCTTCAGTCAAGACGCTCTCGGACACTGAAGAAGGTGGAATACTCGGATCAGAAATTTTCTTTTTTTGTCGAGGCGCAATAACTCACTGATCAGAAATGCGAAGTCACCCCAGTCAGAATAGAAAGAGGCAGTTGCGATACTTTCCTTTGTAGTACCGGACCTACTCTTTTGGGCGCTGACTCCTGTAAGCCGGATTGACCACTCAAAGCCAGTAAGTTGGAAATCAAGTTGCTCGCCACCTGACGTCAACACTGACCATGCATCTAAGTTTCTATGAATTAGGCCTCGTTTATGAATGATCTCTATTCCACAACAGGTTCTCTGCATGTTTCGCCACATGCGAATTCTGTTCGTGACGCGATTGACTTGTTTAAGCCATTGATTTCTGTCGCCAAATTCAATAATTGTCGCTAAGGGTCGACGCTGCCCAACATCTAGTGCTAAATGAAATCCCTCATTATCGTCGCCTGTAGCATATAGCGGAGCAATTATGTCGTTCGCGCCAGGATACCCGCATATTCGATGGAGTTGTCGGAGCTCGTGATGCCAAATCTCCTGTAGCAAGGGATTATCGTTCTTGCTTGCAGACCATGATTTAACAAGAACTTGGGTATCTGTGTTTGAGTAACCCTCGACCAAGCTCGGCCTTCCAGATTTCTTATCTTCGCGCCTGAGAAGTCGTTCATCCAGTTCAAATTCGCTTAAGAAATTGCTTCTTTGCCGCTTGGTGGGTCGCGCCATACAAAAATACTCCCAAGACTAGCTGCGAATTCGCAGCAAACCATCATCTAGCGGGAAAGAGTCAACCCACAACTGCATACAGGTTGCATAAGATAGGCAAACAAGACCATGCGGATTATCCAAAATGGACACCCAATTTCTGCGCGTGTGATCCAAGGGCAGCTTTGGCAAAGCTGCGCCGCAGCGCCCCACGTTCTACTGAAAGTCCGCTCTGGGCCGTGAGCAGACCTTGCGAACGCCGCCTTGGAAGGCAGCTTTGTCCGCACTGCGGTCACTCGTGCAGACCGCAGCGAACGACCGCTCACCGCCCTTGATGCCTGGTGCTGCACTCGTGAAGCCGAATGGCGCGACTGTTCATAAAGGGCTGAGAGCAGCAGTTAGACGTGTTCTACACGAAGGCGGGTCCGGGCCGACCGCAACTCATCCAGCGGTGCCGCTCATGCCAAGTCTGCAACAGTTTTAAGGTATCCGTCCGGTCTGACTGGTGTTGACTTATTCTGCTGCCGCCGCGCAACCTGCGCAACTGAAATTCCCGGCGTCAACGTTTGCTCGCAAATCGAGCGCCTCTCGTCGTCAGACCAGCGCCGCCTCTTCTGACCCTTCGTCCCGCCCATGACCAACCTCAAGATGTCCACTATCCATAATGGACACTATCACCCACTCTATCATGCAGGCAGGGCAGTCAGACCGGACGGATACGTTTTAAGCAGCTATCTTGTGCCCTGAGCTAATACTGGGACACGGAATATTCGCTCAATCTTTAGTCGGCGAAGTTAGCGATGTGTTTGTGGTCGCAGACGCGGCTGCTGCAACGAATGGTGGCCCTTACACGCTACCACGCTTTTCTGGTTGGTAGTGCAGTGTTTTGAAATGCTGTTCGCTCAGGTCGCGAAACGCCCTCCTTCTACGATCCGGGCTTGTCCCAAGGCAGTGAGGCTCTCAAGCAGCGGCTGCACGGTCGTGGCGCGGCCCCTTGCGAACTGGCGGGCGACCTGTTCGGGGGTGGCGACGCCTAGGTCGCCTAAGGTGCGTTGCACGGCGGACAGTTGGTCGGGCAGCGATTTTGGCCATGGGGTCTTGGCGGTGGTTGCGGCTATGCCAAGGTCCATCGCGCCTTGCTCGCCCTTGGCCATCGCGACTTTGCCCCCCGGGTTCTGGTAGTCGGGGCGCAGCCAGCGGATCAGGCCCTTGGCTTCTTCTGCCGCGCGTTCCCGGTTTAGGTCCACGAGGCGATGCAGGATGTCGTCGTCGGACAAGTCGGCGGGCCAGCCATAGGCTTCGGCCACCGCCACGTCAATGTTGTTGTGGATGTCGCGCAGGATACCAACGAGGCCCTCGTCATAAACCTCCTTGTCGCGCCCCTCGATCTTCGTTCCCGCCCGGACCTTTTCCAACACGTTGTAGAGGCCAGTCAAAGTCAGGTTGGGGTGTGCCGCCAGCCGGTCTTTGCGATGGGCGTCCAGTTGTTCGCCCAAGCTTCGGAGGGTGGCGGTTTGGTCGTCTGTGGGGGTTGGGAAGGGGAAGGGGTCAAAGCATCGCGAATTGTTGTAGACTGGGTCGTTGCCTACACCCAGCCAACCACCTGCACTGAGCGACCACGTAACATGATGGTGACCAGATAGAACGGCCAGATGTGCTGCATCTTGGAGGGCAATCGCAATCACAGCACTTTCTGGAAGCACCTCATGGGGCAAAAACTGGAAAATTCTGTGCTTTGCAGTTCGAGTAGTTGCGATGTAGCGGGGCACACTCGCTAGAACAGGTCGGGACACGGATGCAGGTTCGCCAAAAATCCACCAGTTTCGACGTCTAACCTCCCGTCGGTTGCTCTCGCGTTCCGGTTTCACTGTGTCGCTTAGGTGTTGAAAGGCCGCTGGAAACTTCTGACGAACCTCGCCCTCGGCTAATCCATAGAAGTCCAAGACCCACAGCCCCCGTGTACGCTGGACCAAGTCGCGACCATTCACAAAAGGCCGAATGAACCGATTCGCTGTTGCGGGATGATCAATCGCAAATTTTGCAGCCTGCTGATGGGTGATGCAAAAGCCCTGTCCAAATAGATATGCACCGCGATACGACATACAATCGTTTGCGGCTAGGGGGTTGCAGCCCTGGACGTCAGCACCTGTTCTCAGGTCGGCGAATATCTTTCCTTTTTCAATCTGGAAGTTCACCTTGCGTCCCTCGGCTTCTTGTTCACCTCGGACCTCTTCTACAACCGTTACGAGTCGCCCCGTCTCACTTCCCAGCCCCGCCACCGTCATCGCGATCCGCACCGCAGCACCATCGCCTGCGTCCACCCAAGGGTGATCCGGCACGGCAAACAGGAGTGACAGCGGTGCCTTGCGGTCGTTCAGATGCGGTTCTAGCACACGTCGGTTGAAGGTCTGGCGCAGGGAGTTCGTCGTGATGAACCCCATGCGGCGGCTGCCCTTCGCCTCGGCCTTGTCATTGGCAGGCTTGTAGGCGCGGGTCGCCAGTGCGGCCTTCTCCCACCAGAACATGACGAAATCGGCGCTCTGCGGCATCTTGGGGTAGGCCTTCCACAAAGCCTCTGCATACCCATCGCCAAGCGCGTCCCTCATCCGGCTCGCCCCGATGAAAGGTGGGTTGCCGACGATGAAGTCTGCCTCGGGCCATCTGGCGGGCTTGGGCTTGGCATAGTCATAGACCTGCACACGCGCTTCGGGGTCAGGAATGGGTTGGCCGGTGATGTGGCTGGTGGTGGTTATCTCGCCATCCCAGCGAGTCACAGGCTGGCCTTTGGCGTCCAGCCGAGGCGTCATCGCATCCCATGTCAGCACGGCATCGCGGTTCTCGATATTCTTGAAATCCCGCAGGACGGGTTCGGCGGGGCTGGCCTTTCCATGCGTGCGGAAGTGCCATTGCAGGTAGCCGATCCAAAGCACCAGTTCGGCCACAGCAGCGGCCCAAGGGTTCAGCTCGATTCCCAGCAACTGATGCGGGTCCACCGTGTGGCCTTCGAGCGACAAGGCGACTTGGTTCTCGCCGAGGTCCGCCATCAGGGCCGTGACCTCGCCTTCCAGTCGCTTCATCAGTTCCAGCGCGACGTAAAGGAAGTTACCAGACCCACAGGCCGGGTCCAGCACGCGCACGGTGCAGAGGCGACGGTGGAAGGCCCCAACCTCTGTCAGTGCCTCCTTGTCTTTGCCTTGGTTCACCAACGTAAGTGCAGCCCCCTGCACCGCCATCCAGTCGGCGCGCAGGGGTTCGATGACGGTCGGGTTCACCAGCCGTTCGACATAGGCACGAGGCGTATAGTGGGCGCCCAGCTTGTGCCGGTCCTTGGGCGACAGAGCGCGTTCCAGAAGTGTGCCGAAGATCGCGGGTTCGACCTCTTTCCAGTCACGGTCGGCTGCTTCGATCAGCAGGGACAGTTGCACCTCTGACAGAGGCAACGCGGCGGCTTCCTTGAACAGCCCCCCGTTGAAACGCATCAGATCGGTCATCAGCGTGGGTGAGAAACCGCCTGTGTTCATCGTCTCCCACAGGCTTTTTAGTGCTGGGGCAGCGTGTTCCGGGTGGCCTCGCAGCTTCTTCAGCAGATCGCGAAAGGAATCGCGAGGAATCAATTCAACGTCCTCGGCGAACATGGTGAACAGGCACCGCATAAGGAAGCGGGCGACATCATCTGCCGCATGACTTTGCCCTTCCAAGGAACGACCCAGCGCCGCGAGACGATCTGCGACGATGCGCGTTACTTCTGCACTGATCTTGGCAGGGTCAAGCGTATGGGGCTCCGTCCAGATCGTGCGCAGACGTTCAAGAATCTTGTCGTCGCGCAGGTCGTCCAACGTGATGCGGTAGCGAGCACCATCGGGGAATTGGGTGTAACCTTGGCCTTGTCCAGAGAAGTCGGCGTAGACCTCCAACACATGTCCCACATCAACGATGATCAGGAATGGGGGCCAACCATCGCTGCGAGCGACGGCGCGGGCGTATCCGTCCGCTTGGTTCTTGGCGCGCAGCATGGTGTCATCCCAGCGCTTGGACCCGCGCACCCCATGGCCTTGACGCTGTATCTTCGGCAGGTCAGCAATAAGGGCAAGCTGGTCGTCGTCAGTCTGCGTTGTCTGGCCCGTGCCTTGCTTGGCCTCCATGACGAAGCAGCCGCGCCGATAAAGGTCGATGAAGCCGCGCGACTGGACGCCGGTGTGGATAAAGGTGACGGGTCGTTCAAAGCGGTAATCGTCGCTCTGACTGTCTGCAGTGGCTGGCTTGGGAGCTGAAACGCCCATAAGCTGAGTAACCTCAACCGCAAACTGCTGAAAATTCGCCCGCTCGCTGCCGCCGGAGGAACGCCAGCGTGCGATGAACTGGTCAATTGTCAACGGCGGGACTCCCTTGGCACCATAGCTTAGCAATGATGCAGAGTATTGCTCTGAATTGCTAGGCCAAGCGGAGATCGAAGCCCTGCCAAATTGGGTGGCACCGTACACCCCGTCAGAGCTTTGCAAAAATGGTCTTCGCAGAAGTTACCGCATTCCAAGCCATTTTTCATGGGACCCGTGACCGGGTTCCACCTAGTGTTCGCCACCTGACATAAGATTCCCAGGGTCAGTTTGGTATGCCGTACTCGGCGCATGAGACGTGATGACATCTGCCTTTACCTTGGCCCCGCCGACCGTGCTGAGCTTCAAGCTCTGATCACCAACCGCAACACGGCGCGCAAGCTCGTCTGGCGGTCCGAGATCGTGCTGGCGACAGCGGGCGGTCATGGCACCTTCGAGATCATGCGGCGCGCCTGCACGTCAAAGCCTACCGTGTGGCGCTGGCAGCAGCGGTATCTAGATGAAGGCGGAGTTGAGTGAAGGTCCGCGTCGTGCTTATCACGTCTATTTCAAAATGCTCGCTGGTCGAAATGAATCAGGGCTGAAACTGACACCGAGAAGTTCACTTTTATTCGGACAAGGGTTTGCGATTCAAGCAGCTTCCGGTCGGGGAGGAGGGGGTCAGGGAGCCGACACGAGGATTTTCAATCCAAGGCTCTACCCCCCCACTGACGCGGGGATGGGCCGGTGGGATCACCACATCCGGTGACGGCTGGGTGGGCAGTTGGTTCACGGTGGGTGGCACAGTCCGCGCGTGGCACGCACCAGCGTGCTGGGTGGCTGTGAAGGTGAAGCGGGATGTGGGTGGCACAGTGAAGGGGCGTGGTGGCTGTGTGCCCCGTCAGGGGGTGTGTGGCCCCGTTAGGGGCTGTGCGTTAGTACGGCCATAGCAGGTAGGCGAGGATCAGCACAAATATGATGGGCATGGTGATGCTCCTTTTGCCTGAGCTTGGGCTGGAAATGTGGCGAGGATGTGGCTCGATCGCTCCGCCATGCGCAGTCCTACCGCTGTAAATTCGCACCCACAGATGCACCCTCAACTCGAAATTATTCAATGAAATCAATGATTTTGGTGCCCAGGAGAGGACTCGAACCTCCACACCGTTGCCGGTACTAGCACCTGAAGCTAGCGCGTCTACCATTCCGCCACCTGGGCCACCGTGGGAGGCGATTTACGGCAGGGGTCGGGGGGTGTCAACGGGATTCGCGGTGCAGGCGAAGAATGCGTGGCGCTGCCCGCGACGGTTTGCGCCTTGTGCCGTGGAGGTAGCCCGAATAGATCGGGCATCAGCTCAACAATTCAGGACTGCGGACATGACGAACCTTGTGACGATCTTTGGCGGCTCGGGGTTCGTCGGGCGCTATATCGCTCGGCGCATGGCCAAGGCGGGCTGGCGTGTGCGGGTCGCCGTGCGCCACCCGAACCAGGCGCTGTTCGTGCGTCCCTATGGCGTGGTCGGACAGGTCGAGCCGGTGTTCTGCAACATCCGCGATGATGCTTCGGTGCGGGCGGTTGCGACGGGTGCGCAGGCGGTGGTGAACTGCGTCGGTATTCTGGCCGAAAGCGGCAAGCAGAGGTTCGATGCCGTGCAGGCCGATGGTGCTGCGCGGATCGCGCGGATTGCCGCCGAACTGGGCGTGGCGCGGATGGTGCATGTGTCGGCCATCGGTGCCGATGCCGATGCCGACAGTGGCTATGCCAGATCGAAGGCCAAGGGAGAGGCCGGCGTGCTGGTGCATATGCCCGATGTCATGATTCTGCGTCCCTCGATCATCTTTGGCGCCGAGGATCAGTTCTTCAACCGCTTTGCCGGGCTGACGCGGCTGGGGCCGGTTCTGCCGGTGATCGGAGCTGATACGCGGTTTCAGCCTGTCCATGTCGATGATGTGGCCCAGGCTGCGGTGATGGGTGTGCTGGGGCAGGCGCCGGGGGGCGTTTACGAATTGGGCGGTCCGGATGTGCGCACGTTCCGCGAATTGATGGTGGAAATGCTGGGCACGATCCAGCGGCGGCGGCAGGTTGTGAACATTCCGTTTCCGATTGCTCGGCTGATGGGTGGCACGTTCGACGTTCTGGGCAAACTGTCGGGCGGTTTGATCGCAGGGCCGGTCACGGGCGATCAGGTGCGCAACCTGCGGCGCGACAATGTGGTGGGGGCTGGCGCGCGCGGCTTTGCCGAACTGGGCATCAGGCCCACGGCGACCGAGGCGGTGCTGCCGGAATACCTGTGGCGGTTCCGCCCGTCGGGGCAGTATGCGGCGATCAAGAATTCCGCCAAGAACCTGAAATCGCGTCAGGAATAGGCGATGAACAGCAGGATCACGCCCAGGATCACTCGATAGATCACATAGGGCGTGAAGCTGATCGATTTCAGCAACCGCATCATCAGGGCCAGCGCCAGCAGGGCCGAGACGAAGGCGAACAGGGCGCCGATTACGGCATCCCCGAGGATGGCAAAGTTTGCGTCGGCCACCACCTCGGCCCCGAGCAGCAATCCAGAGGCCAGGATCGTCGGGATCGACATCAGCATCGCAAGGCGCGCAGCATCTTCGCGCCTATAGCCCAGCATGCGGGCCGCCGACACGGTGATGCCCGACCGGGATGTGCCCGGGATCAATGCGATCGCTTGCCAGAGACCCATGATTACGGCGTCCCGCAGGCTCCAGTTTTCGGCGGTTTTGGTCGTCGCGCCGGTCTGGTCGGCCCAGTACAGGACGAGGCCGAAGATGATCATCGTCCACCCGATGACGGCGGTGCTGCGCATCATGTCGTCAAGGCCGGTCAGCTTGAGGATCAGCCCCAGCACGATGACCGGCACGGTCGCGATGGCCAGGCAGAGCGCCAGCCACGCGCCCCGGGTGTCGATGCGGCCGCAAATCAGGCGCGGAATGCCGCCAAGGGCAAGGCGCACGTCGGGCCAGAAATACAGGATCACGGCGCCGAGGGTGCCAAGGTGGACGGCCACGTCAATGATCTGGCCCTGATCGGTCATGCCTGTCAGATTCGGCAACAGAATCAGATGGGCAGAGGAGGAAACCGGTAAAAACTCGGTCACACCCTGGATGATCGCGACAAGCAGAAGGTGGAACAGGGTCATCGGTTGGCCGCCTCTCTTTTTTCGCTTCCTTATAAGATCTTGAAAGTGCATTGTGAACCAGAAATTATGTCATATAGACTGCCACATTTTCTGCGTCTGCACGTTGGCCGGGCTACGTATGGCACAAACTATCTGCTAATAGGTCAGTAGACGTGCCTTTTCTTTTGCATCCTGTCGGATTAAAGAATGATCTGGAACAATACCGACCGGGGCACCTGTTATGGCCAAGAACGTGATGCTGAAATTCGTCGACGTGGCGCGGGACATGCCCGAGAAGCGCCCGCCGCAACTGCGTCGTCAGGATTTTCAGGAAATCTATGGCGAATATGCGCGCGAGAAGGCGGGCGAGCAGGCGGGGCGGTGCAGCCAGTGTGGCGTGCCCTATTGCCAGACCCATTGCCCGCTGCACAACAACATCCCCGACTGGCTGAGCCTGACCGCCGAGGGGCGGTTGCAGGAGGCGTATGAACTGAGCCAGGAAACCAACACATTCCCCGAGATTTGTGGCCGGATCTGCCCGCAGGATCGCCTGTGCGAGGGCAACTGTGTGATTGAACAGTCGGGCCATGGCACGGTGACCATCGGGTCAGTTGAAAAGTATCTGACCGATCTGGCTTTTGAAAACGGCTGGGTCAAGCCGATCACGAACAAAGGTGAGCGCAGCGAATCGGTGGGCATCATCGGCGCCGGGCCGGGCGGATTGGCGGCGGCGGATATGCTGCGCCGGGCCGGGGTGCAGGTGACGGTGTATGATCGTCATGACCGCGCGGGCGGGTTGATGACCTATGGCATTCCCGGCTTCAAGCTGGAAAAAGACATTGTAATGCAACGGGTTGCCCAGCTTGAGGAAGGTGGCGTGCAGTTCGTGCTGAACTGTGATGTCGGCGTCGATATCTCGTTCGATGCGATCCGGGGCAAGCATGACGCGGTGCTGATCGCCACGGGCGTTTACAAAAGCCGCGATCTGGGCGGCCCCGGGTCGGGCGCCGACGGGATCGTGCGGGCGATTGATTTTCTGACCGTCAGCAACCGCAAGAGTTTTGGCGATGATGTGCCGGAATTCGACAGTGGTGAATTGAACGCCAAGGGCAAGAAGGTGGTGGTGATCGGCGGTGGTGACACGGCGATGGATTGTGTGCGCACGGCGGTGCGGCAGGGTGCCTTGTCGGTCAAGTGTCTGTATCGGCGCGATAAAGCCAACATGCCTGGGTCGCAGCGCGAGGTGTCCAATGCCGAAGAGGAAGGCGTTGAATTTGTCTGGCTGAGCGCGCCACGGGGGTTTGTGGGCGAGACGGTTTCGGGTGTCATGGTGCAGAAGATGCGCCTGGGCGAGCCCGATGCCACGGGGCGGCAGATGCCGGAAATCATCGACGGATCGGATTATGTGGAGGATGCCGATCTGGTGATCAAGGCGCTGGGGTTCGAGCCTGAGGATCTGCCGAAACTCTGGGGCATCGAGGGGCTGGAGGTCAGCCGCTGGGGCACCGTTCTGGCCGATTTCAAGACCCACGAAACCAGTCTTGAGGGGGTTTATGCCTGCGGCGACATCCAGCGCGGCGCGTCTTTGGTGGTGTGGGCGATCCGCGACGGGCGCGAGGCGGCCGAGGCGATGTTGGCCTATGTGACCGGTGCGGCAAGCATTGCGGCGGAGTGAAATCGTATATTTCATGAGATTTCGGCGCGAAACTTTAATTTGTCCCGGTTCTGAACCGGGAGTTCGTAGTGCAGCGGTGTTGACCTATATGGTGAACGAACTGCTAGTCCCGTGGCCGAAAAAACTGAACCAACATCTCAAGGGAGCGACGACATGACCATATATGATGCAGACTGGGTCGCCGCCGAGGAAGCCAAGCGGGCATGGATGGCCGAACATTCGCTGTACCGCGACGCCGATGAACATGCGTCCTGCGGTGTGGGCCTTGTGGTGTCGATTGACGGCAAACCCAGCCGCCGCGTGGTGCAGAACGGCATCGACGCGCTGAAGGCGGTGTGGCACCGGGGCGCGGTGGACGCCGACGGGCGCACGGGCGATGGCGCGGGCATTCACGTGCAGATTCCGGTGGCGTTTTTTTATGACCAGATCAAGCGCACGGGCCACACGCCCCACAAGGACGAGATGATGGCGGTGGGTCAGGTGTTTTTGCCGCGTACGAATTTCGGCGCGCAGGAGACGTGCCGCACGATTGTGGAATCCGAAGTTCTGCGCATGGGATACTATATCTACGGCTGGCGCCATGTGCCGGTGAACATCGAGGTTCTGGGCGACAAGGCCAACGCGACGCGGCCCGAGATTGAACAGATCCTGATTTCCAATTCCAAGGGGGTGGATGAGGAAACCTTCGAGCGTGAATTGTATGTGATCCGGCGCCGGATCGAAAAGGCGGCGGCGGCAGCGGGTGTGCGGGAACTTTACCTCGCCTCGCTGTCGTGCCGCTCGATCATCTACAAGGGGATGATGCTGGCGCAGGATGTGGCCGAGTTTTACCCCGATCTGATGGATGAGCGGTTTGAATCCGCCTTTGCGATTTACCACCAGCGGTATTCGACGAACACGTTCCCGCAGTGGTGGCTGGCCCAGCCGTTCCGCATGCTGGCCCACAACGGCGAGATCAACACGTTGAAGGGCAACCTCAACTGGATGAAATCGCACGAGATTCGTATGGCCAGCAGCACGTTTGGCGACATGGCCGAGGATATCAAACCGATCGTGCCACAGGGGTCGAGTGATTCCGCCGCGCTGGATGCTGTGTTCGAGGTGCTGGTGCGGGCCGGGCGCAGCGCGCCGATGGCAAAGACGATGCTGGTGCCTGAATCCTGGTCCAAGCAGGCCGAGGAACTGCCCACAGCATGGCGCGACATGTATTCCTATTGCAACAGTGTGATGGAGCCCTGGGATGGTCCGGCGGCTTTGGCGATGACCGACGGACGCTGGGTGTGTGCCGGGCTGGATCGCAACGGGCTGCGGCCCATGCGGTATGTTGTTACCGGCGATGGGTTGGTGATTGCCGGGTCCGAAGCCGGGATGGTGCCGGTGAACGAGGCCACGGTGGTGGAAAAGGGAGCGCTGGGGCCGGGGCAGATGCTGGCCGTGGACATGAAGAAGGGGCTGCTGTTCCACGACACCGAGATCAAGGACAAGCTGGCCGCGGCGCTGCCGTTCGGCGAGTGGGTGGGCAAGATCAACGAGCTGGACGCCGAACTGGCCGGAAAGAGCGAGGCGCCCCTGTTCTCGGGGGCCGAGTTGCGCAAGCGGCAGATCGCGGCGGGCTATACGATTGAAGAATTGGAGACGATACTGGCGCCCATGGCGGAGGATGGGAAAGAAACACTGGCCAGTATGGGCGATGATACGCCTTCGGCGGTGCTGTCGACCAAATATCGGCCCCTGAGCCATTTCTTCCGGCAGAATTTTTCGCAGGTGACGAACCCGCCGATTGATTCACTGCGGGAATATCGGGTGATGAGCCTGAAGACGCGGTTCGGGAATTTGAAGAATGTGCTGGATGAGAGCAGTGCGCAGACCGAGATTCTGGTGCTGGACAGCCCGTTCGTGGGCAATGCCCAGTTCGAGCGGCTGTTGCAGGCGTTCAATGCGCCCTGTGTCGAGATTGACTGCACCTTTCCGGTCGGCGGTAAGTTGTCCGATGCGCTGGTCCGGATTCGGGCCGAGGCCGAGGATGCGGTGCGTTCGGGGGCCGGGCATATCGTTTTGACCGATCACCATCAGGGGCCCGACCAAGTGGCGATGCCGATGATTCTGGCGACCAGTGCGGTGCATTCCTGGCTGACGCGGCAGGGTTTGCGCACGTTCTGTTCGCTGAACGTGCGGTCGGCGGAATGTATTGATCCGCATTATTTTGCGGTGCTGATCGGGTGTGGGGCGACGGTGGTCAACGCGTACCTGGCCGAGGATTCGCTGGCCGACCGGATCGGGCGGGGGCTGTTGGACTGTTCGCTGACAACGGCTGTGGCGCGGTATCGCTATGCAATCGATCAGGGTCTGTTGAAGATCATGTCGAAGATGGGGATTTCGGTTGTGTCGTCCTATCGCGGCGGGCTGAACTTCGAGGCGGTGGGGTTGAGCCGTGCCATGTGTGCCGAGTATTTCCCGGGCATGCACAGCCGGATTTCCGGCATCGGCGTGCACGGCATTCAGATCAAGGCCGAAGAGGTGCATGCGCAGGGCTGGCGTGGCGGCGCCGACATTCTGCCCATCGGCGGGTTTTACAAGGCGCGCCGGTCGGGTGAGACCCACGCGTGGGAAGCGACCAGCATGCACATGCTGCAAACCGCCTGCGCGAAGGCGAGCTATCCGATGTGGAAGCAGTACAGCGCCAAGATGCGGTCAAACCCGCCGATCCATCTGCGCGATCTGCTGGATATCAAGCCGCTGGGCAAGGCTGTGCCATTGGAGGAGGTCGAGAGCATTACGGCGATCCGCAAGCGGTTCGTGACGCCGGGCATGAGCCTGGGGGCGCTGAGCCCCGAGGCGCACAAAACGCTGAACGTGGCGATGAACCGGATCGGTGCGAAGTCGGATTCCGGTGAGGGCGGCGAGGATCCGGCGCATTTTGTGCCGGAGGCGAACGGCGATAACCCGAGTGCGAAGATCAAGCAGGTGGCGTCGGGGCGGTTTGGCGTGACGGCGGATTACCTGAACCAGTGCGAAGAGCTTGAGATCAAGGTGGCGCAGGGGGCCAAACCGGGCGAGGGCGGGCAGCTGCCCGGGATCAAGGTGACCAAGCTGATCGCGCGGTTGCGCCACTCGACCCCGGGGGTGACGCTGATTTCACCGCCGCCGCACCATGACATCTATTCGATCGAGGATCTGGCACAGCTGATCTACGACCTGAAACAGATCAATCCGCGCGCCAAGGTGACGGTGAAGCTGGTGGCGTCCAGCGGTGTGGGCACGATTGCGGCGGGGGTTGCCAAGGCCAAGGCCGATATCATCCTGATTTCGGGGCACAACGGCGGCACCGGGGCCAGCCCGGCGACCAGTATCAAGTATGCGGGCCTGCCCTGGGAAATGGGGCTGACCGAGGCGCATCAGGTGTTGGCGATGAACAACCTGCGCGGGCGCGTGACCCTGCGCACCGATGGCGGATTGCGCACCGGGCGCGATATTGTCATGGCGGCGATGATGGGGGCCGAGGAATACGGCATCGGCACTGCGGCGCTGATCGCCATGGGCTGTATCATGGTGCGCCAGTGCCAGAGCAACACCTGTCCGGTGGGCGTGTGTACGCAGGACGAGGCGCTGCGCGAAAAGTTCACCGGCAATGCCGACAAGGTGGTAAATCTGATCACGTTCTACGCGCAAGAGGTGCGCGAGATTCTGGCCAGCATCGGCGCGCGGTCGCTGGACGAGGTGATCGGGCGTGCAGACCTTTTGAGCCAGGTGTCGCGGGGGTCGGCACATCTTGACGATCTTGACTTGAACCCGCTGCTGATTACCGTCGATGGGGCGCACTCCATCGTCTATGACCGCAACAAGGAGCGCAATGCGGTGCCCGACACCCTGGACGCCGAGATCGTCAAGGATGCGGCGCGG
>Ga0335398_10006726_pt1 | contig 14373 bp, 10 predicted proteins | sample BON03_FD_205742 | JGI IMG/M metagenome (GOLD analysis project Ga0335398, IMG submission 205742) | Freshwater microbial communities from Lake Bonney liftoff mats and glacier meltwater in Antarctica - BON-03 (spades assembly) (version 2) | ecosystem: Environmental > Aquatic > Freshwater > Ice >... | reverse complement strand
GAGCGGTATCTAGTTGAAAATGAACTTGCTCTTGAAAAAGAAAAGTTGGATAAAGAAAAATGTCGTTTGGCGGAGAGTGCATCCGAGATGGAAAGCCTGAAGGCCATTGCAGAGCAATTGAAACCAGCTCTGTTTAACATGGAAGTGAATCCTGTGTCATCTTCCAACAAACGACCGAGAATTATGGGTCCAGAAAACATCTAAACCAAATTGAGTTAACTAAAATTGAAAATTATGGAGGGACACTTTTTGAATGGCTTCAATAAAAGCAGGACCTTCGAGAGCCTGTACTCGATCTTTTAGGACATCAGCGTCATCATTTTCAAAAACCTTACACGACCGTTGGATAACAATGGGTCCACCGTCAACCTCCTTTGTTACAAAATGTATCGTGCAACCCGTTTTCGTTTTCTTAGCATTGAGTACCTCTTGATGGACATTTAAATCCATTCCCCCAGCGAACTCGGGAAGAAGCGAAGGATGAACATTCAAAACTTTATTTTCCCACTCATCAACAAATTCGTCAGACAGTATTCGCATGTAACCTATACACAGAACTAAATCAACTTGATTTTCACGAAGTGTTGCAGTAACTTTAGCGTCAAACTCTGCCCTTGTGGTCGTTCCTTTAGTTCCGTGACTCACTGTTTTTAATCCATACGATGCAGCCCTTTCCAGAATGTAGGCACTCTTCTTGTTCGAAACCACAACACAAATATCAGCACGAAACCATCCACGGTTAATCGCATCAATAATATACTGAAGATCAGTTCCCCGAGTTGAACCTAGTACACCCAACCGCACTGGGGCTCTTAGGGCCTTCCTCCCGACATCTTTCCTGAAATGCATATTCTCAAATCCAATCGAATTCATGCTGGAATAGGAGAGTTTGATTGCATTTGCTAGTTCATCATCCACTGCACAAACGGCAAGAACCCTTCCTCCACAAGTAACAGTCGAATTGTTTAGTGTCTTGCGAGTTCCGGCGTGATATATGTGAACCCCGCAATGCTGCACTTCGCAAGATATTTCTTTTCCCTTCTCGTAATCCTTCGAGGGATAGCCCTTCGCAGACAAAACCACGGCAACACAGTATTTATTGGACCATTGGATTTGACGAGAAAGAAGGCATCCATCAACACAGTCTTTTAATATCTCAAACAAATCTGTTTCAAGGAGAGGTAAAATAGCCTGCGTTTCAGGATCTCCAAATCGGCAATTAAATTTCAGCACAAATGGTCCATTTGCGGTTACAATAATACCAGCATACAAAACCCCGTGATATGGAAAACCTTCAGCAGCAGCACCATCTACCACGCGTTGCATTACTTCCAAAGCAACCCATGATTTGAGTGGAGGAGTGAGGATTGGTGCAGGTGAATAAGCTCCCATTCCTCCTGTGTTGGGACCTTTGTCGTCGTCAAAGATTCGCTTATGATCTTGAGCACCGGGCATTAAACAAACTGATTTACCGTCACAAAAAGCAAAAACTGATACTTCTTCACCTTCCAGTCTCTCTTCAATTACTACCTCGTCACCAGCAGAGCCGAATATCTTTTCATCCATAATTGCGTCGAGTGTTTTCAATGATTCTTCCAAACTGTTAGGGAGAATCGCGCCTTTTCCCGCTGCAAGACCGCTCACTTTGATTACTATGGGATACTCCACTAATGAAACAAATTCCTTGGCAGCAACTACATCAGTAAAAATAGTATAGCGTGCTGTTGGGATCCCGTGCCGCTTCATGAAATCCTTACTGAATGCTTTGGAACCTTCAAGACGAGCTGCAAGTTTACTAGGTCCAAAACATGGGCAACCTGCACTTGACAATGCATCTGTTACGCCATTCACTAAATGCTCTTCAGGTCCTACACATACGAAACCTATTTCCAACTCCTTGACTTTGTCCACAATAGCGGAATTGTCAGCAAGGTGTGGAATGTTCGTCACATTAGGATAGCAATCTGTACCTCCATTTCCAGGGGCAACGTATATATGTTTGACGTGTGAAGAAAGTCTCAGCTTATCCACCATAGCGTGCTCTCGGCTGCCACTTCCTAGCACTAGCACATTACACGGTGTGGGACTACTAGTTTTCTCTCTAAGGAAGCAATGATCTAGTGATGAGATATATCTCAATGCTTGATTGTCAAGAATAGTTCGGGTATACGTAGTAAGTGTACCCCAACCAAAATATACCTCAGGATAATGCATAGGATCACAAAGACATGTACAATCAGGACTCAATGCAGACTTTCGTATCAAAGAAAATATTTCCTGCTGTTCTAAACTAGATATGCAGTCGGGCCCTTTCATGTTTGCAACAACCAACCCGGCATCTTTCGCTACTGACAGAAGCCTTTTGGTGGTTTCGAAATTATGCTGGTGCAAAATATCATTTTTGAACAGACATTCGTGACTTGCCAGAGTGGTAGTGATTATTTTAATTCCTCTTGAGACCAATTTCTCACACAAAATAGACAATCCACTAATGTCGTGGACGGCAATGACAGCTTCCATCAATTGATTTTCAAGACGAACTGGTAGACCATAAACGGTTGGAGATGGTTCATCTGGTGTTTGATTTCGATTGGTCCCTTGTCAATGAAAACAGTGATAGAATTGTTTTTCGGAGGCTTGCTCCTGTGGTGCATAAGTATCTCGAGGAGCAGGCTGGAATTCGAAGGGGGCAGTGGACCAACATCGTAGATGAAGCACTCGTTTTATTGCAAAAGGACCACAATACTTCGCTGGAACAGATTAAGGCGGTGATGCAGGAATTGCCTACCCTTAACCAAGTGGTAGAAAGTATTGAATTGGTTCATTCACAAGGGGGTGACTGTTTTATTGTTTCAGACGCAAACGAATTTTTCATCAATTCCTTTTTAGAAAGCAGAAACCTCTCAAAATTCATCAGTCGCGTTGAAACGAATCGATCATATTTTGATGAGCAAGGCTATCTTAGAGTGACAGCACACACACCGGACCCACATGGATGTAAACTATGCCCTCCCAACATGTGCAAAGGGAAAATATTGGTACGTTTTCAAAATACAATCTTTTATTCGGTTGTTCTAATTTTGAGAAACAGGGTGATTTAGGATTATTAAATTCGAAATCAATGATTATTTATGTTGGTGATGGAAATGGAGATTTTTGTGCAAGTGTCAAGTTGAGAAAAGGGGACCTTTTACTTGTTAGAGATGACGTGGACTATCCTTCGGCCCGTGGTCTTGTAACAAGGATTAAGGAAGAAAAGGAAATTGAAGTCCAAGCGGATATTAATTATTGGAAATCTGGCGCTGATGTGTATGAAACTATTGATCGAAAATTAAGATCTTTATTTAAATGATTAGAATGTTTATTCGTCCTCGTCATTACTTTCAGTAGCTTCCACTTCAGTCTTGGATTCTTGAGATTTACTTTCAGATTCTTTCGGTGGTGCTTTTGGTGAGAGCTGTTTTGGGGGCTTTTCCTCCTCGTCTCCTTCGTCGTCACTACTATCGTACGATTTGTCCGAATGCTTAATTTTTATTTGCTTCAGCTGCTTCATTTCGGCATTAGACAGCGGTTCTTGAGACTCCCATCGTTTCTCATACAGATCAACTAGAGTGAGTAATTCATTTTGACCTTTTGCAATTTTCCTGGCACGTTCCCACCTGAAAAGCCTAATGTTCACTTTAATGGCACGATATAACAAAGGAGGATTCGCGTGTAGCAATATTTGTTCGGCACCTTTAATATCGCGTTTGTAAAGTGCAAGTTCTGCCATTTTCGCAGTTTCTGATGGGAGGTCTTTAATATGAAGAATATAGTGAAGCTTGTCCACGTGTTCAGTTGCTGCCAAAGCGATCTCTGCGGTATCAAGATGGGTATATTTGATAGCCATGGCTGCTAAAACAGCCCAAAGATATTGTTGATTTACAAACCGACAAAGACGGATTCCATCTTCCCATTTCCGCTGTTCAACAATCAGTTGATGCAGCAACGCAGGATAGCGAGATATTGTACTTGTGGTTATTGAACCATCATGTCTCCTAACAGTCACCATATTATCCACAAACGAGAGTATTTGGGGCTGCTGGCCCGAGAGCTGTGGCATATCGATCTCTTCACTGGTGTCTGCGAGCAAGTCCGGATCGATCCAAACAACCTGCGGGAAGTACCAAGTTATTATGCGATTTCCTCCATCAACGCATGCAACAAGAGCATCTGACTCATCATGAAGCTTCATGCTTTGCACCATAGTTGCTGGAAGCTTATAAGTCTTCTTGCCATTTGAATGCAAAAACAGGTCACCGTTTCTATCAGTGAACACCAGAATATCCTCTTGAAAATTGCACAAAGCAATTTGGGTGATTTCCAGTTTGTGTTTTATCAACCCAATAGGCTGTTGTTTAACAATATCAATTAGCCGAATTGCATCTCGGGAATTTTCTAGAACAGCCAAGAATTTCTCATTCACTGCAACTGTTTCGCGTCCCAACACGTTAAAGTTGATGCCGTTCAAGCACTGAGAAGAGCAAACACGGCGACCTTCGTAAGTAAAAATGGACCACGCAGCCATAAAAACTTTCGCGCTTTGAATTAATAAAGCACTTTTGGTTTGAGTTACATCAATAATCTGCGGGGCTCCAAGATTGTGGACGTTGTAAACATGCACTTGTAGAGTACTGCAATAAATTAGAAGAAATTCATAGCCGAGAGAAATATCAAGAATACGATCGCGAAAGGCTAGGATCTCCGTCGTATCATCCAGTGTATTGTATACTTCGACCTGGCGAGCATCTTTCATTGAAACTTGAAAATGCTTGAATTCGAGGATATGATTTGTTATTTGACCAACCACCGCAGATCCGCTTGCTGTTGCGGCCCCAATCATAGTTCCATCTTGAGTCCAGCACAAGCCTAAAACTGATCCCGTTTCATGTAAATCTTCTCGACAGTATGTCCAACCAGTTTTATCACACAGTCTCAGCATATTGAAGGAGCCAACTGCAAAACAAGAACCATTTGGTGCCCATTTTACGCAAGTTACGACATGTTCAAGAGGCTTGCTTTGAAAGAGCTGACGTCCAAACGAATCCCAAACACGAAATTTGCAATCTTCACCTCCAGAGACAATTAAATTATTAACCATGTTCCATTCTACACTAAGTATCGTGCCTTCGTGCGCCTTCCATTGTATTTGTTTTCTCTCTTTTTGTTCAATTGTCAGAATTCTTCCACTGGAAAACAAAAGTTCGTCTTGTCGTCCCCAGCATACACAATAGACTGGAGAATTTACAGTCGCAGCGTTGTTACGAAGCATTCCGACTCGAGACCAAACTTTCACACATCCGTCTTCACCTCCTGTGGCAATTGCACTTCCATCCTGGTTCCAGGCAACAGAGATGGCTGCACATGCTTTGTACGCTTCCACTTTTTTCTCTACTCTTCCATTTGAAGCTTGAAGAATTCGTAAAGTTCCATCACTACATGAAACTGCCAATATATCTGAACCCTGCTTTTCATGAAGACTAGGACACCAGCTCATATCGGTGATAAAACCATCAGTATCTTGCACCAACACTTCACTTGCTAGTCCGTCAACTTCCAATTTTTTAATGGTTTTGTCATCAGCACAAGTAATCAGCTCCTCTCCTGATGGTGACCAACAACAAGCAGTCACTATTTCAGGATGTAAATCTCTCGCCACTCTGCAACTCAACTTCATCAAATCTTGTAGGTTTTGGACGTTACAAGTGTAACGGAAAGCGGATAGGTCCCCATTAGAGAAAAGTCTTCTACACATTCAGCGAATTCATTAATAGTTGAGATAGAATCATGGAGCGACTTGGAGTGGCAGAGCCAATGACAGTTGTTATCATGGGAGCTGGTAGACTGGGTCAAAGTATATTCTCGTTTCCAAGTTTCCCTCAACAAGGCATACGAGTAGTAGGTGTGTTTGATAAGGACCCTACTAAAATTGGAAGAAGACTTAACACTTCGTACAACCAGATTACTGTTGAATCCCCTGAACGAGTTGCCTTTCGAGTAGCAGAGTTTTCCGTCTCCAGGGCGATCATTGCCGTTCCTTGTGTAGAAGCGCAAGGTGCGGCGGACACACTTATAATTGCCGGAGTATCATGTATTCTAAACTACGCTCCTGTCAATCTTTGTGTTCCTGCTCACGTTCGATGTGAAAGAGTTGATCCTGCATTTCAACTGGCTCAATTTGGTGAAAGACCATCTTTGTATCGTGGAGTGCTTGTGAATTTCATGGAACCTCCGTTAAACATGTCGATGCAGGCCGCCATTCCTCTCTGCTTTGATTACATTATAAGAGATACTATGCAAAAATACCTCTCAACTTGGCAAGCTAAAAAAGCAGATGTTTCTTTTTTTAACTTCCTACAACTGTGCAAGGATGCTTCCGAAGGTTCTAGCAACTGGGATGAATCCACTTCTCAAAATGTTGCTGTATTGGATGGAAAGTCTATTCAAGAAGACAATTTAACAATAGTAGATAACAATGTCGAGATGTGCATTCGAAATAGACCTGCAAGTGCACCGATTGAACGTTCTGAAGATGAATGTAGTATAGAATATTCAGACGAATGGCTTCTTGATAAGCGTCCCTCTATGAATTTCAACGATCTTTTTGGCCTAGCAAGCTGCGAAACTTTTCTTCGAGAATCATTTGAAAGCAGCAAATTGTTATCATCGTTTTTTTTTTTTTAAATACAGGTCTACTGCGAAAAGTTCCGTTATTTGAAAGCAGGAATGGGAAGCGCTGCATCGAATCCGGAACCTGTCGCAAATGGCGAGGCAAGAAGAAGGAGCACTCTAATTCCAAAGCTAGTTCGAGTTTCCAGTGAGAGGGAGTCCCACTCCAAGTTCAATGTTGGATTCACGTTAGAGTTTGGGGATTCGTCAGGAAGAGTTCCCGAAGGAATGGAGAAATGCTCCTGTGGAGAATGTGATTTCGATAATGTAAATTTGTTTGTTAACGAGTATATTGAAGAGGAGTCGAAATCATATGGAAGTTACAAAGTGAACCCATTGAGAAGCGGGAGTACCACCGGTGGTGCCAAGTTTCAACCCCAATGGTAAGTGATTATTTCTTTTAAGATACAAAAGGGCATGAGCTTATAGTAATGTTTAAGGTATCATCCCCGTGATATCCCGCATTTCATACAAAAGATCGCCTTGAAACAACCTGGAGGAACTTGGAAGGAAGAGTGGCATGTAACTCCATGGGTGAAATATGTAAGTGTATTGCCCTTTCATTTTTCAAAGTGACTTATTTAGTAGTAGAATGATCCATACAGTAAACAGCGCAGTCGCTTCCGAATATGGCGAAGAATCGAGGAGAGAAGTTTGAACCAATCGAATGATGTATAATTAGGAAGGCGCTTAGGTTTTAATCCTAAATTGAGCTATATTATTATTGTTTATTTCGACGCTATTTCTTGCATAATCTCGGAAACAATTTCTTGAGCTTTTCGACCATCCAATACTTCGCCTTTTTTAAAAAAGTCAGTTAATTTCGTTATCAAACGAGTCTTGACATTTTGAATTGTATCAGTGATGGTGTTTTGAGTAGAAGCTGGTAAATCTCTCAATTTCTTCCCATGCACCTTGAGTATATTCCCCAGGATGCCGTTTACAAAATTTTCGGCAGTCTCTTCGATATTGCCGCCGCTCATTTGAAATGTCGGGTTTTCTTCAGGCACCAAAAACCCGTTACTATTAAGAATTGCTTTGATCTTGGTCATGTGCTCCTCTTCAACATCACCTAGAGCCGCACGAAGTATTCTGTTGGTTGACTCTTCTTCTTCTGAACCATCATCTTCACTCGGCACCCACTCGGAACCTCCCAGTCTCCACATTTGAATAGAATCGCTTTCTGCGTCGTAGAGTTGGTGCTCATCTGTAAAGCAGATGTTGCATTCAGAAGTTTCATTAAATTCTGGGGGGCGTGTTTCATAACAAATTGTATACATTGGTACCGTTCCTTTCTCTCCACTCTCGTCTTCCAAAACGTGCTTACCTGATTTAGCTATAAGAGTACCAGACCACCAAACATCTTCCTCGGTTTCTTTTTCTGTCACATGCCATAAAACCTCAATTTTAGACCCCACGTAGACTCCCAAAGCTGGTCCCAAGTCACCGTCCCGCACAATGGCATGCAGGGCAGCAACATTCTTGACGGGGGTAGCAGTTCCATCCTCCGCCTCCTCGATTACCTGATTTAACGCAGCATTTGGTGAAAGCATAGTCTCCTTTTTCTGTCGCTTTGGCGTCCCTTGATCCATTCCTCAAGAGACTCTTCACTCTTGAGTCTTCACAAATGAATTTTTCAAAAAGCAAAAGGATAGTCCCCCTTCGCTGTTGAAGTACCTTTCAAATTGGTTGGTGTTGTCATCAAAACTGAAATATGGCAGAAGGATTGAAAGTAGACGAGATAAACCTCAACGAGACTAGCAAGTCGCAAGCGGAAGCAGCAAAAGCTGAAGGTAATGCGTTCCTTACCAAAGGAATGCATTCATCTGCTGAAGAGTGTTACACCAAAGCGATTGCTTTGAACCCGACGGACCATGTATTCTTCAGCAACCGATCAGCTGCAAGATTGCATTTGGGTCGATCCAAGGAAGCATTGGAGGACGCTCTTGAGTGTGTTCGCTTGGCGCCACAATGGGGCAAGGGCTTCTCCCGAGTAGGAGCAGCTGCTTTCGCTGTGAAAGATTACCCTGTTGCTGTTGAGTACTATGCTCGTGGTATTGCCATGGACCCTACCAATGCTGCATTAACATCAGGTTTAGTAGCAGCTCAGAGTGCTATGAAAGAATCTCCTGCTGGCGAGGAAAACGTGGACCCTGTTGTGGGTATCGATTTGGGGACCACCTATTCTTGTGTCGCAGTTTGGCAAGATGACGGAGTGAAAATTCTTCCAGATGGAGAAGGAAATCTTACCACACCTTCCATTGTTGCATTTCTTGAAGATGGTCAACGACTTGTTGGTTGGCCTGCGAAACGCCAAGCGGCTTCCAACGCTGAAAACACTGTTTACGATGTTAAGCGTATCCTAGGAGGCAACATGGATGATCCACTTCTTCAAAAGGATATCAAACGATTCGCTTATAAAGTGAATGACCGCAATGGAAAACCTGTGGTAATGGTTAAACAAAGTGAATCTGGTACTTTGACTGCTTATACCCCTGAGCAGATCTCCGCAATGGTTCTTGGTCATATGAAGTCCATTGCTGAAGCCAACCTTGGACGTCCTGTTAAACGTGCGGTGATCACAGTACCAGCGTATTTTAACGATGCTCAGAGGCAAGCAACCAAGGATGCTGGTGCGATCGCAGGTTTGGACGTATTGAGAATCATTAATGAACCTACCGCTGCTGCCCTCGCATATGGACTAGATGTAGCCAAGAGTAGTTCTGATTCAAGAAATGTTCTTGTTTTCGATCTCGGTGGAGGAACTTTCGATGTTTCTCTTTTGTCAATCGAAAGAGGCATTTTCGAAGTCAAAGCAACTGCAGGTGACACTCATCTCGGTGGTGAAGATTTCGATGATCAGTTGTTGGATTACGCAGTTGCGGAGTTCACTAAAAAGCACAAGGACATTGACATCAGCAGCAACTCTCGAGCCATGAAACGCCTGCGTGTGGCCTGTGAGCAAGCAAAGCGAGTTCTTGCTAGCACTGAAAGCACCACCATCGCATTGGAATCTCTTATGAAAGACCAAGATTTCAGCATGCCTTTAACACGTGCGAAGTTCGACAAACTCAACGACAAGTTGTTTAGCAGTTGTTTGGACACTGTCAAAAGAGTTCTTAAAGACGCGAAAATGGACACCTCCATGGTGAACGACATCGTGTTGGTTGGTGGTTCTACTCGTATCCACAAGGTACAACAACTACTCCAAAAGTTTTTTGATGGCAAGGACTTGTGCAAGGCTATCAACCCAGATGAAGCAGTAGCATATGGAGCTGCAGTTCAAGGAGCTATTATGGGAGGCATGAGACATGCATCTACTCAGGACCTTTTGTTGGTAGATGTGACTCCTTTGAGTCTTGGAATCGAGTTGATGGGAAATATCTTTGCTCCAATCATTCCTCGCAACACTCAAATCCCTGTCAAACGTACTCGTACTTTCACTACCACTGAAAACAACCAAACGGCAATTGATGTGGTTATCTTCGAGGGTGAGAGACCATCTACTACTGCGAATAACTTTTTAGGAAAGTTTGATATCCAAGGTATCGAACGTGCGAAGGCAGGAATTCCTCAGATTGAAGTTACGTTTAGTGTGAATACTGATGGTATCCTTACAGTATCAGCTAGAGATACAGTGACCAATGCAGAAGCCAACACCAGTATCACCAACAACAGAGGACGTCTGTCAGAGGAGGAGGTAGCTCGCATGGTAGAAGAGGCTGAAAAGTATGCCGAAGAAGACAAACTCCGAATGCTCCAAGTTGAAGCTAGAAACGAGTTGGAATCGCTTTTGTATCAGGCGAAGGATAGAGCTCAGGAATTGGATGCGAAACCAGTTATTGATCTGTGCAACTCCACTCAAGAATGGCTCGATGAGAATCCAAATGCTTCCGTAGAGAAACTACATAGAAGAAGGGACAAAATTCATGAAAAGTTCCAATAGAATTTCCTTCAGGTTAGACTTTTTAAATTTATAAAATAACTAATTCTAGACATCTTAAAGCACTTGGCTCAATTTCATATTTTGATCGCCTGAAATAGTTGTTGGGAACTCTATGTGGAAACCCACGTAAAGATTTCCGGTTATGGATGGCGTGTTTTTTAACGGCATGCCTTTTCCTTGAAGAACTTTAACAGAGCCAGGATGAATAATATCTGATGCTTCCGATACAGGATTAGTTTCTACGGCTACATTTTTCCCGTCTACATGAAGAAACTCATGACGAAATCCGGTCAATGCCTCTTTTAGCGAAATCGTGATTGTAGCCTTCAAGTCATTTCCTTCACGTCTATATAACTCGTGATCCAATTGGGTGACTCTAAAAACAACATCGCCGGGGATTTGACCTGGGCTCTGATCACTCATTCTTGGAAACACAATTGTATCCCCAGAGCTAGAACCTCGTTCAACCTCCACTTTCAGTGGAGTCACCTCTTTTCTGCATTTCTCCTTGCTTGGTACCTCCACTTCCTGCTGTACTAAGAATCCTCCCATTTGCCTCTCAACTGTCTTGGTTTCATGAGGACAAGCACCACATCGACTGCACTTTTCTCGATTCTTGTCAGAAACCTTTTTGCATCCCCGGCAAATGACTCTTCGTGTGATTTCAGTATCCACTACTGTACCAGAATACAACTGTTCTAATGTAAGCCTCAGGTTGAACGACGCAGTTGGTCCTGTAGGAATCTGATTCTTTTGCCCCCCACCGAAAAACATCCCAAAGCCCCCCATGTTCTGCTCTTGTTCCGGCTTCTAGTTTTTGATTGCCTCTAATCCTCCTGCGTCGTACACGATGCGCTTGTCTACGTTGCCAAGGATTTCATATGCTTCACGGATCTCATTGAATTGTCGCTCTGCGTTCTTCCCTTCTTCTGGTCTTCCAGCAAATCTATCAGGATGAAAATCACGACTTCGTTTCCTGTAAGCTTTTTTAATCTGGGTTTGTTCGGCATCATCTGGGACACCAAGAACCTCATACAAATCCTTGTCATCGTCTTCCAAGGATGCCACTAATTTCTCCTGGAAAACAGCTTCACATTTATCTCCATCGGCCCTTATGCCTTCCAAAGCTGTTTTATCCGCACTGATATCAACAGAGTGCAAGCCAGATTCACCCCACATTATGTAAATTCTATTCCCTTTGGCATACCAAAAGCACATACCACTCTCACACTCATCTGTCGGCGCTTTAAACCCTCCGCCTTTCAACAAAGTAACAGACCTCCATTTATTCCACAACCACACAGTTCCTACAAGCCAATCTTCCTCAGCCGAATCAGGACCGGCAGGAAATTCGCTTTGACAGGTCTCCGAACATGAACTACCCCTTCGAGAACAGGGTATATCGTATTTGCTTCCCCATGCACATTCACATATACCTCCATGGACAATACGTTGACAATCTACAGCTTTCGTGACACCTTCACCACACGCGTGACTGGTCATTCGGACACAACCTGACGCATGGCAGGTGTCTGGAGGAGACTGTCCACCAAAACCAAATAAGCCCTCACATGAGCGGGAAACAAGCAACCACAATATGAAGCTTCTCATTGCATTATTAAATTCTTAAATAAACCGAGGGACAGGTGCCACGTGGAAGGAATTCACTTAGATATCCATACAAAAAAAATTATCTTCTGTTTGTTAGAAAAAAAAGCACTATCTAGTAGAGTTGTAGGTGACTGACTGCCTCCACGTAATCGATATTTATAAAAAGTGTTTCTCATTCCTTTCAACACTCTTAATTTCCTTCGAACATGACAAGAAACAAAAAGTACCAGTTAGAAGATCAATAATTCTCGTGTCCGACGAATCAACCAGTAGTGCACAAGACGTAACATGGTACCAGAAAGTACATTGAGTTTCTTATAAGAACATGCGCGATTCTGAACATTCCTTTTCATGACATCAATGATCATGTTGCATACGTCACCAGAGAATTTACTTGCAATCAAAAGAAACAAATTCCAGAATTAAACTGGGGGCAGTTTGCCTGGAATCTTAATTTTTGTGATTAAATTACTCTGCATTTCAAAGAAAAAATACTCCCGAGTATACTATGGGCATGGCTTTGAAACCCTTATACCCTCTATTGGTGGCTCTTAATTGCTATCATACAAGTAGGAGGGAAGGAAATCTAATTTAGGTTAACACTGATTTACTGGAAAACTTTCTCCATAGGAAGAATCGCAATATGATCCTACAAATCGCTTCGTATGAAGCGAACATGAATGCGGATGTGAGGCAGGTCTGAAGCATCTTTGCCTCCATTCCTTTATACAGCCCGGCTACTCCTTCTTTTTCATAAATATCAAGTAATACCTGTCTCGTTGAAGTGTACTTGGGCGATTTTTCCGACCGAGCTGCTCTTAGTCGTGTTTGAGCCACTTGAATCGGGTATGTAACCAATGTGGCTATCATTTTAGCAATGGCTCCTAGATATAAGTATTCCAAACTGGATAATTGCGAACCAGAAACAGATTCACTCACCACATTCGTCGTCTTGTCATCCATGATATCACCAATATGTGTCAAATCTCTGACGTGATGGTGGGCCTGAAATTTAAACTTCAACAACGCATTTTTCATCCACTCATAGCTTGCAAATTGAACTGACGGATTAGAAACCAGAACAAGAGAAGGACCCAAACCTGACCATAACGCAGGCACTCCTTCTTCGTCTGCAATGGACTTCATCGTGTCAAATATACCAGACTTCCCTCCCTTGATCGCCAATCGTGTATAAGCAACCCATAGAGGAGTCGTAATTAGAACATTAATTGTTCCAGCAACAGAAGCAAGACCCAGATTAGTCAGTGCGCTTTCACCTTCTTTCAATACACCTTTGCGTTGATTGCGGTTGAATAATTGAAGCGCCGCCTTCAAGGCAGTGAACCAATAAAAATAAACAAAATTCGAAGTTCCCAATGCCACAACCATGGGTCCGAGACCTTTATATAAACTATGCCAGCTTTCAGTTTCAATGATCTTCTTAAGAAGCGACAACGTAGTTTCGTCTCCTGTTTTACCCAACTGCTTCATCGTCCGCACTCGGTCCAGCGGATATGTCAGGCCCATTGCCAAGATACTTCCGACTGCACCTGAAACTGCATGAGCCAACGTAGTTCTTGAAAATATTGAATTCAATCCTTCCTCTCCTTTGCCCATGGTGAACGAAATGTATGGGTTGCAATTTCAATATTCCCACAATATGAGGGGGGCTATCCTGAAAGGACCTTCGTTGTTCGTTCTCAACTTTCAGGCAACTCAACAATAAATAATAATAAATCGGTTGTTTGGAAGAAGTAGATTAAAATAAATGATTAATGTGCAATCGCCGTACTGAAACAATGGAAAAACTGAAACGATGGAAAGAAAGAATTTATTAGAAAAGGACAAAAGGTTGGTTTGAATGTTTTTCAAACGATATTGGGTGAAAGTTCCTCAGTATGGTTTTCCGTAGAGAAGTGTTACTCCGCTCATCGTGTGTGCTATCATATCATTTCAATTACTTAGTGCTTGACTCTCCTTCAATGCAAAGCTTCATACAAAATGGGCTCGGAAACGTACCCGAGTACCCGTCATTGATGGTCAGGGCGGTGAAAGAACTATCAGAGATGATAACAGATGAAGGGCTCCAAGCCCACGAGGACATGACT
>Ga0335398_10006723_pt1 | contig 14377 bp, 14 predicted proteins | sample BON03_FD_205742 | JGI IMG/M metagenome (GOLD analysis project Ga0335398, IMG submission 205742) | Freshwater microbial communities from Lake Bonney liftoff mats and glacier meltwater in Antarctica - BON-03 (spades assembly) (version 2) | ecosystem: Environmental > Aquatic > Freshwater > Ice >... | reverse complement strand
TCCGAAGAGCTCCGTCAATCGCTGCACTCGCAGGATAAGTGCTATGAGCAGATCTCCTCTCAAGTTTTTTTAGCACTGAATTAGAAGCGATTATTTCCGCGATTCGCCGAGGACTGAACATTTAGCTTCCAATCTGCTGACTATGTCGATGGAGTGCCGAAAGACTATCTGATTCTCTGCTTGAATCTAAGTCCGTCGAAGAAAAGTTAAGGTATCGGTGCAAGGGGTCTTTGACAAACCGTCAAATTTAGCCTCCCGGGCGAACCAAATCTTTTGCCCCTACTTGGGCATTTCGCTCTGATATCTCTGGGTCTTACGGGTCAGAGTTTCTGTAAGACGACCCATAGTTAGCATATGTTTACAGCACTTTTTGATTCTGGACGGTCCTATGCTTGCGCTGTCATCCATAAAGCAACGCTCCAACAGGACTTATGCCACTTGAGATTCGGCGACTATCGCATCAATCAGGCAGAAAGAGCCGGATCTTCCGGGTAGCCGCTGAGTGACAGCGCCGGCTTGGAGTGCTCAATGCGTCGGCGATTCCACTACTTGAAATCGTATTTGCTCAGGGTTGAATTACGTAAAAGTTTTTCCAGTCGGACGGTAGTCGCATTCAGTGATTGTAGAGACCACATCTGTTGTGAAGAATGCCAAGCAAACAGCCTCTTTCCTGAGCCGCCGAGACTACGAAAATTGTAGTTGTCATCAGTGATGCAGATAAAGGGCATTTTTGTAAACAGAGGCACCACTCCAACCCCACCACCGAGTCTTTGGAACCAGAAACTCGCCCCACTCCCCTCTTCGATCGATTCAATAAAATTGCTTGATTTCTGCAACATCAGACGCCCGGAAACGACTTCCCGCCAGATCTTCGCATCGGTGCCGAGAGTCTTGAGAACGAAATCTCTACCTCGTTCGTCACTAAAAACCCGTATTTGCAATTTCGGAAAGTGAGATAGCAAAGCTCTTGCGTCATTTAGGATCATTTTTTTAGACGGGTTTCTGTGAACCCCGTGTTTTGCAAACCTGACATGCCAAGCAATATAGCCCTGCGGGATCCAGGTCAAAAGGCCGCTGGGATCAGGGCCTGATTTGCTCAAGGAGGCGAAATTTAGCAAGGCCATATCTGTATGGTAAAAAGGAGCTCCACTTTGAACCAGATCTCGAAAAAGAACGTGGTCGAAGTTCTGTGAATGTTCAAGTTGTTTTCGGAGCTGATCCCCACTGAATAATTCCACTTTTGCAGAACTGTACTGAATTGCAATCTTGAGGAAGTCCGCGATGACATCATCAGGCGTTTGTCTATCCATGTTTTCCCAGCTACTACGACGCCTTCCTGGAGAATCCACCAAAGCGAAAACCACGCGGTGGCCCAATCTTGATATGTAACGCGCGGTGAGAACTGTTCCGAGAAAATCCCCGTATCCAGCCGAGGCGCACGATGTGTCGTATGCCACCAGTACCCTTGAGCCCTCTTCAAGCTCCAGTATTCGACTTGCTTCCCGTTTCGCATTCAGTAATTGTTTACTGATGGCTTTTCTGTGACCGAACATTGCATAAACAGCTAGGGATGCGCGGAGAACTCTAAAGCGTGAGAAGAACTGGAAGAGGGTCTCTCTAATTGCGAGTAGGGACGGTTTGGACTTATTCAAGAACCTCCCCCATCTAATACTTGATTGTAGTCTTTTACAGGTGCCGTGTTACCTGATGAGACCTGCCCAACATTTTTTCAAACTGCTTCAGCAGGCTAGAGCGAAATTGACGCAGACAAAAACGGCGGAAATGATAAACGCTCCTGGTTTAGATCAAACAAATCGAACGCAGAAGTTGAGCAGAATTGCTGATAGCAACTCTGCGCTTTTGCATCAACGAAGCCGCCGGAGTTTCAGCTCGCTAGGCCCCTCGGAGTAAAGCTGTTAGTTAGCAAGACTCCGTTCCCCTGAAGGAGAAGATTTTGCGTTCGTTGTTTTCTTGGAAGCAGGTTCTCTGCTCAAGCCCCCCATCATGAAGGGCGCCGGGTTTTGTCTTCAGGCTCTTACAATAGAAAATTGCGCCCGACAACAACTTCCTGTCATCAGAATCGATCTCACTCGCTCTTTAGGAAGACGAAAAAGCTCAAAGGTTTTTGTCCTGAAGTGACAACTTCTGGGACGCCTAGACAATATTAAAGTACAAGTTTGACCCCAGCTGCCCAACACATCGTCAACTTTGATCTTCAAGACTTTTCGAAAAGCACATCTATTTTTATCTGCAGCAAAACCGGATTACCGAGGTTGTAGGCTTGGTTCGAGTTGCTCGGGGAATGCTTAGTGAAGTCATCGGATTGTTTGAAATGAGAATCAACTATCGAACTAGAGGAATTGCGTCGTCTATTTATTTCTAGATATAGAGGTACTCCTACGTTTCCCATCAAAGGGAGCCAGATAAATGAACCCGTGGTCAATTAGTTGGTAGCATCTTGGGAATGACGTTCAGGAGCTCAAGTATGGAATCAAGGTAATGCAGACTAATCAAGAAATTGCTGCCTCGTACTTTAAAAGGTTGTCTGTGAGCTTAAAATCAATTCCCTTAAAGCCCCTTAGCGAGCTGGCGTCGAAGATTGAAGAGACTCGAGACCTCAAGGGCTCTGTTTTGATTTGCGGTAATGGAGGAAGCTCGGCGACTGCAAGCCACATGCAGGTTGACCTAGCATTCGGCGTGACCCCCGGGGTTCGAGCCAGATGCCTAAATGATAATTCAGCTTCTTTGACATCAACGGGAAACGACCTGTCGTTCGATGAGGTTTTTTCTCGTCAAATAGAACTCGAGGCTGACCCTAGAGACCTCCTGATAGTAATCTCAGCCTCAGGAAACTCGAAAAATCTTTTGCTCGCTGTTGCAGCCGCATCTCGAATTGGGGTCACTACTAGTGCAATCGTTGGCTTCGACGGTGGGAAACTCAAATTGGGGGTTGACATTCCAATTCACTGTCCAACGGAAACTGCGGACTACGGAGTTGCTGAGGACTTGCATGCCTCCATCAACCACGCATTGAAGGAAATACTCAACGGCGGTTTAGCTTCGAAGGCTCCTTGATGACTTTCCCCAGAAAAATTCTTGAAATTGGCCAGCTCGGTGCATGGGCACAGAAGGCGAGAGAGAAAAATTTAGCCGTAGTCCACTGCCACGGAGTTTTCGATCTTTTACACCCTGGACACATCGAGCATCTTGAGGAAGCGAAGAGTCTTGGGTCATTACTCTGCGTCACAGTGACTGCCGATGATCAAGTAAACAAGGGGCCGGGAAGGCCGATGCTGTGCGCCGAAGACCGTGCAAGAATGCTGGCTGCACTGGAGATTGTTGATGTGGTTTCAATCTCCCGAGAGACTAACGGTGTTCTTGCCATTAAAAATTTACGTGCTGACTTTTTCGTCAAGGGTCCTGATTACTCCAATCCAGAGTCTGACCCAACGGGCAACATTCAAAAGGAAATTAACGCAGTCGAGGAATCGGGTGGGAAGCTCCACATCACCCGCGGTGACACCATGAGCTCCTCAAAACTTCGCAACGACATTTACCTTGCGAAGGGTGATGAGTTGTCAGAGTTTCTTCAAAGACTTAGGCAAGTTACGAGCCAAAATGAACTCGATTTACTCTTCGCTAGAATCCTAGATCTCAAAGTTTTGGTGGTAGGCGAAGCCATAATTGACAATTACATAAGCTGTGAAGCTTTGGGGAAATCAAGTAAGGACCCGGTTCTTGCCTTCAAGCCTCTGTCTACCGAATCTCACCTTGGCGGTTCTCTAGCCATAGCGAGACATGTTGCAGGCCTCGGCGCCAAAACCACTCTCCTTACAAGGGTCGGAAAAGATCGCAAAACTAGCCTGCGCATTCAAGCCGAAATTGGAGGTTTAATCGACTTGATGCTGGTTGAATCAGAAAACGAACCGACTATCGAGAAGACACGGTTTCTGGATTCCTTGACTGGCAACAAAGTGTTTGAAACTTATCAAATCGGTGAATCAGTTGCAAGTAAGGCAGACTCTGAGGAGCTTTTGACCAACCTAAGGTCCGTGATAGGCGACTTCGACCTGGTGTTAGTCGCAGACTATGGGCATGGTCTTCTGGATTCAGGCGTCATTTCCGAACTCTCAAGCCATGCCCGGCTCTTATCGGTAAATACACAATCAAATGCCGGGAATCGAGGATTCAATACGATTTCCAAGTACCCTCGCTTAGACGTTGTTGTCCTCAATGGTGCAGAGGTAGCGCTCGAACTTCGTGAAAAGCACTTGAGAATGGAGGTGCTTGTCCCAGAACTCTTGGAACGGACTCAAGCTAAATTTGTCGGGGTGACAATGGGGGCCAAGGGGCTCATTTACGGAGTTAAAGGGGAAACGGGGATTGCGGTTGAGACAGTCCCGGCGTTTTCAACTGTCGTAAAAGACAGAGTTGGAGCGGGAGACGCTTTGTTCGCAGTCACATCGGTAGCTTTGGCCGCAGAGGCCAGCCCGCTGGTCGCCTCGCTCCTTGGAAACCTCGCAGGAGCAGCCTCGATCGCCGAGCTCGGGAACAGGGTTACCATAGACCGAACTTCACTATTGCGACATGCGTCTGCGACGTTGAAGTAGAACAATGAAAATACTAGTTATTGGTTCGAATTCCTTTTCTGGTTCCAGCTTTATTACGCACACGATGGAAACTGAAAATGAAGTTATGGGTATCAGCAGAAGCGTAGAGGCAAAAAAATCTGTTCATTCTTACGCCCAGAAATCTAAAGGCAGGCAATTCCGATTCCTCCAAGCGGATCTGAACGATATGTCCGAGGAAAATTACAAAGCAATCTTTAGGTTTAGACCAAAATTGGTAGTCAACTTCGCTGCACAAAGCATGGTCGCACCAAGTTGGAATCATCCTGAGGATTGGTACAACACAAATATAGTGTCACTGTCTAAACTCGTCAGCCGACTCGCCACCCTTGACTCGATGGAAAAATACGTGCATGTAACCACCCCAGAGGTGTATGGATCAACAGCCAACTGGATTTCCGAGGGCGAAGTATTTAATCCAAGCACGCCCTACGCTGTGTCCAGAGCGGCTGGGGACCTTCACATGAGGGTAATGCAGAAGGAAAAGGGTTTTCCAGTTGTCTTTACAAGAGCAGCCAACGTCTATGGTTCTAGTCAGCAGCTTTACAGAGTCATACCCAAGGCTTTTCTGAGTGCTCTTACTGACACTCCGTTCCCGCTTCACGGTGGAGGAACGTCTCGAAGATCATTCATCCACATAAGCGACGTTTCTCGAGCTACATTCCAAATTGCACAGGAAGGTGCTATCGGCGAAGATTACCACATTTCAACTTCGCAATTAATAACTATCCGCGAACTTGTGGAAAAAATTTACCTTACAAGCGGCAAGACGCTGGAACTCGATAATTCGATTGCTGAGGAGAGGGCCGGTAAAGATGCCGGTTACTTTCTCGACTCAAGAAAGCTGGAATCAGAATTAAACTGGAGGTCTTTGATTTCTATCGAAGAGGGTTTGGATGAAGTAGGCACTTGGGTGAAGTTAAATCTCGAGTCATTCCGTAACATGAGCTGGGAATATGTACACAAAAAATAATTCGAAGGGGCTTAATTGAATCTTTTAGTAGTGGGTGGATGTGGCTTCACTGGTTCAGTACTAGTTAACGATCTTCTTAAGGAAGGTCATCGCGTAACCGTTTTTGACGCACATTGGTTTGGCTGTCACCTAGAACCCCATGAGAGACTAACAGTCCTTGTCGGAGACATCAGGCATGATCAAGTTCCAATGAAGGGGATTGAAGCTGTTGTACATCTTGCAAATGTTGCTAATGACCCAAGTGTGGATTTACGGCCCGATTTATCCTGGGAAGTAAACGTCCTAGCAACGATGTCTATGGTCGAAGCCGCTATAAAAGCGGGCGTCTCGCGTTTTATCTATGCGAGTTCGGGTAGCGTCTACGGAGTAAAAAAAGAGACCGAAGTAATCGAAGATTTAGAACTGGTTCCAATCTCCACTTACAACAAGACCAAGATGGTTGCCGAACGTGTGTTGATGAGTTATCAGGACCGAATAAAAATCTGGATAGTCCGACCCGCGACAGTATGTGGAATTTCCCCTCGAATGAGGCTGGACTTGTCCGTGAACCTACTGACCTATCAAGCCCTGAAGAATTCCAAAATCACAGTCTTTGGAGGGGACCAAGTGCGACCTAACATTCACGTTGATGACCTGTCGGCTGTCTATAGGCATTTACTATCTGGGAACGCACCGGAAGGGACTTACAACGCGGGCTTCGAAAACATTTCAATACTGACGATGGCGAATGAAATAGCGTCCAAGACTGGAGCTCAGATTGTAGTGACCGAATCCAATGACCCTCGCTCCTACCGGCAGAACTCGGCAAAGCTAACAGACACTGGATTTTCACCGCGAAAGGGTGTGTCGGAGGCAATTGATGAGGTTATCGCCGCTTTTGAGCAGGGCCAGTTGCATGACCAAGACGATTGGAACAACGTTCGTTCGATGATAGCCAAAGGTCTCACCTAGAAATGGGAATAGAAATCGACCTCTTACGAAATTATCCTCAGGCGAAAAGAGATTTAGATTCTCGAACTAGAGAAACAACTGAGAATGTTAAGCTCATAGCCAGAGAGTTTGGTCAAGAGTTCTTCGACGGAGAGCGAAAGTTTGGATATGGAGGATTCAGTTACGATGAACGATTTTGGTCGCCTGTAATTCCCGACTTTGAGTCGCATTTTAAAGATCTGGCATCCAAGAGCCTCCTAGATGTAGGCTGCGCCAAAGGGTTTATGCTTTTCGAACTCAAGAAAATGGTCCCGGGAATCAAGGTTGCGGGCATTGACATTTCGAAATATGCGATAGCCAACTGTCTCCCGAGCGTGAGAGAAGATGTCCAAGTGGGAAACGCAGTGAGGTTGCCTTTTGGGGATGACTCCTTCGACATCGTCATTTCCATAAACACCGTTCACAATCTAGAGCTTGAGGATTGCAAGGAAGCTCTAAGAGAGATTTCTAGGGTGGCTCAGCGTGGCTCATTTGTAACAGTAGATGCATACTCGAATGAGCAACAGCGAGAAAGGATGTTTGCCTGGAACCTGACCGCGAGGACTATCTTGAGCGTGGAAGAATGGAAGTCCCTATTCGAAGAAGTAGGTTACGCGGGAGATTACTATTGGTTTATGCCCTAGATAAACAGCAAGCTCAGAGGGTTTTTTCGAACATGGTTCTTATTCGGGAAGTAGAAACCCAAATTTCCACTCGTTACAAAGAGGGGAAGATGCGTTGTCCTACTCACCTATCCATTGGGCAGGAGTCCGTCCCCTCTGTCTTTTCGGCATTTCTAAGCAATGATGATTACGCGGTAAGCACTCACAGAAGTCACGCGCACTATCTAGCGAAAGGTGGTGACCTTGAAGCAATGCTTGCCGAAATTTACGGGCTGGAGCAAGGGTGCTCAAAGGGCAGGGGTGGATCAATGCACCTAGCGGATTTGCACTCGAGGTTCATGGGAAGCTCTGCCATTGTAGGAAATAGCATTCCTATCGGGACTGGGCTGGGTCTCGCCGCGAAAATGGACTCTGCTGACTCAATTTCCGTCGTGTATCTGGGAGACGCAGCGGTCGAAGAAGGTGTCTTCTACGAATCCGCGAATTTCGCGGCCACCTCTGGGGTACCGGTTCTTTTCGCCTGCGAGAATAATGGCTTTTCCGTCTTTTCTAATTTCGAAGTTCGGCAACCAAAAGGTAGACGGATTCACGAGATGGTTGGGGCCATGGGAGTCCGGAGTAAGGGGGTATCCTCGTTTGAGCCTGAGCTGTTAGTTCAAGAGGTTCAAGCTGCCGTTGAACACTGCCGAAAATCGCGCGAGCCATACTTCCTAGAAATAGAGACGGCTCGCTTCCTCGAGCATTGTGGACCAGGTGATGATTCGCACTTAGAGTATCGCGACGCAACCCACCTCCGAAGTCAAAAAGTTTTGGACCCACTGTCTCAATTTAAGAGCGCCATGCTTGGAGAAGGACTTGATGTTTCCTCAATTGAGCTAGAGACGAAAATTCGAGTGAACTCAGCTTTCACACAGGTTGAAAAGTGGCTGGATGATTCGAAGAGTCTGGGAAAGGGGATTTGATGGAGCAACTAACTGGGGCTCAGGCCGTAAAAGAGGCAATTGCGACTCTTATGAGAAGAGACCCCAAATCGATAACTTACGGACTTGGGATAAATGACCCTGGCAGGGTGTTTGGCACGACATCAAACTTGCTCGAAGAATTCGGAGTTGAGAGGGTTTTCGAGACCCCGACCTCAGAGCTTGCTCTCACAGGGGTCGGCGTTGGCTTAGCGATAGCAGGACATAGGGCAATCTACTCACACCAAAGGATGGACTTCGCACTCTTGGGAATGGACCAACTCGTCAACTCGGCTGCCAAATGGAAGTTTATGTTTGGGGATCAATTCACGGTTCCATTCCTAGTCAGGATGATAATAGGAAGAGGATGGGGCCAAGGGCCTACTCACTCTCAGAACTTTGAGTCCTGGCTTGCGCACACTCCAGGATTGAGAGTCCTCGTCCCAGCCACACCGCAAGACCTTGCTGACGCGATTTTAGCTCTGGAAACCACTGAAGAACCCATCGTTGTAATTGAGCATCGTTGGACGCATGGAATTTCAGGCTCTGTGGACTTGTCAGCAGCGTATCGCAAATTCCTTCCGCCAATTACCCATTCTCAGCAATCCAAACCTGATATAACGATTGCAACGTGGGGGCTCGCAACGTTCGAGTGTCTGGCTGCTCAGGCGCTCCTGAGAAAGCACGAAGTTGTTGCCGAAGTGGTTCAAATTCGAGAACTTTCGTTGGAGTCCCTTGATCAACTTGAGGTTTCAGTCCGTTCCAGCAAGAATCTAGTGGTTGCCGCAAACTCTTGGGGTCCGGCGTCTTTCCCTGATTCCATTCTCGCATTCTTCCAATCTAACGAATTCAAAGGGGGCCCGATTAAGGCGTCTAGGGTCCACTACCCACACAAACCGGAATCTTCGTCCTTGCGACAGCTGGGCGGCTTTCATGTTAGCGACTCGAGAATTGCGAACTCAGCTCTTGAACTACTTGGCCTAGAATCAAGAATTCAGGCCAAGGCCGCGGTAGACCAGCCAAGCGGCGAAACTACGGGACCTTTTTAGGGAGGCTAGCTTCAACGTGTTGACTTATGCTTTCGACCTAGATGGAACTTTATGCTCTCTTGCCGGAGGAAAGTACGAAGATGCAAAACCTTTTCGTAAGAGGATAGAGCACGTGAACTTACTTAAAAATAAGGGGCACAGGATTCTTATTTTTACAGCGCGCGGTGCGACCAGCAAGAAAGACTTGACCTCACTCACCCTCTCGCAATTGAGTGAATGGGGTCTGGATTTCGATGAGTTAGTGATGGGTAAGCCTCATTTTGATCTTCTGATCGACGATAAAGCCATTTCGGAAGAAGCTTATTTCACCGGAGTTGATGTCCCATGATCGCTGCACAGGCCTACATTCTGAGAGCAACTGGGAAGAGCCCGGATTTGGAAGATATATTCGTGTCCGATCAGCTTACAAAGGGGCAGGTCAGACTACGGATTCTTTATTCCGGCCTTTGTGCTACTCAGATGGAAGAAATCTTTGTATCTAGCCGCAATGCAGAGCACATGCCTCACCTGTTCGGGCATGAAGCTGTCGGCGTTATTGAACAAGTTGGCCAAGGTGTGATCACAAAAAAAATCGGAGACATTTGCGTCATTCACTGGAGAAAGTCATCAATTGGTCTTGACTCCGAACCGGGAGCGTATTTCTCAAAAGGTGCGAGGATAAAAAGCGGGAAGGTTGTTACCTTCAGCACAAATGTCGTAGTTCCTGAAAACCGAGTCAGCCCTTTACCGCGGGAAGTACCCCCGCACTATGGTGTCCTCCTCGGCTGTTCATTAACAACCGGCTGGGGTTCGGTTCTCAAAGTTGGGGAATTTTTGCCCGGAGAGTCGATACTCATAATAGGACTAGGGGCAGTGGGTGTTTTCGCAGCTCTGACAGCAAAAAAAATGGGCGCCCGGCTTGTAACAGGAGTAGATCGGAAAATTTCCACTGGTCAAAAGTCTGAGCGCATTGGTTTGAGCCGATTTCACCCCTCACTAGAGGAGTACTTGACCCAAAATCGCCCTGAGGACGGCCATCGTGCACCAGATTTGGTGATAGACACCTCTGGTGACCCAAAAGTGATTGAAGAAATAATAAGTTGGCTCCCAACTTCCAGCAGACTGGTTCTTGTTGGGATGCCGCGAGGCAAAGTCAACCCCAAGATTGATATTCAAAAGATGCTCGATGGTCTCAAGCTCGCGGGTTCGAACGGCGGCGGAGTAGATCCCGGAATCGACTTGCAGGCCGCCTCAGGCCTTCTCATTGAGATCAGAAGGGCAGAGAGCCCGCTCGAAATAAAGGTAATGGCAGCAGATTCTCTTGCCCGAGCTGTGAAAGATTTTCAGACTCAAGGGTTACTTAGGTTCGTTCTTCAAATGAACTCATTCCCCGACTATCCTCACCTCCCACAACAAAGGAGCAGATAACTCCTTTTTTACTAATCTCAAGAGGCAACAAAACATGCGGGTTTCTTGCTTAGCAGTTCACCTAAAGACGGATTGGGCCCCGAGTTGATGGTCTATTGACGGATTTTGCACTCTCTGAAACGCTTGACCCAAGGACACCCTCAAGCCCAGCTCACTTACCGGGTTCAAATTTTCGCTAGACACTCCTACGTTCCTTAGATCCTTGACCACTCCATTGGGCAGTCCTACGCAAGCCCTCTCTGAACTTGTCGTGTACTGTGCCTCCCTGGCCAATTGACACGAACACCTGGCGAAGGCTTCTGCCTACTCCTAGTGGTCTAGCCTGTTTTGATGTTGGATTGGCAGACAGTTCAACGTGCTTTCCCTACCTCCTTCGTCTACGCCCACTGTAAACAACGCTTTTTGGGGGCTGGGCTTATCATGTAGACATGTGCTCACTGAAAGGTGTGTCGTGGACCGCCTAAAATCGTAACTGCTTCGCCACGGGTCTCGAGAGTCAAAAACAACAGTAGCGATCGAGACTACTAGAATCGGGGGGCGAAATAGTCGCAGAGCTAACCATTGAAAAACATCGAACCCTACCCGAAATGCTGGTTCGCCTATTCCATGAACAAAAGTGCACTCTGGTCAAGATTCATTATCATCAGGGAATGAATCAAGGCGTCTCCGGCGCTCCAGAGGTTGTTCATATGATAGCCGTTCCAAAAGAAATCAAAACAAACCCAAAACTCTTTAGGCACATGTTGCTGCCTGTCATCAATAAGGTAAGCGCCTCGTGGTCGGTCGCGTGAAAAATTGAAATGACCAGATTCGAGAACATTGAAAAGAGAGCTAATTCCGTTATCAACTTTTCCTCGGAAGCGCACTGATTGTCCTTGTCGGTAACGGACTTGACTTTCTTAGTCTCAATTCCCTTTTCAATAATTGGCGCTTTGGACTCCAATTGGCACAAAGGAATCTGCTGGCCAGTGAAGAGTCTTTCGCCGTGGAGCGGTTTTTTGTGTTCGCTAAAAGACAGTCACGGAACTGCAGTCATGCCCATGTTTTTAACTCTTCAACCAATTGCTGAACTTGATCAACCCGTAAATTTCCAGATCACTACTTAGAGCCTGATTCGTAATAAGCGCAGCACCCACTCACAGACATCGACAGGAAATAACCGTTTGCGCATTTTGGCCCAAATGCTCATTGCCGTGTCACTTTAACCTGCAACATCATGCTCACTATCTATTCTTGGCATCTTAGAAAAGCCCAACAGCGTAGTAGGAACCGCGCTGAGATTCCGCGCGGAAAGTGTCGACCGCTGAAAGCTGATCTGATGATTAACTGTCACGAAAGTTTTTTCGATCGGAAACATCGCACACACATTTAGGTACTCTTCGTGCTCTGTCAATTATTGCCCGCCGACTCAACAGCCTTCAGGGTCTCGCGATGTATTTTTGTCCTCACCCATCAGTGACTTGGAAAATACGGCTTGCTGTCCGAGTGGTAAGAATTAGTGCTGGCACCTTTCCGAAATTGGCACAGTGCAGATGAAAACAACATTGCCTGTAATACAACCAGGACCACTCATGCGTGAAGGACGTGGAGAAAATAACGTGTGGCTAATTTCCTCCGCGGACGATAGTCGAAAACATATTGGGGGACATTTTCGACTCGAAATCAACGCACTCCTTGGTCTTCAAGAGCTGTTCGATTAAATGTCGAACATTGACGAGACCCAAATAAGCACAGACAAAAGTAGCTTCGCTATCCCTTCGCAGAGCTTTCACGCTCACGGTCAAAATTCCATTTCCACTTCGACACAGCGAGTTACGCTGGAAGACGATACGGCACCGCTCTTTATAGCCAAAAAGACCTCACTCAATCAATGACCGTAAGAGTTTCCATGCCTTCGCAGTTTATAGAAGTCCGTGTTGCTATTCAGCAGTTGAATCAGTGACTCCTCCTCAATCGGGTCGTGTACTGCACTGAAATTCCTTCCAGAAAGAGCAGAGTGCGGGAGGCTCATTAAGCGATTCACTGTCGCTATTAGCTTCTTCATAGGAAATGTCTCTTCTCCACCCAGTACGTTTCTTGTCCGTTGCAGATTGTCGCCGGCCTCACCCCCAGCAGCCAAGGTCTCCTCGTGGATTTTTGTCCTTACCCAGCCAGGGCCGAGTGAGAAGAAGGATACTTCGGGGTACTCGGCGGCTAGCAGCTCGCATAGTTTAATGGACGCAATTTTCGAAATGGTGTACGCGGAATAACGAGGTACGGAACCATTTGTCCCTCCACCAGCAAAAAACATTACCTTCGCATCGGGCGACGCGATGGGAAGCAGCGCGTGAAGAATTTCCACTTGTGAGATGAAATTTACGTGAATCGATTCGTTCCACCGCTCGAATTTGTTATCGCCAAATAAACCAATTGGATTTTGGGTCCCGGCAGCAAGCACTAATTTGTCCCAGGTTTTCCCTTCTAGCGATTCAATTAAACTACTGATGCATTCAGCGATTGATTCGCTTGAAGTCAAGTCGCAGGATATGAGGTCCACCCCAATGGACTCAAGGTGCCCGAAGGAAGTCCGATCTCTAAATGTACCAATTACTTTTTCTTTTGCTAGTAGCCAGTCTGAGCAGAGAGCCGTGCCTATGTCGCTCGACGCAGAAATCACGATGCTAATCAATTCTGACTGATGCTCTTTTTCCATTTAGGGCTTCTTCCTTGTGCTTAGTCTGAAGGCAACGACTGCTGGCCAGGTGCTTAGCTTCATCGTGGCTGGATGACTCGCGTACATAATTCATCGGCCGCCAGTTGCCAGAATTGCACCAATCCATTGGGCCAGATACCGAACGCTTTTTAACCTTTGGAGACGTCATTCTTGCCCTAGTGCCTTTAGTAATGCTAGCTCTAGGCAATCTTCAGAAAGCCCTGTTGAAGTTAGCAGGTCTTGGTAAGAACCGTAATCGCGCACAAACCCATTTATTCCGATGCCTTCTATCCTGGCGTTTCCGGGCAAGCCTAGGCTAATGGCGAGTTTGGACCCCAGCCCCTGCAAGGAATTGAGCTGCTCCACGACAATTACTCGATCGGTGTTTTGTAATAAATTACGGCATGACTCTAAATTAATAGGTTCGAAACTATGGACGTGGACGTGTCGAACTCCATTTTCAGGATAACTGATTTCTAGTCTACTCAGGGCGTCTTGCACTTGAACCAATGTTGGACCGAGTGAGACTATAGCGATACGCCCGATTCCCAATCGAACAAGAACTGGCTCTCCAATTTCCAAAGGAGTGGAACTGGGGTAGGTCATCACCCCATTTTCCGTGAGCTTAAAATAAGAAATCCCTCCCCACGTGTCCATCACCTGGCGCATAAGGGCTCTTAGCTCATGGGCGCTAACGGGGGAGAAAACCCTGGAACCCTCGATGCTGGCAACCATTGGTATGTCCAGGTACGAATGATGCGTGCATCCGAGGTTGCTGTAGTCAAACGCGCCCCCTACGGATACGAACATCGCCGATAAATTCTGATATCCGAAATCTAGTTTCAGCTGTTCAAAGGACCTCTCGACGAGAAACGGCGCGATGGTGTGCACTATTGGCTTGAACCCGACCATAGCGAGCCCCGCTGCGATAGATGCCATCGCTGGCTCCATGATTCCAACGTTGAAATACCTATCAGGAAATTTGGCTCTGAACTCAGTAAATAGGCCATGGCTAATATCTCCGACAAGAACAACGATAGACGGATCCGATTTTGCGAGTTCAAGACTCACCTCCGC
>Ga0335398_10006716_pt1 | contig 14394 bp, 8 predicted proteins | sample BON03_FD_205742 | JGI IMG/M metagenome (GOLD analysis project Ga0335398, IMG submission 205742) | Freshwater microbial communities from Lake Bonney liftoff mats and glacier meltwater in Antarctica - BON-03 (spades assembly) (version 2) | ecosystem: Environmental > Aquatic > Freshwater > Ice >... | reverse complement strand
TATATATATATATATATATATATATATATATATATATGTATATATATGTATATATATACCTATATACCTATATACATAATAAATATCTATCTATCTATCTATCGATCTATATCTATCGGATTCTCACTCTAGCGTGGTATCGTTGATCGAGTAGTGGCAGTATGAGAGCGACGTGTCGATGCCGACGCCAGACTTGGTGATAATCTCCTGTGAAAACAAATGCCCGCTTAGAGTAACTGGCCAAGAGAGACGCCAACTACAGATTGCCAACTAGTCTCCCGCACCTCGCGATTAGCGTCTCAAGTATCTGCAAGTCGGTACGCATCGCTATATTCATCAACCGCGAGAATCTTCAGAGAGTTCTTCCGGTTGAGAGCTTTCTTGCTGTGTGTAGTGTGTTGCGAGATTTAGAGGCAATCATCGCGTAGCTTCTGTGTTGCGTTCGTTCTTCAGCCACGTCAGATCTACGCCTGCCGTGCCACGTTTGTTTTTTTAACCCCGGTGCACAAAATCGCCTCATGAGTAAACCCAGTCGAAACTAGCACACCCGGTCGAAACCCCTGCTAAGCTCGACCGGGGTTGCTAGTTTCGACCGGGTTTGCTCGAGTGGCGAACATTTCGACCGGGATCGCTGTAAAACCTCCAAAAAAAATGCGTACGGGTGAACCCCTTTACCAGTGTATTAGAAGGAATAGTTATTGGCTGCTACACCTTTTGGAGCGTAAGCAGATGTCCCGTTATGAACACGGCGACGATTTTGTTTTGTACAGTGCCGTTGAGCCCAATTCCCTGATCGCAATTCTTCGGCAGTAACCCTCATTTTTGTCATTCGACTACCTGTAACGGGCGAATGATCTCTGAATCGCTCCAGGCTAAATTATTAGGCTAATAAAATCAATTGGCAAAAAGCACCAAATGCCGAAGAACCGCGATCAGGGGATCGGGCTCAACAGCTATATAAACAATCGAATCGTTGCCATGTTCATCCTGATGAGCCGGATCTTGCTTAAGAGCCTATTTGTAGGGTGCGCATCTATTTGTAGGCTGCCGCACCTGCAGAGCGAAGCGGGTATTCCGTTATTCCGATGCTATACCGGTGGAATCTGGTTAATCCTTAAGCCCTTATCGGGAGAGGTGCTTTAAATAAGATGCCCCTTTTCGTCTTCTGGCCATTGCCAGCGGCTCAGCACCGGCACTATTTCTCGGCTCTGCGCTCGGCTGTTGTGGTGTGAGTTATAGGATGTGAGAGACAAACAAACGAGTATATTAGAAGGAATAGCGATTGGCTGCCGCACCTGTTGGAGCGCGAGCGGATATCCAGTCATTCCGATGAGACGGATCTTGCTCAAGAGCTTAAGAGTCTACATGTTGAATACGCGGAACGAGGAAACGAATACGGCATTCGATTCATATTTCACCTGTTTTGTGAATACATCCACCTTGAATATGAACATATCCGTGTCATATACAGGGTTAACCAGGCGGAATACGGTATTCATATTCTTGTGGCTGCATCCCAGGAATACGTGAATACCGACTCAACACGTAGGCTTAAGGGTCTATTTATAGGGTGCGTATCTATTTGTAGGCTGCGGCACCTGCTGAAGCGCGAGGGTTAACCCTAACCCTAACCCTAACCGGATCTTACTGAAGAGCTTAAGAGTGCTCTGCAGTTACTAATTAACCGCTATGGTTAAATTCGCCTTGCTCATGTACATGAGCGAGTTTTGACTAAGAGTTTCGTCGTTTTGATTATCGGAAACTCGAAGTCGTTTCACTTAGGCGCACAGGGTACCTTTAAGAGTCTATTTGTAGGGTGCGCATCTAGTTGTAGGCTGCCGCAGCTGCGGTGCGAGTGGGTTAAGGGTTGGGGTTAGGGTTAACCTGTTGGAGCGCGAGCGGGTATCCGGTCATTCTGATGAGCCGAATATTTCCCTCCTCCTAAAATATAATCTGCAGTAGCCACGGGCTGTTACTGTTATCGGCAGAGGTGCTTAATTTAGAGCATGTGAGAAAGAATAGCTACCGTCAGATCCAGAATCGAACCAGAGGGGGATTTCAGATTAGCTCTTGACTCTTAAGTAAACTTTATCTTACCCCAACCCCAAAGGTAGCCAAGCGCGGAAATTACCGTTGGGAAGACTTCTCTGAAACAGCCCTGGTGGATTCGATGGTGGCTGATGCACCTGCTGAAGCGCGAGCGGGTATCCAGTCACTCCACGCCGAATATTTCCCTCCTCCTAAAATATAATCTGCAGTAGCCACGGGCTGTTACTGTTATCGGCAGAGGTGCTTTAATTAAGAGCATGTGAGAAGGAATAGCTATTCCGTCGAATCTACAAAGGGGTTTTCAGAGATTTGGTTTTGTGAACCCTTTCCGCGCTGGCGGTTTCTCAGATTTAGGGTAAGGGTTAGGTTTACCTATGGTTAAGAGTCTAGCCGGAGTTACTCCGAAACCCCGCTTTGGTCCAAATATAGATTCGACGGGCTTTCAAACCTGCTGGAGCGCGAGCGGGTATCCCGTCATTCCGATGAGACGGATCTTTCCCTCCTCCTTGAGCTTCTGCAGCGCCGGCAGCGTCTCGTTCAAGATGACATCCACCGAAGGAGCAAATTCGGGGTCGTGCACCTGCGGAGGAACAACGTAAAGGCAGATAGGTTGATATATGTATGTATGTATGTATGTATAGATAGATATATCGATACATAGATACATAGATACATCTATAGATGGATGGACATCCACCGAACGAGCAAACTCGGAGTCGTGCACCTGCGTAGGAACAGCGTAAAGGTAGATAGCTAGATAAATTTATGTAGGTATGTATGTATAGATAGATATATCGATACATAGCTACATAGATACATCTATAGATGGATGGACATCCACCGAAGGAGCGAACTCGGGGTCGTGCACCTGCGGAGGAACAACGTAAAGATAGATAGGTAGATATATGTATGTAGGTATGTATGTATATATATATAGAAAGATAGATCGATAGATCAATAGATATATAGATAGATACATCTATAGATGGATGAACATCCACCGAAGGAGCAAATTCGGGGTCGTGCACCTGTGTAAAAACAACGTAAAGGTAGCTCGTATATGGAATCGGGGAGATATGGGGGCGGCGCTGGCGGATATATAGACTGCATATATATATATAAATATATATATATATATATATATATATATATACACATACATACATATATATATATATGTATATGTAAGGTAGATATATGTATGTAGGTATGTATGTATGTATAGATATAAAGACAGATCGATAGATAGCTACATGGCAACGTCTCGTTTAAGATGACGTCCACCGAAGGAGCAAACACAGGGTCGTGCACCTGCGGAGGAACAATGTAAAGGGAGATAGCTAGACATGTGTATGTATGTATGTATGTATAGATCGATCGATCGATCGATAGATAGATAGATAGATAGATATATGGCAACGTCTCGTTTAAGATGACGTCCACCGAAGGAGCAAACTCAGGGTCGTGCACCTGCGGAGGAACAATGTTAAGGTAGATAAGTAGATATATGTATGTAGGTATGTATGTGTAGATATATCGATCGATCGATCGATAGATCGATAGATGCATCTATAGATGGATGGACATCCACCGAAGGAGCAAACTCGGGGTCGTGCACCTGCGTAGGAACAACGGAAAGGTAGAGAGCTAGATATATGTATGTATGTATATATGTATAGATAAAAAGATCGATCGATCGATCGATAGATAGATACATGGCAGCGTCTCATTCAAGATGACCTCCACCGACGGAACAACGTTAAGGTAGATAGGTAGATATATCTATGTATTTATGTATGTATGTATAGAAAGATAGATCGATCGATCGATACATAGATAGATAGATACATCTATAGCTGGATGGACATCCACCGAAAGAGCAATTTCGGGGTCGTGTACCTACGTAGGAACAACGTTAAGGGAGATAGGTAGATATATGTATGTATGTATGCATGTATAGATGGAAAGATAGATCGATCGATCGATACACATATAGATAGATAGACAGACACATCTATAGATGGATGGGTGTGGCAAGTCGCAGCCGCGGGGAGAAGAAGCTCCCGATACCGGCGGCGGCCGGGTTCTTGGCCTTGTACAAGATATTGTTTTACTTCTAGTCGTGTGAGCACGAACCAATCAACCTTTCTTTCTTCCGGCCCGCCTGCATTGCCCACAGTGTTGCAATACTATTGCACGACTATTGGGCAATATACAACCCCCCCCAACCCCTCTTTTGTACATCATAAACCATACAATATTATTAATAACAATATCGTGTAAAGGTCAACCAGGTTCTCCTCCTTTCCTGCACCCAGCTGGTCTTGTGGCCACCTGGCGCTCATACACACCGTCGAATCTACGGCGGGGGTTGCACAGAAAATGTTCCACGGTAGTTTCTGCGCTGGGCTACGGCGCAATTTGGGGTAAGATAAAGTTTCACTTAAAGAGTTGAAATTTTACCCGGGGTTAACCCGAAACCCCTCTTATCTGGATTCGACGGGAGTGTCCGCTCAGTCCCCAACTTGTGTAGTATACGTATTGCGGCATGTGCAAAAGAATGAAAAGCAACTCACCTGCATCGTGTCCGCTCTGTCCTCAGCTTGTGTAGTATGAGTATTGCGGCATGTTCAAAAGAATGAAACGCAACGCATCGTGTCCGCTCTACCCTCAGCTTGTGTAGTGTGAGTATTGCGGCATGTGCAAAAGAAAGAAAAGCAACGTCGAGTCGACACAGTCCAGTTTGAGCCTCTTAACAAATGTCCTATGCTCACTTTTTTCTAACCAAACTCAAAATAGCGGGTCGAGCAGATAAATAAAACTCAAAATAGACCTCAGGTCAGTTTCGGGCGCTTGCCTAAATCGCACATTTTTTTTGGAAACTATCCCAATCCCAAATCGAGTCAAGCAACGCACCTGCATCGAGTCGACGCAGTCCAGTTTGAGCCGCTTAAAAATGTCCTATGCTCAATTTTTTCGAACAAAACTCAAAAAAGCGGGTCGAGCAGATAAATAAAACTCAAAATAGACCCCAGGTCCGTTTCGGGCGCTTGCCTCTATCGCATTTTTTTTGGAAACTAGCTCAATCCCAAATCGAGTGAAGCAACGCACCTGCATCGAGTCAACGCAGTCCAGTTTGAGCCGCTTAAAAAATTTCCTATGCTCAATTTTTTCAAACGAAACTCAAAAAAAGCGGGTCGAGCAGATTAAAAAGCTGAAAATAGACCCCAGGTCCGTTTCGGGCGCTTGCCTCTATCGCACTTTTTTTGGAAACTAGCTCAATCCCAAATCGAGTGAAGCAACGCACCTGCATCGAGTCAACGCAGTCCAGTTTGTGCCGCTTAAAAAATTTCCTATGCTCAATTTTTTCAAACGAAACTCAAAAAAAGCGGGTCGAGCAGATTAAAAAGCTGAAAATAGACCCCAGGTCCGTTTCGGGCGCTTGCCTCTATCGCACTTTTTTTAAAACTAGCTCAATCCCAAATCGAGTGAAGCAACGCACCTGCATCGAGTCAACGCAGTCCAGTTTGAGCCGCTTAAAAAATGTCCTATGCTCAATTATTTCTAACCAAACTCAAAAAAGCGGGTCGAGCAGATTAAAAAACTCAAAATAGACCCCAGGTCCGTTTCGGGCGCTTGCCTCTATCGCATTTTTTTTGGAAACTAGCTCAATCCCAAATCGAGTCAAGCAACGCACCTGCGTCGAGTCAACGCAGTCCAGTTTGAGCCGCTTAAAACTATGTCCTAAGCTCAATCTTTTTAAACGAAACTCAAAAAAGCGGGTCGAGCAGATAAATAAAACTCAAAATAGACCCCAGGTCCGTTTCGGGCGCTTGCCTACATCGCCCTCTTTTTTGAAACTAGCTCAATCCCAAATTAAGTGAAGCAACACACCTGCATCGAGTCTACGCAGTCCAGTTTGAGCCTCTTAACAAATGTCCTATGCTCAATTTTTTCGAACGAAACTCAAAAAAGCGGGTCGAGCAGATAAAAAAACTCAAAATAGACCCCAGGTCCGTTTCGGGCGCTTGCCTAAATCGCATTTTTTTGGAAATTAGCCCAATCCCAAATCGAATCAAGCAACGCACCTGCATCGAGTCAACGCAGTCCAGTTTGAGCCGCTTAAAAAAATTCCTACGCTCAATTTTTTTAAACGAAACTCAAAATAGCGGCTCGAGCAGATACATAAAACTCAAAATAGACCCCAGGTCAGTTTCGGGCGCTTGCTTACATCGCCCTTTTTTTGGAAACTAGCTCAATCCCAAATCGAGTCAAGCAACGCACCTGCATCGAGTCAACACAGTCCAGTTTGAGCCGCTTGAGCGAGTCGCACGCCGCCTTGTACGTCTTGGCGTAGGAGAAGTCGAACATGCCGAGTGTCGCCTTCTCGTACCTAGGGCATTTAAAAGCAGGCCAGGCTCGTTCTACCGCTCTAACGTTTGATTGCTCAGCGCGCGTCACGTTTCGAGTATGCATACTACTCTCTCCTCTCCCAGCTGCCGGCATATGAAAGTCGATTTCCCAGGTGACTGGGGCGCGGAACGGCTGAAGCGAGCAGAAGCGAGGGTGGGGCGCTGACCAAGGGATGGATTGATATACGTCGATAGATATCTAGATCTTCTCATACCGCCCGATCTTGGTGTTGATGAAGTAGGCCGCGCGCGGCACGTCGGCGAGCGCGAGCCCGAGCAGCCGCTCCGAGCGGCCCTGGCCGTACCAGTGCGAGCTGTCGATCAAGTTGACGCCGCGCTTGAGCACGTGGTGCACAATCTCGCGCGCCCGAGCCACGTCCTCGGGTGCCTCCTCGGCGAACCAGACCGCCGGGTCGTCAAAGCTGCCCGCGGCCGACGCGTCGGTCAGGCCGCTGCCCTTGCCTGCGGTGAACATGCCGCCAAGGCCCGACGCGCCAAAGCTGATGATGGAGACCAGGCCGTAGTGAGGCATCTCGCGGTACTGCATCTTGCGCACCTCGGCCTCGTCGTGGAACCCGCTGACATAAGTGCCAGGCAGCGTCATGTTCCCTGCCTGCTGTTGCCGATCTAGAGCGTTTTCGAGAATTTTTTTCACGCGTGCGCTTCACAGCATGAATACCGAAAGGGGGGCCAACTACAGGACTAGCTGGCTACACTACGAGCAGGGCGGGAGGGCGGGGAGCTTTAGCGTGGGTTCACCGTTACATCGTTACGCGACCACGTGGCACCCATGCATCCGCACTAGCTCGTCACGGGGATTTGTGGGACCCACTGGGAGACTTTCTCTTCTGTGAAATGATCATCCCCCTGTTGAAAAACCCGGTGTGAAAACGACCAATAAAGCAACGTTTGCTCAATTCTGCCGCGAATTCTGCCGCGACACTGTCGCCGGTCAAGCTAACCGCCAGCCACTCCGAGCCAGCGCCAGCGCATGGCCGACCATTCCGTGTGCAGCAACGCTGACTACAGGCACGTGAGCGGTGACCAGCGCGAAGACAGCCTGCCATGGCTGCAGCCGACCGTCGACTCCGAGTCGGCCATCTTTGCCCTGCTTGACGATGACGATGACGAAGAGTTCCATGACGGCCTTCGCGAGGACGACGTTGACGAGGACGATGACGATGACGACGACCACAGCGCCGAGCGGGCTGCTGCGCCTCTCGACGGTGGCGCCGACTCCGACGCGTCGGGGCAGCCGCTCCCCGACCTGTCGATGCGTGAGTGGGCGCACCTATGCTCCCTTCTCGACCCGCGCGGCTCGACGGCTCCCGAGGCGCTCCCGCCGTCGCTGCGAGAGGATGCGCTCGCGGAGCACCCGCTTGCACTCTGCCGTGGCTCGGGCGCGCGCGGCCGCTCGGCCTGGGACGTGCTCGTCGATGGGCGCGGCATGCGGCTGGCGTTGGCGCTACAGCGGCGGGACGCGCGCGTGGCCGGGCTGATCACCGACGACGGCGGCGCCAGAGCGATCTCCCGCCAGAAAGAAAAGGAGGCGGCCGAGGCGAGCCGCGCCTCGTGGGGGCCGCCCGCCGCGGCGTTTGCCTATTCTCCGGCTCTTTTGCCGCCACAAATGGCCGTCGAGGCGGCGGCGCTGGCCCTGGCCACGTTTGCCGCACGCCAGCGCCAGGCGGCCCTCGCGACCGCCGCCGCATCCGCCGCGGGCGCGCCGCAGCCCTCGCTCTATCTGGCCATGGCGCTGCTGCGTACGGTGTTTGATCAGCTGGCCACGCGAAACGACTCCGGTTCGGCGCCAACTCTGCCACGAAACGACGCGGCGCTGACTGGGCTGCTGGGCGCCGCGGCGTCCACGCTGGCCACGGGCTGCCTGTTCGACCTGTGTGGGGTGGGGCTGTCTCCCGAGGGACTGCCGGGCTCGGCGGCAGCGCCGGTGGGCTGCGCGACGGATGCGTCCCTCCAAATGATGCAAAGGCTCGTCAGCGAGCGCTCGGTTTCTTCTTCTCCCGCCTCTTCTTTTCCCGCCTCTTTCTCTCCTGGCGCCTCTTGTGGCGCCAACGCTGGCTCCTCCTCTTTTGCCTCCGACTCAGCTGGTATTGCGACGACGGACGCTGGTACAGTTGGCGAGGACGGCGCAGTGGCGAACGCGAGCGAGAATCCGAATACCGCGGGGGAGAATCCAAATACCGCCGGGGCTCATCTCGAGACGCGCCGCCGCCTGGCGTCCCTCGAGCTCCTCCTCTGGATCGCCCTGCGCGCCGGCTCTACTGAAGCCGCCCTCCGCGCCGCCACCGCCGCGCGAGACGCCATCGCGAGCGGCGCCCTCTCCCCCTCCCACCCAATCTCGCCCGAGCTCGCCCTCGCGCTGACGAGACTGAAACGGCACCCGCAGCTGGCCCTCCAGCCAGGTGTACCGAGGGGAGGGCTGCCGCTGCGCACCTGGAGCACCCCTGCGCTCAGAGCGACGCCCGTTGTCCTCGCGGCGCCCACCGAAGCCCACACCAGCAGAGGAGCCGTCACTCATTCCACTGCTTTCACTGCGCCTCCTACTACTCCTACTTCTACTTGCTTCACTGCGCCTGGGCCGTCTTCGTCCTCAGCTGCGATGGGCCCATCTTCCTCCTCCTCCCCAGCTACCCCCTCCGAAGCCTCCCCCTCCTGCGCCTCCGTCGAGCTATGGTGCCCCCCCTCCCTCGCCGCCGCCGCCTCCGCCGCCTCTCCCCGCCACGGTTGCGGCCCCCTCTGCGACACTTTCCACGGCGACCCCTCACGCGGCTTTCACTTCTGGGTCTACCCTCGCGGCGCGCCGCTCGTCACTCCGCACTGGGAGACGCACGAGGGGCCGACAGACTTTTGCTCAAATTGCAGGTACGGATTCCTATGCTCGGCGGATGGGTCAACCCACACAGAGAGCAACAAACTATACCGCAAGGTCAAACATCGAGCCCGCCCAAATCTTCCTACGTGGGGAATACGCGGTGCGAATACAAAATACGAGTCTTCTATTCCCAACACCTAGACGAATGGGCAGTCAGCTGTAAAAAGATCAACACGTCCCACACACACACACACCAAACACCCCCGACACCGACACACACACACGAAAAGAACAATACCCCAAACCCCCAAACGAACACCTCCCACAAACTCTTCACAACGCTCGAAGGTGGCGCGGCGACGGTTCGTGCCACCTCCCATGCCCGGGTGGGTGGCCGCGCCGAAGTCAGCGTGAGAGGTAGGGTCGAAGTTCGACGCGGCCTGGGGCGCGCTAGGGTCCGGCGCGAATTAGGGTTAGGGTTAACCCGAAGTTAACCCCTATTCAACACTACCTATTCAACACCTAGGGTGATGGGCAGTACGCTCAATTCAATCTGTTGTCGCACCCGCAGGCTGGTGACGATCCATTCCAACGGAGTGGCAGAGTACGTGTGCATATACGTGCATAATAGGGTTGAAACAGGCGGAATACGGTATTCTTATTCGTGTGGGAGCACCACAGGAATACGTGAATACCTATTCAACACCTAGGGGGATGGGCAGTCAGCTCAATTCATTCTGATCTATTATATACACGTGAGTGCCCTCCTGGGTACGTGCCTGTGCCTCAGCCTAGGTGCTCGGCCACAGTGGCCGAGCAGCTAGGAGCTGCTCCGCGTGTGTGATAAGTGAGAATTGTGCAATCTGTTGTCGCTCCCCGCAGGCTAGTGACGATTCACTCCAACGGAGTGGCCGAGTACGTGTGCGGCGGACACCAGCCCGAGGCCGTGATCTGCCTCGAGCCGCTCTGCAGCGGACAACACTACTTTGAGATCGCACTCTCCCCCCCCCCTCCGGTATCGGAGGTATCGGACGGAAATAGACCCGCGGATGCGGATGGAAACAGACCCGACGAGGACGCAAATAGAACCGACGACGGAAATAGAACCGAGGATGGGAATAGACCCGATGACGGAAATAGAAGAGCAGGGTCCTCTGCCAGAGGGACTAGAAGAGCAGGGCCGGGCTCGGCGTCCTCTGCCAGAGGGACACCCTCCGACCCCCCTCCGGTATCGGAGGACGGAAATAGAAGAGCAGGGCCGGGCTCGGCGTCCTCTGCCACCGACCCTCCTCCGGTATCGGAGCCGGTTCTCTTTTCAAAGTTGGTGCGCGAGTTGGGCGTGGTGACCGCCGCCGCCGCAGCCGCCATGTGCGCCGCCCCCGCCGCCGATGCCGCCACCCAAGCCGCCCTCACCGAGCGCATCCAGGCGGGTCTCCTTGGCATCACCCCGCCGGGGGTGGGCGCCACCGTACGCCCAGCAAAGTGGAACGCTTCGTGCCCTTTCTCTCTGCCTGGGCTCACCGAGTCCCGATGGAGGGAGGCCTCGTGCCTAGGTCTGCTCATAGACATGGACCGCTCGACCGTCCACGCAACGCTAGACGGCGCGGCCTGCGGCTCGGCGCCCCTGCTCCTCGCCCGCCCGCTCTACGCGTACGCGCTCCTCGCGCAGAACCCTTCCTCAGCCGCCACACTCTCGCGCCTACCCTATTCCGAGTGCGCTTTATTTATATGCCCATTATGTTCGGTTTATTTTGTGTACATTTAACTAGTACTCTACGCCTACGCCCTGCTCGCGCAGCAGCCGACCGCCGCCGCTACTCTCTCGCGCCTGCCCTATTCCGAGTGCGCTTTATTTATATGCCTATTATGTTCGGTTTATTTCGTGTACATTTAACTAATACTTACGCCTACGCCCTGCTCGCGCAGCAGCCGACCGCCGCCGCCACTCTCTCGCGCCTGCCCTATTCCGAGTGCGCTTTATTTATATACCACTTATGTTCGGTTATTTTGTGTACCTTTAATTATAATACCTTGTCACTATTTTGTAGCGACTGTAGTTGAATTACGCCTGATATTTGATTTTCAGACGCGGGCGTCTCGACGTTCTCGCGCCTACCCTATTCCGAGTGCGCTTTATTCCTATACCAATCATGTTAAGTTGTTTTGTGTACATTTAACTAATACTTACGCGTACGCCCTCCTCGCGCAGCAGCCGTCCGCCGTCGCCACTCTCTCTCGCCTGCCCTACTCCGAGTGCGCCTTATTTGTATACCAATAATATGCGGTTATTTTGTGTACATTTAATTATAATACTTTGTCATTATTTTGTAGCGACTGTTGTTTCATTACGCCTGCTATTCTCCTCGCGCAGCAGCCGTCTGCCGCCGCCACTCTCTCTCGCCTACCCTACTCCGAGTGCGCCTTATTTGTATACCAATAATATTCGGTTATTTTGTGTACATTCAATTATAATACTGTGTCACTATTTTGTAGCGACTATAGTTGAATTACGCCTGAGATTCTCCTCGCGCAGCAGCCGTCCGCCGCCGCTACGCTCTCGCGATTGCCATACTTAGAGTGCGCTTTATTTCTATACCCATTCTGTTCGGTTATTTCTTGTACATTTAAGTAATACTTACGCGTACGCCCTCCTCGCGCAGCAGCCGTTCGCCGCCGCCACTCTCTCGCGATTGCCCTATTCCGAGTGCGCTTTATTTCTGAATCATAGAAACTAAAGACACCTAGGCTTGTATACCAATTATTTTGGGTGATTCACTTTGAGTTTGTACCTTTTAACTCATACCGCGTCATTGTTTTGTAGCGACTGCAGTTTAGTTACGCTTGATATTCTACTCGCGCAGCAGCCGTCCGCCGCCGCCACGCTGGCTTGCGACTGCCCTATTCCGAGTACGCTTTCTTTCTATTTCTGAATCGTATAAACTAAAGACACCTAGGCTTGTATACCAATTATTTTGGGTTATTCACTTTGAGTTTGTAGCTTTAAAAACTCATACCGTGTCACTATTTTGTAGCGACCATAGTTTAATTACGCCTAATATTCTACTTGCGCAGCAGCCGTCCTCCGTCGCCACACTCTCGCGCCTACCCTACGCCCACTGCGTTTTATTTATATACCAATCATTTCAAGTTATTTTGTGTACATTTAACTCATACTTACGCGTACGCCCTACTCGCGCAGCAGCCGTCTGCCGCCGCTACGCTCTCGCGATTGCCCTATTCCGAGTGCGCTTTATTTCGATTTCTGAATCATAGAAAGTAGAGACACCTAGGCTTGTCGACCAATTATTTTGTGTTATTTACTTTGAGTTTGTACCTTTAATTAGAATACCGTGGCACTGTTTTGTGGCGACTTTAGTTCAAAGAAGCCGAGGGTTAACCCGAGTTGTTTCTGTATCCAACGCCGTACTTTCCTCGCTGCGGCCCAGAGCATCGGCAACGGCTGGTTGGGCGGCAGGCCAGAGATTGCGGCGGCTGCGGCCTCGGGCACCTGAGGGTGGCGGCGGTAGGGTTAGGGTTATCGGGTACACCCTTAACCCTTAACCCTTGACCCTAAAGAAGCCGACTCGCGTGGCCGCACCGTCGCCGAGAGCTAGCCTCGGACGGCGCACGGTATGCGGGCGCACGGAGCAGCGTCGGCCGCCGGTTTCGAAATGTTGCGAAACTAAGGTTAGAATGGCGTGGGGGAGTTTTGTTTTCTTAGTGCTGCAGCAGCGCTCAAAACACGCACGATACATGGTTATAACGCCCAAGGCGTCAACCTCACATTACGCCTGCTATTTATTTTTTCGGCGCGGCCGCATCAACGCCCTAGCACCGGAATACACCCAGGCTTGAATACCAATTATTTAGACACCTAAGCTTGTTTAGCAATGATTTTGGGTTATTCCCTTTGAGTTTGTACCTTCAACGAATACCGTGTCACTATTTATAGCGACCATAGTTGTCTGAATCATATAAACTAAAGACACCTAGGCTAATCGTCGGCGGCGGGCTATCCTAGGCTAAGAGTTCCGGCATCAGCGTCGGCGGCTAGACTACGGCTGGCTATTCTAGGCTACGCGAAGAGGTCCGGCGTCGTGTATACCAATTATTTTGGGGATTCACTTTGAGTTTGTACTTTAACTCATACCGTGTCACTATTTATAGCGACTATGATTTAGTTACGCTTGATATTTGATTTGCAGGCGCGGGCGCTTGGACGCCCTAGCACCGGAAGACACCTAGGCTTCTATACCAATTCATTTTGGGTTCTTCACTTTGAGTTTGTACCTATAACCAGTATGTTTTGTAGCGACTATAGTTTACTATTTATAGCGACTAGTTTTTTAATTACGCCTGCTATTTGATATTCAGGCGCGGTCGCCTCGATGCCCTAGCACCGGGGCCCGGACCCCCGACCTCCGGATTCGTGGCCTGTGACGGGGGATCACGCGTCGAGGCGGTGGAGCTGATGCCGGGGGGGGCCGCGGCCTGGCTGCTGCAGAGTAGGCGCGGCGGTGGCGCAGGTGACGGGACATTATACATACATACATATATATATCTATATCTACATCTATCTATCTATCTATCTATCTATCTATCTATATCTATATCTATATCTATATATATTGTGGAGCTGATGCCGGGGGGGGGCGCGGCCTGGCTGCTGCAGAGCAGGCGCGGCGGCGGCACAGGTGATGGGACTTATATCTATATATATATCTTTATGTATATATCTATCTATCTATATATCTATCTATCTATTTATATCTATATCTATATCTATATATATATTGTGGAGCTGATGCCGGGGGGGGCCGCGGCCTGGCTGCTGCAGAGCAGGCGCGGCGGCGGCACAGGTGATGGGACTTATATATGTATATATCTATATGTAAATATGTATATATATCTATCTATCTATCTATCTATATCTATATCTATATCTATATGTATTGTGGAGCTGATGCCGGGTGGGGGGGCGCGGCCTGGCTGCTGCAGAGTAGGCGCGGCGGTGGCGCAGGTGACGGGACTGTTCTGATAATATATATATGTATATATATATATATATATATATATATATATATATATATATATATTTTTGTA